>Ga0137418_10000106_pt1 | contig 60922 bp, 50 predicted proteins | sample CZODoug3_1_2_16f_FD_122242 | JGI IMG/M metagenome (GOLD analysis project Ga0137418, IMG submission 122242) | Vadose zone soil fungal communities from Angelo Coast Range Reserve, California, USA - CZODoug3_1_2_16fungal (Hybrid Assembly) | ecosystem: Environmental > Terrestrial > Soil > Vadose...
GAACATCTCCCCTTTGAGCACGTACAGCGCGCTCGCAACCGGACTGGCGACCCAGTAAGCCTCCTCACCCAGTCCGCTAACGGCACGAGGCTTGCCGCTCTCGCGTTCAGGCTCGACCTTCTTTCCGTTTTTCTCCGCGGCTGATTCTTCGTCGCTTTCCAACTCGAGAGAGTGGAACTGCTTCTCCCAGAGTTGCCGTGCGGTCAGCGTGCCCGGATGCGCTGGATCGGACGCAGTCAGCGACACGCTGACCGACTTGCTTAAGGTAGGCGTGCGAAACACGCATTGCGATGTGAACAATCCGCCTCCGGGCCGCACGGTGGGTTTAGTTTCCTCAACGCGCTCGCCCTGGATGGCTTCAATCTCAGAGGAGGTCAGCAGCGCGCATGCATCCACGGTCCCTTTCGTCACACTCGTGTTCGCCGCGCTCTTGGCGTTTTTGCCGTTTTGCGAAGCAGTTCCTCCGGCCACGCAGGCAAAGCCCAGGGCCAAGCAAGGCAAGATCATCAGTGTTTGACGCATAGTTGTAGAGGGAGCGGCATTTTCGATGCACTCTCCAACTCGTCGCTACCGATTGCTTGCCTTGCAGCCCGGATCGCCTTGAATACCACTCGCGGGGTCTCCAAAGCAAAGCCTCCCGTGTCCTTCGATGTTTCCGCTCCGCGTGCCAAATTGCGTGCCGTCGAACGCCTTGAACAGCCCGCGTCCTCCCACTTGACGCGCAATCGTCGCCAGTGCGTCCTGAGCGCTGGCCGGGCCCGCGGAAGCATTCTGTGTCGGGTCGGTAACGCAACTTCCGGTGCAACCATCGGCGTAGCCAACCAGCACCCGCCCGAATTTGTCCACCGTGATGTCGTTGAAGTCCAGCAGATTGCGGCACGGGTTGCTGCCTCCCTGGTTCCAGATGCAGCCTCGCTGCACCGGATCCGTCGGAGTCGCATCAGCCGTCGTCCAGGTCAGGCCGGAGTCATAACTGATGGCCACATACAGGTGCCAGACTCCCGGAAAGTCCGCCGACTGGGTATCGCCCGATGTCTGCGTGCCCAGGAACGCAAATGCCGCGCGATTATCGTCGCCTGCGATCACTTCGGCAAATTCCGCGTTCTGCACTCCAAACGGAGTCCCTGCATCCTGAGACTTCGCCCAGTGCAAACCGCGATCGCTCGAAACCGCAATCTTGGCGTGGCCGTCCGAGTTCACATATCCCAGGTAAATGGCGTTGTTCGCTCCTTGTCCGACCGATGGGTCGGTGCCAGGGCTGATGGTCGTGCCGTCCGGGACAGTGCGCACAACCCAGGTCAAACCGTTGTCCGTGGAAACAGCCACCCCGGGTCGGCTGGCGTTGTTGGCGTCGGAGCAGTTTTCGTTGGGAACGTAGACAGTGCCGTCGGGCGATACGCGCACGTGGCCGTGCAAACCACCGCATGTGCCCGGCGCAGTTGGGACATCTACGCCGTTGACGCTGGCGAAAGTGTAAATGGGAACGCCAGGCCCGAATGTTACGCCGCCATCATCGCTGCGCGAGCAGAACGCGGTCACAATGTCCTGCGAACAATAATAAATCCCATGCGGATACCCCGTTGGAGTTAGCGGCGCGGGAAAGGCATAAGGCCCCCCGCCCACCGTCTGGTGATCCACACCCGCGGGCTGACCGGACCCCTGCGTTGGAAGCCAGGTGTTGCCATCATCGTCGGTGAAAGAAAGCTCGCTGGTCACGAGGTTGAGTTGCGAAGAAAAGACCCGATTGGGCCCGCCGAAATGTCCGTCGTCAACGAACATGATCGGGTCCAGGCTCACGCGCGCCAAGGGCGATCGTTTGTCCTCCCAGAACGCCGTAGCCGGATTGACGCTGTCGTTAAAAGTCACGCGCAACGTATGGTTTCCCGCCTCGATGAACGCTTTGCCCGTGTTCCAGTCAATCCCAACGGATGGCTCCCCCGCGCCGTGCCCACCGGCAGTCGTTGAGCCCATCGCGGGCTGGATGCAACTGGGCGGCTGTTGCGTTCCCGTGCAGTCGTCGGGAGCAGGATAGTTGATAAAGGTTGGCGCGCCAGGAGTTGGAGGAGGCGGTATCGGCGACGTGGGCCTGGTTGCAATCGTCAGCGTAACCGTTACGTGAGCAGAGGTCGGGACCGGCGCCAGTGAAGCCACGGAGCGAATGTGCCAGACCCCGTCAATGGGATCGGTAACCGTCAGGTCCTCCTCGCCGGGCCCGGTTGAAGAGGCGTCGGGCGAGCCTGGGCCATGGTCGGCTGCGTTGGGGCTGATGGCGAAGATGTCCAGATCCGTGGGTAGCGTGCTTGTCCATGTGTATTTAAAGGTGAGCTTGGCGGTCATCGTCTGATAAAACGTGGCCGCGGGCGCGGGCAGCACCACGGTCAAGTCGTGGTCGTCGCACATCACCGGCGGACAGATATCCTGTATCCCTTCGTTTACCACTGTCCCGCCACCCACCGGTCCGAAGTCCCAAGCCAACGGGCCCGAACTGCTGCTGATCGTGCTGCTGGGAGGCGGCGCGACTTGCGCCCACACGGGATTAGGATCAATAACGAACAGCGCCGCCGTCGAAGCAGCAACTAACGCTGCGAATGAAATCCAAGAACAGAACCGAGTACCTTTCATGAGCAAACCTCCACCTGTGCATTTGGCCGCTTGACTGGCTCACACCCTGGGAATGACGCAATGGTGCCGGCGAGTTAACTTCGTAATCGGTAAAGGATGTTTCCACAATCAGGTCGTAACCTGATTCAGGACTGGGTGGAATACCCTAGAGCGCGGGTATAACAGCGTCAACAGAAGTTGACGCCCTTCATCTCCATTAAAATCATCCACTTTCAAAAAAACAGGGGGGAGGGTAGGTTACTCAGTCGTCAGCAGCCCAGTACCTTTTGAGTGCGAGAGCGAAGCTCTCGCTTTTACGGTCTAAACAGTTCCACCAAACCTCGCAAAAAAGCACCACGCCCCAGCCAAGTAATCCAGGCTAAGGCAGGCACAAAGGAAACATCAAAACAGCCCCGGTGTATCAAACGGCAGGCCAACATAGTTCTCCGCCAGCGAAGTCGAAGCCGCCCGCGAACTCGTCACATAACCCAATTCCGCCAGGTGAATGCGGTGCGAAAATCCATCCTCATTCGGAAACCGATGCAGCATCGAAGTCATCCACCAGGAAAACCGCTGTCCTCTCCAAACGCGCCGCAAACACCGCTCCGTGTAGCGTTCCAACTCCTCGCGGCTCCCGCTCTTATAGAATTCCACCAGCCCGCGCGTAATCACCCGCACATCGGCCACCGCCAAATTTAATCCCTTCGCGCCCGTGGGCGGCACGATATGCGCCGCGTCGCCCAGCAAAAACAACTTCCCGAATTGCATCGGCTCCGCCACAAAACTCCGCATCGGCGTAATGCCCTTCTGAAAGATCGGCCCGTCCTTCAACACGAATCCGTCGCGCGTCGCCATCCGCGTGCGCAACTCTTCCCAGATTCGCTCGTCCGGCCAGTTGGCAATGTCTTCATCCACCGCGCACTGCAGATACAGCCGCGAAACTTCCGGCGACCGCATGCTCATCAGTGAAAATCCGCGCTCGTGATACGTATAAATTAATTCGTCCGACGCCGGCGGCACGCGTGCCAGAATTCCCAGCCACGCAAACGGGTACTGTCGCTCATAAAACTTAATTTGTCCCGCTGCCACCGCCGGACGGCAAATCCCGTGAAACCCGTCGCACCCTGCAAGGAAATCGCATGCAATTTCGTGCCCGCTGCCGTCCTGCACGTAATGAATTCTCGGTCGCGACTCGAAATCCGAGATGCGCGTGGCCTCAGCCTCAAAAAAAATCGGCGCATCATACCGGAGCCGCGCCGCAATCAGGTCCTTCACCACTTCCTGCTGCGCATAAACGGTGATCGACTTTCCCACCAGGTCCTGAAAATCGATGCGGTGTCCTTCCCCGCCAAACCGCAACTCCACTCCATGATGCTGCAATCCTTCTCGCTGCATCCGCGCGCCCACACCCGATTCCCGCAGCATGTCCACGGTGCCCTGTTCCAGCACGCCCGCGCGCACGCGGCTCTCCACGTACTCGCGCGAGTGGCTCTCCAGCACCACGCTCTCAATTCCCTGCAAATGCAAAAGGTGAGCCAGCATCAGGCCGGCAGGCCCTGCGCCCACAATTCCAACTTGTGTTCGGATCATCGCCATGGAAAACTTGCGCCGCGCCCTCTTACGAAAACTTCTCGATCACTTCCTTGGGAATCGGGTGGCTCTTCACCTTGGAAGGCTCTACCGCGTCACGCACCGTCCACACGCGCTTTTCAATTCCCTCAACGGCCAACACATCGCCGCGAAACAGCTTGTGGTGCAGTGAAAAGCTGCTGGTCCCCCACTTCGTCACGCATGATTCCACAGCCACAATTTCTCCGTATGAAGACGGCACCTTGAAATTGCAGCTCGCCTCCACCAGTGGAATGCCCGCAATCTTGAATCGCCGCAGCATCTCCGCCTTGGGATACCCCAACGCGCGATGAAACAATGCGTTCGTGCATGCATCAAAGTATTCGAAGTACCGCGGGAAGAAAACAATGCCAAAGGGATCGCAGTCGCCCCATTCGATCTGGATTTCGCGTCGGTTGGTCAGCATTTTCGAGGTTCAGCCCGGCCATCCATTCTGGCCACTGAGAGTCTACCTCACACCGCGCGCCCCGCGCATACCGTTTGGTTTTCCGCTGTGCGTTTACGGTAGACTGTGAGCCAGGGAAAGAACTCCAAGACATGACCATCGCTTACATTTGTGACGCCATTCGCACGCCCTTCGGACGTTACGGCGGCGCCCTTTCGAGCGTTCGCACCGACGATCTCGCCGCGCTTCCGATCAAACAACTGGTCGAACGCAATCCCACCGTGGATTGGAGCGCGCTCGACGACGTCGTCTACGGCTGCGCCAATCAATCCGGCGAAGACAATCGCAACGTCGCGCGCATGGCTGTGCTTCTCGCCGGCCTGCCCAAAGAAGTTTCCGGCGCCACGGTCAATCGCCTCTGCGGCTCCAGCATGGATGCAATTGCCGTCGCCGCGCGTGGCATCAAGAGCGGCGAATTGGATCTGCTGATCGCGGGCGGCGTCGAAAGCATGTCCCGCGCACCGTTCGTCGTCGGCAAATCCGATGCGGCGTTTGCGCGCAATCTGAAACTCGAAGACACCACACTCGGCTGGCGCTTTGTGAATCCCGCCCTGAAGGCCAAGTACGGCACCGATTCCATGCCCGAGACCGGCGAAATTGTGGCCGAGGAATTTCATATTTCCCGCGCCGATCAGGACGCTTTTGCTCTGCGCAGCCAGCAACGCGCCGCCGCCGCGATCAAGGCTTGCCGCCTGTCGGAAGAAATCTTCACTGTGCCCATCCCGCAGAAAAAAGGCGATCCTCTTCTCGTTTCCGTGGACGAGCATCCGCGTGCCGGCACCACACTCGAAGGTCTCGCCAAGCTAAAAGGTGTGGTCAAACCCGAAGGCACAGTGACAGCCGGCAACGCTTCCGGTATCAATGACGGCGCTTGCGCACTTCTGCTCGCTTCCGAGGCCGCCGTGAAAAAGCATGGCCTCACGCCGAAAGCCCGCGTCATCGCCGCAGGCACCGCCGGAGTCGCTCCTCGCATCATGGGCATGGGCCCGGCGCCCGCCAGCAAAAAAGTCCTCGCGAAAACCGGCCTGACTATCGCGCAAATGGACGTGATCGAGCTGAACGAAGCCTTCGCCTCACAAGCGCTGGCCGTGTTGCGCGAACTGAAAGTTCCCGACGACGCCCCGCACGTAAATCCAAACGGCGGCGCAATCGCCATCGGCCATCCGCTAGGCGCCAGCGGTGCCCGCCTCGTCACCACCGCGCTTTATCAATTGCAACGTACAAAAGGGCGCTACGCCCTGTGCACCATGTGCATCGGCGTGGGCCAGGGGATTTCCGTAATCATCGAACGCGTCTAATCAAGGAGATCTGCCGCATGAAGCCCCTGCTGGGTTATCGCAAGCCGGCTCCTGGAACGCAGCCCAGTCATCTGTATCCGCCGTACGTGTCCTCCATCAAACGCGCACCCAAACAACCTTTGGTCGCAATTCCCATCACCCTCTCCGAAATCACCGGTCCTGCTTTCCCAAAAGAAATCGCTTCGCCAAACGCTTTCGATTTAACGCGCCAGCACAAAGGCGAGCCGCTCGGCGAACGCATTGAAGTGGGCGGCCGCGTTGTGGATGAAGATGGCCGGCCCGTTCGCCACACCCTCGTTGAAATCTGGCAAGCCAATGCCGCCGGCCGCTACCTCCACAAAAATGATCAGCACAACGCGCCCCTCGATCCGAATTTCACCGGCGAAGGCCGCACTTTCACCGACGAGGACGGCCGCTACCGTTTTGTCACCATTCGTCCTGGCGCATACCCCTGGAAAAATCACTACAATGCCTGGCGCCCGCAGCACATTCACTTTTCTCTTTTCGGCCCAGCGTTCGCCACTCGGCTGGTCACGCAAATGTATTTTCCCGGCGATCCGTTGCTCGAATTCGATCCCATCTTTCACAGCGTTCCCGACGAAGCCGCGCGCCGGCGCTTGATCTCATCATTCGACTGGCTCAGCACAGAGCCCGACCTATCGCTGGGCTTCCGGTTTGATATCGTTCTGCGCGGGCGCAATGCCACGCCCATGGAGCGCTGAAATGCCCGGCCCCTCTACGCCTTCGCAAACCGTGGGCCCCTTCTTCAGCATTGGCCTCGACCGTTTGAACCGCGCCAATCTCGCCGAAGGAAGCGCGGGCGAACGCCTTGTGATTCATGGCCGCGTGCTCGATGGCGACGGCCAATCGGTCCCCGACGCCGTTCTGGAAATTTGGCAAGCCGACGCCGATGGCCGCTATCATCACCCCGAACACGCTGGCCCGCAAAATGATGCAACTCCATTCTTCGGTTTCGGTCGCATTCCCACCGATGCTCAGGGACAATTCTCGTTCACAACCATCAAACCCGGCCCAGTCCACGGCCCGGATGGCAAGCCGCAAGCGCCGCATCTGCAGATTTCACTTTTCATGCGCGGCCTTTTGCGGCAACTTGTCACGCGAATATATTTCCCGGACGAGCCGCTGAACGCTTCCGACCCGGTTTTGCAGATTGTTCCGGAATCGCGGCGCGACACTCTGATCGCCCGGCCAACCAAGCATGAACAAACTACCCTGGAATGGAATGTGTGCTTGCAAGGCGGGAACGAAACGGTATTCTTTGACTGCTGAAAGCAGGAGACGATCGCGCCGATGAGACTCTTCGACAAACTATTCCGTTACGAGGCGATCGATCGGATATTCTCCGACCGCGAGTACGTCCAGGCCTTGCTCGATTTCGAGGCCGCACTTGCTCGTGCCGAAGCCAAAGCCGGAGTGATTCCCGCCGCCGACGCCCAGATCATTGCCGCTGCCTGCCGCGCAGAGCAATTCAACGTTGAAGAACTTGCCGCCCAGGCTGCGCTTTCCGGCAACGTGGCTATCCCGCTCATCAAAAAACTGACCGAGTTGATTGCGAAGCAGAACAAAGACGCCGCGCGATTCGTTCACTGGGGCGCCACCAGCCAGGACGCGATGGATACCGGCCTAATCTTGCAGCTTCGCAGAGCATTGGAAGTCCTGGATCAGGATCTCGCGCGCTTGACCTCCACGCTGGCAACCCTCGCGGACAAACACCGCGCTACTCCCATCGCCGCGCGCACCTGGATGCAGCAAGCCCTTCCGACCACATTCGGTTTCATCGTTGCCGGTTGGCTGGACGCCATTCTCCGCCATCGCGCGCGCTTCGCGGAATTGCGCGCTCGCAATTTAACACTGCAATTCGGTGGAGCGGTTGGCACACTTGCCGCCCTCTCCGGCCGCGGGCCAGCGGTTGCCAAAGCGCTGGCGGAAGAGTTGCGCTTACAGCTGCCCTCGATTCCATGGCACACGCACCGCGATCGCATCACAGAGATCGCCGCAGCCCTCGGTCTTTGCGTCGGGACGCTGGGCAAAATCGCGCGCGACATTTCGCTGCACGCACAAACCGAAATCGCCGAACTCGCCGAGCCCGCCGGGGAGGGCCGCGGCGGCTCTTCCACCATGCCGCAAAAACGCAACCCCGTAACGTGCGCAACCGTTCTTGCCGCTGCTCAACGCGTCCCCGGACTTGTTTCGACCATGCTCTCCTCAATGGTGCAAGAGCAGGAGCGGGGCCTCGGCAGTTGGCAAGCGGAATGGGAAACCCTTCCGGAAATCGTGTCCCTCTCGGGAGGGGCTTTGCATCATCTCGCCGAAATGCTTCCGGGTCTCAATGTTGACCCACAACGCATGTCGAAGAATCTCGAAGCCACGCACGGACTGATTTTCGCCGAAGCCGTCACCATGGCGCTTGCCGATCGCCTTGGAAAAATGCCCGCCCACATGCTCGTCGAGAGCGCTTGCAAAAAAGCTCGCCTCGAAAATCGCCATCTGAAAGAAGTTCTGCGCGAAGAGCAAGGCCTGCATGGCTATCTGACGCCCGCGGACCTCGAAAGGCTCTTCGACGTTCGCAATTACCTCGGCAGCACGGAAGAATTTGTACGGCGGGTGCTGGCGGAAGTCAGCAGCACAGCAACCGCGGATTGAACAAAAAGGAAGATTGCCATGGCATTTCTGAAACTGAATAACGCACAACTCTTTTATCAATGGGATGGACCAGAGAACGCCCCGGTGGTGGTGTTCTCCAACTCGCTTGGCACCACGCATCGCATGTGGGACCCGCAACTCGACGCCTTCACCCGCCATTTCCGCGTGCTGCGTTACGACGGCCGCGGCCACGGCCAATCCAGCGCAACGCCCGGACCCTACACCATCGAACAACTCGCCGGCGACGTCGTGCAACTCCTCGACGCCCTGAAACTCGACCGCGTTTATTTTTGCGGCCTCTCCATGGGCGGCATGATCGGAATGTTCCTTGGCGCGGCGCACGCCTCGCGATTGCACAAACTCGTTCTCTGCAATACCGCCGCGAAAATCGGCACTCCGGACGTCTGGAACGCGCGCATCACTGCCGTGCAACAGGGCGGGATGAAAGCCGTTGCCGGCGCGGTGATCGATCGCTGGCTGACGGCTGCGTTTCGCGCAGCGCACCCGGGTGATACGGCGCAAGTGCTTTCTATGCTCGAAAGCTGCAATCCTGCGGGCTACGCGGCAAGCTGCTGCGCCGTGCGAGACGCGGACTTCCGCCAAAAACTCGACGCCATCCATGTCCCAACACAAATCATCGCCGGGTCCCACGACCCAGCCACGCCGCCCGCTGACGGCCGCTTCCTCGGCGAACAGATCCGCGGCGCAAAATACACGGAACTCTCCGCGGCGCATCTTTCCAACATCGAAGCTCGCGAGGATTTCAATCGCGAAGTGTTGGCCTTTCTGAAGTCCCAGGGAGCACACGGATGAACGAACGCGAGCGGCACAAAAAAGGAATGAAGGTCCGCAAACAGGTGCTGGGCAAGGCCTACGTGCAGCGCGCAGAGGCCGGAAAAAACAAATTCAATACGCCGTTCCAGGACTTGATTACCCGCTATGCCTGGGGAGAAATCTGGACGCGTCCCGGCCTGCCGCGAAAAACACGCAGCCTGATCACGATCGCCATGATGGTAGCGCTGAATCGCACGGATGAGCTGCGGCTCCATCTCCGCGCCTCTGTTAACACCGGCGTATCCCGGGAAGAACTTCAGGAAGTGCTGCTGCAGACTGCGATCTATTGCGGCGTTCCCGCAGCCAATCACGCATTTCAGATTGCGGAAGAAGTTTTCGCGGAATCCCGCGCCTAGCCTCGGCTTCAGGCGGTCACCGGAACTTCTGCCAGAATATCGCTGACCCAACGTACCGCTTGCAAATACAAATCCGGCAGGAAATTCTCATGCAAACCGCAGCGCCGGCACGACTCTTCCAGTTGTTCCCAGGTGCCGGATTCATAATCGAGAACCACTTCAAAAATAGGGCGGTAGCGGCTGGTGCGGCCCAGCAACGCTTTCTTGATTTCATCGCCCACAGCGATGTCCTGCAGAACCACGGCCATCGGAACGTTCAGCAGCGCATCCATCACAGACAGCAATCCAAGCAGGAACAGCTCATTGGCCTCGCGGATCATGCCCACCTTGATCCCGATCAGTTCGCAGAACATGGCGCGCAGCAGCGGCAGTCGGAGCAAGCTGTCAGCCACCGCGTCACCCAGGGCCGCCACGCTGACAAGCGATATCCATTTGCGCATGGCGACTTCGCCCAGCAGGCCGAGCGCATGCGGGATCGAATGAATCTCCGTGCGAAACGCAAACGCCGAGGAATTCAGATAACGCAGCAAACGGTAGCTGAGCGAAACGTCCCGTTTGAAGATCCTGGAAATTTTGTGGAGATTGAAGGTCGGTTCATTGGCCGCCTGCAACAAATGCAAATACACCGTCTTGTTCGCGGGCACGCTGCGGCGCCCGACAATCTGCGGCCGGCAGAAAAAATAACCCTGAAAGAAGTCGTAGCCGATATCCCGGCAGCTCTGGAACTGCTGGTCGGTCTCCACTTTTTCGGCGACCGTGGGAATGCCCAGGCGGTGGCACTGGTGCACCACGCGCTTCTGTTCTTCCATGCTCATCAGCAAGACGTCAATCTTCACGAAGTCGGCAAAATCCAGCAGCGGTCGCGTCTCCGGCAAATCGCAATAATCGTCCAGCGCCAGCCGGTAACCCAGATCCTTCATCCGCTTGCAAGCGCTCATGACGTCCGCATCGGGCGCCACGGTTTCCAGAATTTCACCGACCACCATTTCCCGCGGCATCAGCGTCAAGTAATCCTGAATCAGAAAATCCCGCGTGCAGTTTACGAAAGCGGGCAAGCCGTCGGTCATCGTGCGAATTCCCATCATAAACAGTTCATCCATCGCATTTTCGGAAACGGCGGCCCCTGGCTTTGGCCGGCAATAGTTTTCCGGACCGTAGCGCGAAAGAATCTCGTACGCGTAGAGGCGCCTCTCGTGGGTCAAGATCGGCTGGCGCGCCAGAAAGCGGTTAAAACTCTCGGAGTTGGCCATGGTCGGTAGCGGATGCACCCGCGGATTCCAGGCATTCTCAAGTGCACGAGACGGGCCATCGTAATTCCGCGCTTCTACTCTGCCCGGAACAATTCCCGATTGGAAAGTTTACTCAACACGTTCGTCGCAGGGTAGTTCGCCAGATCGAAGAGGCGAACAAGAGAGCGAAGGCCAGCGCTGTCGCAAGGGAGTGAGTCAGAAAAGAAAGCAATGTTCGGGAATGGAACAATCGGCATTCACAACCCTCTGAAATTCGAGCCATTTTTCTGGAACGTGGCGTGCACGAATCGCTACGGACATTCGCGTGGAAATCGGCCATCAGGTAGGCGAGCTATTCCCATACTGTGGAATCTTGGTCACGGCGAGGTGAAGGCGTGAATCCAGTGACGTATGACATCCTGACGCAGCGCATCAAGCAGTTGGGAAACCTGCCTGCCATGCCCGCAATTCTTTCCCGCCTATGCGAGACGTTGAGCCGGAAGAGCAATCAGATTGATGTCGAGAAAGTTGTGGAGCAGATTTCCTACGACAAATCGCTCACCGCGCAATGCCTTCGCCTGGCCAATTCGGCGTTGTTCCGGCAACGCGGCGATGTCTCAAGCGTGCGAGAAGCGGTCTTCGCGCTGGGGCTGTGGCGCATCCGCGATCTGGCTTTCTCCTGCAGTCTTCCGATGATGTTTGCGAACCTGAAAACCACCGTCGGCAAGGAAATGTTCTGGCGCCACGCATTGGGAACGGCGCTGGTCGCGCAAGGTTTGGGCCACGAACTCGGCGTAAAGGGCGCGGAAGAGATCTACCTGGCGGGACTTCTCCACGATGTTGGGATCCTGGTGAACGGCGTCCTGTTCGCGGAAGAATTTGGCGACGTGCTCGAGGAAGCCAAGCAGAAGAAAGTACCCGTGGAAGAAGTGGAAAAAAGCATTCTTGGATTCTCACACGCCGAAAGCGGGCGAATCCTGGCTGAACTTTGGAGACTGCCCGTCGATCTCTCGGAAGTGATTGAATACCATTGCCAGCCGCAGGATCAGAAACCGCCCAGTGACATCACCTTGCTTGTTCACACGGCGGATCTCACATGCCAGAAACTTGGATTGGGATATGGCTACGAACTCGCTTCCGACGATGCGAGTTCACTGACACGAATTTGGGAGCCACTTTGCGCCCGATTTCCCATGGCCCAGGCATTCAAGGAAGAGGCGTATAACCACCTGCTAATTCACCTGGTGTCCCAGGCGGATATACTCGCGGACCATATTTTTACGCCGACCATGGCCACAAAGCGGGACGTCCCCTGCGACAGCCACTCGCGCTGATCCCGGCCGCGCGAATAAATCACTAAAACCATTGGTGCGGCCGGCGTCACACCGCAATGTTCATTTCTCAGATGTTTTCTTCGATTTCGGCGTCCGCCAGGGGCAACTGGTCGGTATCTCGGGCTACCCATACGTACATGGTCGGCAACAAATAGATGCTGATGAACAGCGCCGCCAGCAGTCCGCCGACAATCACAATGGCAAACGGCCGCTGCGAATCGGAACCGATGCCGCGCGAGAGCGCCGCCGGCAGAAGGCCGAGCGTGGCAACCAGCATGGTCATCATGATCGGGCGCAACCGCAGAATCGCGCCCTCGACGGCGGCGTCTTCAATCGAATAGCCGCGGCCGCGCAGGTGATTGATGTATTCGATCATGATGACGCCGACTTGCACGGAAACGCCGAACAACGCGAGGAAACCGACGCCGCTTGAAACGCTGAAGTGTGTTCCAGTCAATAGAAGCGCAAGGATTCCCCCGATCGGGGCCATCGAAACGTTGGCGAGCGTGAGCGCGGCCCACTTGGAGGATTTGAACATGGTGAAGAGGATGATGTAGATGATCAGAATGGTGATCGGTAAAACGATCAGCAGACGGCGCTGCGAGCGCTTCTGGCTTTCGTACTCGCCGGCCCAGTCGATGTGATAGCCGGTCGGCAGCTTGACCTGCTGCCGCACTTTGTTCATGGCTTCTTCGACGGCGCTTCCCAGGTCGCGGCCGCGGATACTGTATTTGATGGCGATGTAGCGGGAGTTTGCTTCGCGGTAGATTTCCGAAGCGCCGTCCTCAACTCGAGTGGACGTAAGTTGCGCGAGGGAAACGCGCTCTCCACCGGACGCTACGATGCGAATGTTTTCGATGGCTTCCTTCGTGTCGCGGAATTGCGGCAGATAGCGGACCACAACGTCGTAGCGTTTTTCGCCTTCCAGCACTTGCGTCACAGCTTTGCCGCCAATCGCGGTTTCGACGGCGTCTTGCACGTCGGAAACATTGATTCCGTAGCGCGCCGCTTTCTGTCGATCGATGTTCAAATTCAGGTTGGGCTGGCCCAGCACGCGAAAAAGACCGAGGTCTTCGACTCCGGCAACGGTTCGCATCACGTTCACGACTTCATCGCCCTTGGCTTCGAGCTGCTTCAGGTCGTCGCCGTACATCTTCACGGCGAGCTCGCCTTTCACGCCGCTCACCGCTTCTTCCATGTTGTCGGAAATGGGTTGCGAAAAATTCCACAGCACGCCGGGAATCTGGCTGAGTTGCTTGTCCATCGCGGCGATCAGATCGTCTTTGTCTTCGCGGAAAACGGGCCGCCACTGATTTTTGGGCTTCAAATCGACGAAATATTCGGTGTTGAAAAATCCCGCCGTGTCGGTGCCGTCGTCGGGGCGGCCGACCTGGGAAACCACCTGCTTCACCTCGGGAAACGCGGAGAGGATTAGACGCGCCTGATTCATCATGCGCGTGCCTTCCGTGGGGCCAGTGCTGGGCGCGAGCGTTCCACGAACCCAGATCGCGCCTTCGTCAAGATGCGGAAGAAATTCAGAGCCGACGATTCCGCTGCCGAGGAGCGCGACGGTTGCAATCAACACGCAAGCTGCGGCGGTTAGAGTGACTCTGCGATTCTTGAGCGCCCAGCGAACGGAAACCCGGTAATTTTTGCGAAGGAACTCCATGACCGGATTTCGCCATTCGTTAACGCCTTTTTCGAAAACAATTTCGGCCAGCACCGACGCGATGGCTATCGAAAAAATTAGCGCGCCGAGCAACGCGAACGACACCGTCCAGGCCATCGGCTTGAAGAGGCGCCCTTCGACGCTCTGCAGAGTGAAGATGGGCAGGTAAGCGGTGATGATGATGGCGCGAGCATAAAACACCGGGCGCAAAACTTCGAATACTGCTCCGCGGATGCGCTCGAACGGCGTCTTGCCGGCATTCGACGGAAGATTGAAATGGCGGACGATATTTTCGATGACCACGACCGAACCGTCCACGACCATGCCGAAGTCCAGCGCGCCGAGCGAGAGAAGGTTTGCGGGAATTTTGTTCAAGTCCAGGCAGATGGAGGCGAAGAGCAGGGAGAACGGAATCGTCAATGCCACAATGAACGCGCCGCGCACGTTGCCCAGAAAAAAGAACAGGACGATGGAGACCAGCAGGATGCCCTCGGTGAGATTGTGCAGCACCGTGTGTGTCGTGTAGTGCACCAGGTCGCTGCGGTCAAGGAACGGCACGATCTGCACGCCGGGCGGCAGAATCCGCTCGTTAAGTTCCTTCACCTTGGCGTGAATGTCTTCGATGACCGTGTCGGCGTTGGCGCCCTTGCGCAGCAGCACGACGCCTTCGACCACGTCCGCGTTGTCCACAATCTTGTCGTCGTCTCGCCGCAACGCCTTGCCGATTTGCCCGAGTCGAATGCGAGGACCCTCGGTCACGGCGCCGATATCTTTGATGCGCAGCGGCGCGCCGTTCTGCGCTTTGATGACCGTGTTTTCGATGTCCTGGACGTTGGTAATCAGGCCGACGGCGCGCACGTTGATTTGTTGCAAGCCGGATTCGATGAAGCTCCCGCCGGCATTCACGTTGTTGTTCGCCAGTTGCTGTTCGACTTGCCCGATGGTCAGGCCATAGGCGATCAGCCTGCTCGGATCGATTCGGACCTGATATTCCCGCGTGATGCCGCCGAAGCTGACAACATCCACCACGTTGGGCACGGACTTGAACTGTTTTTCAAGCGTCCAGTCTTCGAGCGACTTCAGCTCCATCAAGTCATACTTCGGATTAGTGCTTTTCAGCGTGTACCAGTAGATCTGGCCAACGGGGCTGTAGTTCGGCCCGATGGTTGGCTGCAGATTGTTGGGAAGGCTGACGAGTGCCAGCCGCTCCAGAACTTTCTGGCGGTTCCAGTCGTTTTCGGAATCGTCGTCAAAAATCATGGTGATGCTGGACAGGCCGAACAAGGAGGCAGAGCGCAGATTCTGAAGGTGCGGTAATCCGTTGAGCTGGATTTCGATCGGGATAGTAACTTGTTGCTCGACTTCTTCGGCGGCGCGGCCGGGCCACTGCGTGATTACCTGGACGTAGTTGTTCGCGACGTCCGGGTAGGCTTCGACAGGCAGGTTGTGAAAGGAGATCGCGCCCCAGATCAGCAGCAACAAGGTCAGCGCGAGCACCATGAACCTGTTTTTCAACGCGAATTCCACTACTCCGGAGATCATTCGATTCCCCTGGCGAATCGTGTTGGACTCACGCTACTGCTCCACCGAGGTCTGCAGGACGAGCGCGCTGCTCACCACTTCCTGCCCCGGCTGGATTCCGGAAAGGACCAATTGCGTTTTGTCAGGAAGCGTGGCGCCAGCTTTCACCTCGACGCGGCGGAACTTTTTGTCCCCAGCGGGCACGTAAACCCAATCACGGTCATGCAGATGGAGAATCGCGGAGGAGGGCACGGCAGCGAGGCGCTCTTTTTTCTGGCCGTGGAATGTGGCATTCACAAACATGCCCACGCGCATCAAGGCGCCCGGATTCGCAACTTCCACACGAACTTTGGCCGTGCGAATGTTGGGATCCAGGATCGGGCCGATATTGTTGATTCTTCCGGTTAAGACTTTGTCCGGATAGGCAACAAGCCGAATGTCCGCCGTTTCCCCGATGTGCACGTTCGCAAGATCGTTTTCATAGACGTCGCAGAGAATCCAGACATGGGAAAGATCGGAAATGGTGAATGGGTTACCGCCCGCGAGGGCCTGCACGCCGGAAGCGGTGGTCACTTGCTGATCGGTGATGACACCGGAGACCGGCGCTTTGATGTCCACGACCGCGGACGGATGCTCTTTGTCTACGCCAAGAACACGCAAGCGTTCCTGCGCGGTTTCGACGTCTACTTTCGCTTTGGACGCCGCATCCTCACTCACCTGAAAATCGTTAAGTGAAATGGCCCCCTTGTCGTAAAGAATCTGCGCTCGATCGAACTGCTTGCGAACCAGGACCTCGTCGGCGGTAGCCTTTCGATAATCGGCAAAGGCGGCAGCGATGTCGGGGCTCTGCACACGCAGCAACACTTGCCCCTTTCGCACGGAATCGCCAAGGCGCGCGCGAATTTCTAGCACGCGGCCGCTGGCGAGCGAAATCACCGGAACGGTGCGGCTGACGTCCGGGCTGACGACGCCGGTGACGGTGAGCGACGGAGCTTGCAGGGACTCGCCGGCTTTTACGAGGGGAAATTGCTCCGGATGCTCCACCTGCAAAAGGCTGACATCTGTTTCCTGCTCCACTTTTGGCGGGGGCGGCGCGCCGTCACCCGATGCGGCCCTTCCCCCGCAGCCTGCGAGAAATAGTCCGCAAACGGAAACGGTGGCGATGAAGCAGGCAAGCTTGCGGCTCATTGCAGGACCTCTTGCCCGACGGCCAGATTTAACTGGGCCGCCGCCGTCAAGTAAGAACCAATCAAGTTCAAGTAGCTGAGCTCAACCGTGCGGTACTCACTCTGGGCGTTCAGGAACTCCACCAACGAAGCCCCGCCGTGTTGATAGGAAAAAGCAACGGTGTCGCGAACGCGCACCGCTTGCTGCAAATATTTTGCTTTGTACGGCTTCAGCAGAAGCACATTGCTATTCACGACGGCGTAAGCGGAATCAACATCGCTGTAGACCAGAGCTTCCGCCGCCCCCGTCAGCTTTTGGCTGCGATCGATATCCAATTGCGTGCGCAATTTTTCGCCTTGATTGCGGTCGAAGATGCGCAACGGGATGCTGACGCTGACACCAAGCGTATTCAGGCCAAACGGGTTGTTGTTGGATGAGTTGTGCGTATACCAGGCGCTTAAAATCGGATCGGTTGAGCCGTTGGCAATCGCGAGTTTGTGATCGGTTTGCGCTTTGTCCACGGCTTCGACAGCCGCCTTCAGGTCCGGCCGGGTGTCCACGGCAATCTTCCTGAATTCTTCCCGGGACTGCAGCTGGTCGTTGAAATCAAACAAACCGGAGACGTCAAACTGCTCCACCGGAGTCCGCTCATTCAGTAATGTGAGCAATTGAATTTTCGCCGTGCGCAAATTCACTTCGGCGGACTGCGCGTCCGATTCATACTGCACGCGCTGCAGCTCCAGGCGGTCGAGATCGATTTGCGCGATATCGCCGACGCTGAATCGCGTTCTGCTGATGTCGAGTACGTTGTCGTAGTACGCGAGATTTTCCTTCGCAAGCCGCAGCACAGCTTTGGCCTGCAACGTCGCAACAAATGCGCCGCGCAAGCTGAACAGCAGCGTTCTCTCCAAATCCGCATGATTGGACTCGGCAATAAGCGTCCCCTTCTGGGCGCTCTCAAGCCGCAATTCGCGCTTGCGTTGCCGTTCGTGCAGATAACTGATCGTGGGAGTTTCGTACGTGCCCGCGAACGGTTTCCAGACACCCTTGTCGGAAGCGATTTGCGTGCCGTCCGCCGCCAAAGTCAGCTGCGGATTCGGACGGAGATACGCCGTGATCTGCTGGGCCTTCGATTCGTCGATACTTACCTTATCCGCGAGTAACGTAGGGTTGTTGGTCTCAAAGCGCGCGCGGACTTCATTCCAGGTCAACGCCTTCTGTGCGTTGGCACTGCTTGCGAATCCCGCTGCGAACAGAGCGGCCAGCCATGCGCGCCGGATAATTTGCTGCATAAAACTATCTCACCTGTCTTTTCTTTCTGAAAATCGGAACACCTGCAGAAAAACCTGCTTCCCAGCTCTCCGCCGGAGAGATTCCTTATGTGTTACACGCGTGGCGCGCCAATTCGGACGACACCCGGAGCCTCATTGGGAAGATATGACGATTGGATAAGGGAAAGATGTACGGCGTTTAAACGAGCGGTGGCGCGCGACCTGCGCTCGGGAAGGCCAATTCCGCGCGAACTATCAGCGGCGGCGCCGGTAGACGTGTGACGGAAACATCCAGAGGTTCATGCCAACTCGCCGAACCGCCCGCGTCTCCCGCCGTGTCGCGGCCCGACTGGAGCGCGAGTTGACCCCCAGAAAGATCCTCCGGCGCAATAAGGCGTAAGTCGGTCCGCTCCTTGGCTCCGGGATAATCGGAGGGTTCGGCGAGTGTGAAGTTACCCTTGCCATCATTCACAAAAATCGCCACGAACTCAGAGTCGAGAAGCGAAGTGATGACGAGATCGGCGAACTTGTCTCCATTCACGTCGCGCGGACTAATTTGAAGTCCGCCGGAAGGCCCGACAATGTAGATGGCAGGTTTGCCACCGGAACTGAAGTTCAAATCGAGCGAATACTGCGCGGTGGGAGAGCTATCCCGCGCAACGCGGATCAGAGCCAAATCGGGCTGCAGGTCGCCATCAAAATCCGCGATGGCAAATTGTGTGGAGCCAAGGGCGACGGCTGTCCGGACGAGGTGAGAGATTGGCTGCTCCGCATTTCGGACTTGCAGGTGCCCTGCCCACAGGGATGCCACCAAGCCGAGAACCGCGATTCCCGGAAGGAACAATTTGTTGGAAATGCTGCGCAGTCTCATCGCGACAACTCAGTCTATCGCACTTTAGGACGTACTTGGCAATCCTCGGGGATAGCGGAGGGTGGGTTACATTTCGATTGCCAGATTACAAAACTGGAATTATTTATTAAATGGTTATGCGAAAGTAACATGTATTGAAAGACGTTAACCTATCGGCGCTACTTCCCGCTGCTTGCCACGGATCTTCAGAAATATACCGATAAAATAAGAATAACAACTTTAGTACTTCTCCAGGTCCCCCGAGAAGAACGGAGCACGAATGCAAGATCTCGGATTGCCACGCCTGTACGCCAATTCTGATTGAATGAAGAAACTCGACCGCCTAGGTTGGGCGGAAGGCGTCGCGGTGCGAACATTTGGAGTTCACGCGGGAGTGCGTCTGAGCGTGGCGGGATCATTGCCACAAGTTCTCCCGATGCTGCCCCCTGGTTTCACAAAATCTCGCAAAGCCACGGTGCAGCGGCTCTATTCGCTGGTGGTTGCGGAAGGCAACCAGCGCGCCGGGGTGCGTCGGATGCACATCCTTTATGCAGACAGTTTGCGGATTGCGCGGGATACGGAGTTGCAGCAGGTGCTGGCGGCGCTCGAAACGGATCTGCACCGCTATGTCTCCGAAGCGTCCCCGGATATGACATTCCTGCACGCGGGAGTTGTTGGCTGGCGAGGCCGCGCGATTTTGCTGCCCGGGCACAGTCTAAGTGGGAAGACAACGCTGGTGCGGGAGATGCTGCGGCTCGGCGCAACCTATTATTCCGATGAATTCGCGGTTGTGGACAATTCCGGCAACGTTCACCCGTTCCCGCGGCCCCTGGGAATCCGGGAAGATTCCACCTATGCGCAGACCAAATACACTCCCGAAATGCTGGGCGCAGCTTCCGGTGTCAAACCCCTGCCGCTTGGCGCGGTGGTGCTCTGCAAATACAAGGCCGGGGCGCGGTGGAGACCCGCTTCGCTTTCGCACGGACAGGGCGTATTGGAACTGATAGCCAACAGCATCGCGGTGCGAAACCGGCCGCAGCAAACGCTGCAGAGAATTCAAAAGCTGGTGAAGGGCGCGATTTTCGTCAAAGGAACGCGGGGCGAAGCCCACGAATCGGCGGAATCCATTCTGAACTTATTGCACGGCAGCAGCCGAGGGGAGAAAGTATGAAAGAACGGGAATATCCCCGGGCGCGGGTGGATTGCCTTACGCGCGATTTTGGCGACGAGCTTTTGGTCTACGACCAGCAGCGCAACGTGGGCCACTGTTTGAATCCGGCAGCGGCGGCTGCCTGGAAGCTATGCGATGGAAAGAAGAGCACATCGGAAGTTGCGGAAATCCTGACGCAGCAACTCTCCACACCGGTCAGCGAGTCCGTGGTGCATCTGGCTCTCGATGAGTTGTCGAAAGCGCGTTTGCTTGTGGACGCGAAGCACCCTGTTCGGCGAACCTCGCGACGCCACGCAATCCGCGCGCTCGGCATCGCGGGGGCTATCGCTTTGCCGCTGGTTACTTCGCTCGTGGCGCCGACTCCCGCGCGTGCGGCGTCTTGCTTGGCTAATGGGAAGCCGTGCGTCAGCGCTGCGCAATGCTGTTCGGGAAAATGTGGTGTCACCTCAGGCCATTGCGGAGGCTGAACCTCTCAGCGCCATCATTTCCACTTTTAATCCCGGCATCGTAAAGTGGCAAGGTAAGAAAGATGGACCCGGAGCCGTTGCCGCTTGGAAGAAGTCGTTAGAGACAAATTCCGCCTGCCCCGAAAAGGATGCGGTGTTGCAGTTGATGGCGCAGGCGCAGCGGCGCCCGGGACTCTGCGCGCTCTATTGAGGACTCTTCTCGATTGTGTTTTCACCGCGCGGAAGGCAATTCGATGAGTGACCGTGCGATTAAAGCGGTGATTATCGGAGCGGGACCCGCGGGATTGACAGCCGCCTACGAGTTGAGCAAGCAGGGCCAGCACGTGGTGGTGCTGGAGAGCGATCCCCAATATGTTGGCGGTATTTCGCGGACCGTGGAGTATCACGGCTATCGGTTTGATATCGGCGGCCACCGATTTTTCTCCAAATCGCGCGAGGTGGAGGATCTTTGGACGGAGATTCTCGGCGCGGATATGCTGATGCGGCCGCGGTCGTCGAAGATTTTTTATCGTGGGAACTTTTATGCGTATCCCCTCAAGCCATTGGAAGCTCTTTCCCAACTTGGAGTGCTGGAATCCGCGCTGTGTGTTTTTTCTTTTTTGCAGGCGCGGCTAAGGCCGGTGCCCAAGCCGAAATCGTTTGAAGATTGGGTCGTTAACGAGTTCGGAGAACGATTGTTTCGGACCTTTTTCAAAACGTACACGGAAAAAGTCTGGGGCATGAGCTGCAAGGAGATTTCCGCCGATTGGGCGGCGCAGCGGATCAAGGGGCTGACGCTGGGCGGGGCGATCAAGAACGCGCTGCTGCCGAAGCGCAAATTGAAGGATGGCACAGGCGTGGTGAAGACGCTGATTGATACGTTCCGCTACCCGCGTTTTGGGCCGGGCATGATGTGGGAAGCTTGCGCGGAAAGGGTTCGCGCGCTGGGCGGCGAAGTCCTGCTTGGAAGGAGCGTTGTGGCCTGCCGCTTTGATGCGGGAAGTTCGGAGTGGAGCGTTACGGCGCGCACACCCGAGGGAGCGCTCGAGGAATTTCGCGGCGAGCATCTCATCTCTTCGATGCCGATGCGGCAACTGGTTGCGCAGATTGAGCCGCGGCTTCCGGAAAACGCGCTACGGTCGGCCAATTCACTCCGTTACCGGGATTTCCTTACCGTCGGGCTGATCCTGCGGGAGCGCAACCGGTTCAACGACAACTGGATTTACGTTCACGATTCAAACGTCAGGGTCGGGCGAGTGCAGAATTATAAATCGTGGTCGCCGGAAATGGTGCCGGATCCGGACTTCTGTTGTTACGGTCTGGAATATTTCTGCTTCGCGGGCGACGGGTTGTGGACGATGACGGATGAGGATCTGATTGCGCTTGGGGCAAAGGAACTGGAGCAGGTTGGACTCGGCAGCGCGGCCGACGTAGTGGACGGCTGTGTAATCCGGCAACCCAAGGCGTACCCGGTCTACGACGACGATTATCAGCAGCACGTGGGCGCGATTCGCCGCGCACTGGCCGCGCATTGCCGCAACCTGCATCTCGTCGGGCGCAACGGCATGCACAAATACAACAATCAGGATCACGCGATGACGACGGCCCTTCTGGCGGCGCGGAACATTCTTGCCGGCGAAAACAAATTTGACGTCTGGTCGGTGAACGAAGACGGCGAATATCTTGAATCCGGCCACGCGGGGGCTTCAACGCATGACTGATCAGGAATTTACGCGAAGCACCGCGGCTCCGCGAATCGCGTCATTCTTTAATGCATTCAGCGCTTGATTGGCTTCTGTAAGAGGAAAGACCTGCACGTGCGTGCGTACGGGAATCTCGGCGGCCAGCTGGAGGAATTGCGCACCATCTTCACGCGTGTTGTTGGCCACGCTTCGAATCGTACGCTCCTGGTACAACAAATTATAAGAAAAGGAAGGAATATCGCTCATGTGAATTCCGCCCAGAATCAGGCGGCCGCCTTTTTTTAGGCTGGCGAGCGCCGCGGGAACAATTTCGCCCGCCGGTGCGAACACGATAGCCGCGTCGAGCTTCTTCGGCGGCATATCCAGGCTGCCGCCTGTCCACACCGCTCCCAATTCTTTCGCGAGCGCCTGGTGCCGCGGGTCGCGCGTGGATGCGTAAACTTCCACGCCCCAGTGTCGCGCCACTTGAATCGCCACGTGGCCGGCGGCGCCAAAACCGTAGAGTCCCAGCCGAGCGCCAGACTTTACTCCACTCAGACGCAAACAGCGGTAGCCAATGATTCCAGCGCAAAGCAGGGGTGCGGCTTGTTCCGCGTGCAGATTTTCCGGCAGCGCATAAACAAAATCCTGCGGGGCCGCCAGATATTCGGCATAGCCGCCGTTTACCGTGTATCCCGTGAACTGGGGATCGTCGCAAAGATTTTCTTCTCCGCGGCGGCAATACTCACAGGTGCCGTCGGTCTTGTGCAGCCAGGCTACCCCGACGCGCGATCCGATGGACAAGCGCTCCGCCCCGGCTCCGGTAGCAGCAACGTGACCTACCGCCTGATGCCCTGGAATGACAGGTGATTTTTTCGGAGGGAGATCCCCTTCGACGACATGCAGATCCGTGCGGCAAACGCCGCAGACCTCCACGCGCACAAGTATCTCGCCCGGGCCAGGCTCGGGCTTTGGCAGCTCGCCGATTGCGAGGGGATTGGTTTCAACTTTTGCAGGTGCGCGGAGGAAACAGGCTTTCATCGTCAGCCCTCAATCCAGATTTCCTCCGCACACCAAGGAAGGCGGCCAACACACGTGTTCAAAAAACCATACACAAAACCCAGGGGGAAAGAAAGGCGGATTTCCCGGGAGCTGGTTTCCGGAGTTGGCCCATGAACTTGCTTTCCGGGCGCGGAGACTCTACGCTGAATTGCTTATGAATAATCTCACTCCCGAAACGCTGATGGTGGGGTTCATCTCGTACATCGTTTTCCTTTTTTCCACCACGTGCCACGAAGCATCCCATGCCCTGGCGGCGAAAATCGGTGGAGACTCCACGGCCGCGATGGGCGGGCAGGTTAGTTTGAACCCGATTCCGCATATCCGGCGGTCGCCGTTTGGCATGGTGGTGTTCCCGATCTTAAGTTTTTTTCTTTCGGGCGGCGGAATGATTGGCTGGGCCAGCGCGCCGTACGACCCGCTGTGGGAACGGCGGCATCCGCGGCGGTCCGCCTGGATGGCGCTTGCCGGGCCGGCGGCCAACTTCACGCTGATGCTGCTGGCCGTTGCGGCGCTCCGCGGCGGAATGATGCTGCACCTCTTTCACAGCGATCCGGTCACCGGCGCTCCGAGCCTTTTGGGAATCACGTTGCGGGTGGTGTTTTTTCTGAATCTACTGCTGGGCACGTTTAATCTTCTTCCGGTTCCGCCGCTGGATGGCAGTACCGGCATCATGCTGTTCATGAGCGAAACGCAAGCGCAGAAATACCTGGACTGGATTCGCGGGAACAGTTTTGCGATGGCAGGTTTGCTGGTGGGCATGCTGGTTTTTCGCGAAGTGTTTCCCTATATCGAGGCATTCGCGATGCGGGTCTTCTTTTAAGTGATAACGAACCTGCCGCTTGGCAGGGATTCCCTGAATCTTTCCTAATACCAGTCCAGTTTGGACCACGAATGGATTAGTTGTGTCTTCCCTGCACATACGGCCCGGTGTGCCGGAATTAACTGCTTTTGCTCTGAGGAGTTGCCATGCCGCCGATGGCCGATGAACTGCTCATTTGACTGCGGAGGCGAGTGATGATCAATTCGGAAACGCCATCGCTGACGCAGACCGGAACAGTGGAAGTGTCGGGCTGGGACGAAGACGAAGTTTTCTTTGTGGAGCGGTCCAAACTCGACTGGGACGAATACGCCGGAAAACACGTGACATTGACGCGGATGCTGTCGGAGGGCTGTATCATTTTTGTGCGGCCGATCCAGCCAACAGCGCTTTATCGGGCCAATCCAATTCCGTACGAAGCGGAATTTCTGGGCTGCGACCCGGAGGGAAATCACCAGTTCCGGTTGAATGGAGTGCAACCGCGGCACAGCCGGCAAGACTACACGGTGAATTAAGAAACGGTTCCCGTCCACTTCGGGACAATGGCCCGTTTTGGCAGTAATTTTCGGTGTTTCTCTGCTTCTTCTTATTCTCCTTTTCCCATCCGATTATCAATTAATTTCCGGATGCATCGCTTCCACACCGCTGAAAGAGTTCCACTTAGCAAGAATTCGCCGCTGGTAAGGCCGCCGGTTCTGGTTATTTTGACGACCGAATGAATTAAAAACCGCTTTGGCACAGCGGTTGCCTCTTTGTGGGACATGGCCTACGCAACTTATAAGTCCGTGGCGGTATCCTCGATACAAAGTTCACTCACCCCATGCGTCTTCGACGACGACCCAAACGAGCGGGAATCGCTCGCCCACCTGATTACTGACATGGGATACGAACCGGTGACAACCGATGATGCCGAGGAGGCGTTGCGGCTGATTCGCATGGGGCGGTGCCGGCTGGTCTTCGCGAGCACGCATCTGGAGAATCCCGATCCGTTTGACTTTCTGGACCGCGCGCTGCGGTGCGATCCCGGCGTCCACGTGATGATCATGACCGCGCAGTACACGTTGGAGGGCGCGTTGGAGGCCATCCGGCGCGGAGCGGCAGATTTTCTGCCCAAGCCGCTGGACCACGTGCGGTTGAAGCGCACGCTGGACGATCTTGCGGCGCTCTACGACCAGCGACGCAGGGTGCGCTCGCTGGAAGAGCAGCTTTTGAAGGACCTGGAATTTCACGGGATTGTGGGTAAGAGCCCGGCGATGCTGGAGGTTTTTGATTTCACGCGCAAGGTTGCTCGGCACTACACGAACGTGCTGCTGGTGGGTCCGACGGGCGCGGGGAAAGAGCTGGTGGCGCGGGCGATTCATCAGATCAGCCCGGTAGGCCAGCAACGGCTGGCCGTGTGCAACTGCTCCGCGATGGTGGACACGCTGCTGGAAAGCCAATTGTTCGGGCACGTGCGCGGCGCGTTTACGGGGGCGACGGACACGCGGCAGGGATTGTTCGAGTACGCAAACGGCGGCACCGTGTTTCTGGATGAGGTGGGGGAGACTTCGCTGCCCATGCAGGCGAAATTGCTTCGCGTGATCCAGAATCGCGAGATCCAGCGCGTGGGATCGCCGGAGGTGAAGCAGGTAAATGTGCGGCTGATCGCGGCGACGAACCGCGATTTGCGCGCGGAGGTGCTCTCCGGGCGGTTCCGCGAGGATCTTTTCTACCGGTTGAGCTCGATTCAGATTCGGATTCCATCCTTGGCCGAACGGCTGGAGGACATCCCGCTGCTGGTGCAATTTTTTCTGAAAAAGTACAATGATTCGTACGGGAAAAATATCGCCGGCTTGACGCGGCGGACGCAGACGGTGTTGTTGCAGCATCCATGGCCGGGCAATGTCCGGGAACTGGAGAACGTGATTTCGACCGCCTGCATCACCGCAACGGGCGACTTCATTGACATCAGCGACCTGCCCGAACACTTGCAGCATCGCAACACGCGGCTGGCGGGAGACGAAGACTGGCGGCCGCTTTCTCTCGAGGAAGTGCGCAAGGTGCACATCCAGAAGGTGCTGCAGATGTGCAACGGCAACCGGTTGCGCGCGGCGCAAATCCTGGGGATTGGCCGTACCAGCCTGTATCGCTACTTGAAACGTGACGGATACGACGTTCGCCCGCACTCGAGCGTCGCCGCTGCCTGAGATCTTCCGCTGCCACCATTACCCGCAATGGGAGGCGATCTGCTCCGTCCCCGGCTTTCCTGCGGGAGAACGACCTCACAAATTCCTTTTCTCCCATGCGGTGCGCTTCCTTGGCCACTGTCCCACCGGGCTTAATGCCTGATACAATTTGGGCGTCGCATTTCGCCCGCTTGTGGTGCACGGCAGTTCCAGGATGGTTTGAGGAGCGCACTGTTTGGACGTTTCGGTTATTCTTCTGACGCGCAATACCTGCCACCAGACACTTAATGCCATTGAGTCGGTGCTTTCTTCCGCGGACGCGCTTACAAAAGAGATTCACGTGATTGATAACGGCTCGACGGACGGGACGTCGGGCGTTTTGCGAGCTGCGTTCCGCGAAATTCATTACAAAAAGATGGAGCAGAATGTCGGGTTCGCTCGCGGGGTGAATCTTGCGGCGGGCGTGGCCACGGGGACTTTTCTGCTGCTGCTCAATTCGGATGCGCGGCTGGCTCCGGATGCGCTTCGGCTTGCCGTGGAGTGGATGCGCGCGGATCCCGGCTGCGGCGTCGCCGGCGCGCAACTGCTCCACGGGGATGGAAGCAAGCAGAACTCAATCGCCAACTTCCCTTCTCTGGGGACGGAACTCCTGAACAAATTCCTTTTGCGGACCTTGTGGCCGAAGCGTTTCCCCGGGAAGGAGCAGGAATATCCCGAACCGATGGAAGTGGAATCCGTCGTCGGCGCATTTTTTCTGGTTCGCCGGGAAGTATGGGAGAAGCTGGGGGGAATGGACGAGCGGTTTTTCTTTTTCCTGGAGGAAACGGACTTCTGTCTGCGGGCGCGGCAGGCAGGGTTCGCGACAGTGCACCTGCCGCAGGTGCGCGTGTGGCATGGGCAGGGACAAACCGCGAAGCAGGATCAGCCGGCCGCGCGGATCGAGTACTGGCGCTCGCGCTATGCTTATTTTGCAAAGCACCATAATTTTGCTGTTCGCTTCGTGTTGCGTTGCGGATTGCTGCTGCGTTTGCTTGTGGATTCGGCGGTGAGTGGCTTGTTGACGATGGTGACGTTTGGAAGATCACCCCGCTGGCGAAAAAAGTTCGTTGTGCATCGAGCGCTGCTTTCCTGGAATTTTCGGGGATGCCCGGAGGGAGTCGGCCTGCCGAGGTGATGTTTGGCGGGAATGTTCCTGATTGAAACAACGATTCCACTCGCCACAATTTGTTTTCACTTCGTAACTATCGCGCGAAATTCCCGCTGCCGCGCGCCATTTTTCCGGTATTCTGAACACGGTAATTTCTTGGCCCCTTCCCCAGGTTGCCGAGATGACGTCCAAAAAAATGCGCCGCAGCGGGCGCGTGTTTCAGTCCGTTCCGATCCTTCTGATTGGCAGTGACGCCGAAGGACGCATGTTCACCGAAGACAGTCACACCGTGATCTTGAGCCTGCACGGGGCGGGAATTGTTTCCAACCACAAACTGATTGCCGAGCAGGAGTTGATCCTGCGCTCGAAGGAATCCGGCCGTGAGGCGGAGATTCGCGTGGTGGGCGAGATCGGGTCGGAGGACGGGCGCTACACATACGGCGTTGCCTTTCTGGATGACGAGCTGGATTTCTGGAAGATGGATTTTCCCCCTCCGCCTTCAGCGACGGAGCGTCCGCTGGAACTGGTGCTGGAGTGCGGCAGCTGCGGGGCGACGGTGACGCTGCTGAACGGCGATTATGAGTTTGATGTGTGCGCGATTCACGGCGGGCTGGTGCGTTATTGCACGGAGTGCGGATTTGCGACGGTGTGGAAGCGGCCGGAAGCGGGCGGCGCTCCGCGAAGACCTGTGCCGAAGGTGGAGCGGAAGCTGGAGCCGCTGCAGAGAGCGGCAGTCGTGGTTGAACACGCGGGTTTGGAATTGGAGGAACAGGAAAGCCTGACGCAGCCGTTCACTGGTTATGTTGCGCCGCTCGAGACGGTGAAGCTGGAGCCGCGAGCAGCACACGTGGGCGCGCAGGCAGAGCTGCACGTGGAAGCTCGTGTACAAGATCGCGGCAACTTGCGAGCGGAGCGACATGTGGAAGTGCGGGCGGAGAGCGAGGCGCGGACGGCGGCGACAACGACGACGGCGGTGGATGACCGTCGGCAGCGGATAAGGGCTAAGGTTAATTACTTTGCTTGCGTGCAGAGCGCGGCGTTTGGCAAAGATGTGGTCACTTGTATTGATATGTCGCGCGGTGGATTGGGATTCCGGACGAAAAATGCGTATGCGATTTCGACGGACGTGACGATCGCGGTGCCGTTTTCGCCGGAGTCGCCGAACGCGCCGGCGATTTATGTGCCGGCGCGCGTGGTGAATATTGCGGAGCTGCCGGAGCTAAAAATGTTCCGGTGCGGGGTGGCGTTTTTGCCCGTGGCGGGGACGCGGGCGCACAGCTGAAATAGATCAGCCGGCGCTGGCGGATTTTTTGGCTTCGGCGGAATCGTAACTTTCTCCATAGATGGCAGGGACTTTGCCGCCCATGGCGCGCAAATAGGTGGAGAGCTGTCCGCGGTGATGGACGGTGTGCTTGATGCTGAAATCGAGATAGGCGACGGCGGGAAGCTGGAACATGCCGCGGAAGTCCATGATTTTGGAAGCTTGCGCGGGGGTGAGGCGGGCGAGGTTGTCGAAATTTTTGGCGAAGGAATCGGCGTACCACTTCAGGATGTTTTCCTTGGTGATGCCGCCTTCGGGGCGGGGGATAGCGTTGAAGTCGAAGGTGCCGGAGACGATGCCGCCGTAGAAGCGTTGCTCGGCAGCGGCGATGTGCCAGGCGATTTCGGCGGCACTGCGGGCTTGCGGGTCGGGGCGATAGTCGACGTTGGAGGCGGGGATGGCGGCGATGATGGCGCTGGTGGTGCGGTACTCGTTTTTGACGGAGGGCAACTGATATTGCAGGAGAAATGCGGCTTGCTCGGGAGTCATGGAGATCATTTGGGATTCACCTCGTGGGGGAGAGTATAGGACATGTTGCTGGTGAATGTTGATGCGGGGCGCGAGAAAGTTGGTACGGGGGAACGGGAGGTAAAGGAAGTAGGGGAAGTAAATGAGGTAAAGGAAAAGACATTCCGTGTGGTGCCTTGGTGAGCGGTTAGTCTTTTGGATTGGTATGACCAGACCCCCTCCCCCTGGGGGGTCCTGTATGTGCGGGAATGATTGGACTTACGGGAGAGTCGCGCAAGTGTGGGAATGATTGAACTTAGGAGATTCTGGTTGTGGCCAGGAAGGGGCGCGGTGTGGAATGAGAGAAGCGCCCGCACGAACATGACGCATTTTCTCAAACTATAGCTAATTTATCAACAGTATTGTGTAGTACTGGGACGATTTTGCGGCGAAAGGGTAAACGGGAGAGGGCTTAAGTTCGAAGTCAAAAGTTAATGGTGCAGAGTCCAAAGGGAAAAAGAACGGAAGAGAATCACAAGCAACCCCAAACCCAGGTACCAAAAGGCGGAACCTGGGGCACCCCTCCGTGTAATTTTCATTGGTGAGTGAGAGAGAAGTTTTCTCGTTCTATCGAGCGGGAGTTTGAAGCAATTAAGAGTCTACTTTCCGGGGCTTCCGGCAGGGTGAAGAGAGTTTTTCAGAGAGGTCGGCCTTTGAGAATGGCGCGCAGTGCCAGCATTGCCAGGAGCAGAATCCGCGATGCAAAAAGGATGCACCGTCCCCACATAGAGAAATCCTCGTTATTGCACAGTTTGCGGTTGCGTCTCGAACGCTTCCGTGACGTCCTCTTGCAAGGAAAGAGCGTTCAACTCACTGGATACATCCACTTTTTTGCCGGCGAGAGCGAACAGCTGGCGTGCCTTGCCCAAATCCCGCGGGACACCGGTGCCACCCGCATAAAGTTGCGCAAGATTGAATTGAGCAAAGGCATTTCCTTTGTCCGCCGCCCAGCTCCACAATCGGACGGCCTCCGGCACGTCGCGAGCGACGCCTTTTCCAGAGAATAAAATCGCGGCCAACCTGTTTGCCGAATCCACGTGACCATCCCGGGCTGCCAGGCGATACCACTTGACCGCCTCTGGGTAGTCAGCCTCTACACCGTCGGCCGTCTCGAAGATTTGTCCCAAGGCGGCTGCGGCTTTGGTCATTCCCTGCTCGGCGGCTAACCGGAAGAGCCGGACAGCTTCTTTAGGATTCCGTTCCCCACCCTGGCCGTATTCATAAAGGACCGCGAGATCAAATTCCCCGTCGGCAACGCCAGCTTTTGCCGATTTCTCAAACCACTTCCTTGCCTCTTGCACATTTTGGGGAACACCGATACCCAGCGCATAGAACCCGCCGAGATTGACAGTCGCGGCCGGATCGCCCTTTTTAGCTGCCTTGCGCGTCAAACGCAGAGCTTGCCGCTCGTCCTTGGGGACGCCAAATCCTTTCGCATACATCCAGCCAAGACCCGCCATCGCGCTCGGACAGCCGGCATCCACGGCCTTGCGAATCCAGCGAATTCCTTCGGCCTTATCCTGCGGCACGCCTCGGCCCTGAAGATAGAGCCGGCCAATGTTGTACTGGGCTTCCGTGCTGCCATACAAAGCAGCGCGCGTGTACCACTTGACGGCTTGGGGAAGATCCCTGACTCCCTCGGGCCCTGTCTCGTACAAGTTTGCGAGATTGTTCTCTGCCCCCGGGACGCCGCGGTCAGCAGCCTTCTGGTACCAGGCTATCGCGTAGCCAATGCTTTTCTCCACGCCTAGTCCAAGTTCGTAAGCCAAGCCGAGTCGGAATTGGGCGTCCCCATTTCCATCGTTTGCTTGTTGCGTAAGCCGCGCAATGTTGACGTGCGCCGATCCCGGATTGAACGCCGGTACCAATGATTGGGCGCAGATCGGGGTTGAGGTGATTGAGCCCGCGGCAAGCATAAGAAATGCCAAAAATCTCCCGCGCATATTTTTCTCTCCTTCCAACGGTCGCCCGGCAGCAGACTGCGCTGCGAATCCGGGGCGAAAAATCCACGTCGAAAGGACCGCGACCCATGCGAAATGAAAGAGCAAAAGACGTGCCAAATACATCGGATAGCGACCAGAATTTAGCCCAAATGTTTTCAGCCGTTTACGACCAAAGGAAAACGAGAGGGGTGAAAAACGATGGGTATAATTTTTTCTCGTGACGAAATCCAGACAGGTGTCAACGAAAAGCGGTGAGGAGAATTCGAAGTGCCGCGGAGAAATGATTAAAGGACGACGAGTGTGGGAGCAGGATGTGGTTAGGGGAGAGCCAGGTCGAGGGAATAGAGGTTGCGGTCGCCGCGGGTTAGTTGGAGGGTGAAGGAGTTGTCGGGGAGGGCGCCTTCGAAGCCGCAGCGGAGGACACCGCCTTCGAGGAGGGGGCGGCATTCGACGGCGAGACCGGTTTTGCGAGCGGCGAGATCGTAGCGATGGACGGGCTCGTCGTCTTCGAGAAGATCGAAGAGGCAGGATCAAAACTTTTTGCACGGCGGATTTTCTTGAACCGCCTTGCAACTTTTTGGGGCATCGCCCCATCCAATCTTCGCGAGAGGTGTAGATTTTTTTGCGGATTTTGAACGGGGTTTTGGAAAACGGTACGGGCTGCCGTGAATTTATGGATATTGGTACGAACGGGGAGAAAAAGGAGTTGCACTATTCTGGTGCAGGTTGAAAAGCAAGAACTTGCAGGGCGCGGAGAGAGTGGAAGGGTTCTTGCAACTGCCTGAAACGTTGGCTCGCCTTGGTGGTGGGGGTAAGGTCTACAGCCGCCATGCAGTATTCAGTAAATAAAACCTAGAAGAGGTGCAACTTGAAATTTTTCAAGCGGTGGATAGGTGTGTCTGTACCCGTCGTGTGCCTCTGCGCACTGCTCGCGGGAAGCTGCCTGCAGGTAAATGCTCAGAATTCGACGACGGGAGAAATCGTGGGAACGGTAACTGACCAGACGGGAGCGATCGTTCCCGGAGCCAAGATTCAACTGAGGAGCCTTTCGCAGAACGAGAAGCGTGAGACGCAATCGACAAGCACGGGATCGTATCGATTCTCGCTGCTACAGCCCGGCAGCTATGAATTGAAAGTGGAAGCGAAGGATTTCGAGGGCCAGGTGCGGACGGTTGAGGCCGCGCTGGGAGCGACGAGGACTGTGGATGTGCAACTCTCGATCGGGTCGACTTCGCAAGTGGTGACGGTGACGGAGCAGGCCCCGCTGCTGCAGGCGTCCGACGCGAGCGTGTCTACGACGATTTCGGAAAAGACGGTGCAAAACGTTCCGAATCCCGGGAACGACATCACGTACTCGGCATTGCTGACACCGGGGACGACCGAAAATACGGCGGGCGGGTTTGGGAATTTCTCCGCAAACGGCGTATCGGCGACCAGCAATCTTTTCACTGTCAATGGGATGGACTCCAATGACCCGTACCTGAACCTGAACAACTCCGGCGCGACGAACCTGACGCTGGGACAAAACGAAGTACAGGAAGTGAGCGTGGTGACGAACGGGTACGGCGGGCAGTTTGGCGGCCTGGCGGGATCGAACGTGAACATCACCACGCGCAGCGGAACGAACGATTTTCATGGCGACCTGAAGTACTACTGGAACGGCCGGACGCTGAACGCGAACCCCACGTTCAACAATTCCAGCGACACGCCGCGTTCGTTCGTAAATGCAAATCAATATGGCGGCGATTTCGGCGGCCCGATTATCAAGAACAAGCTGTTCGGGTACTTCAACACGGAAGGGCTGTACCTGGTGATTCCGACCTCGACGAAGACGGTGGTGCCGACACAGCAGTTTGAGAACGACGTGATCGCCAACCTGCAGCAGCAGGGACTGACGAATTCGGTGGCGTTTTACCAGAACATGTTCAACCTGTACAACAATGCGCCGGGGATAAACCGGGCGCAGGCCGGAGGCGGGCCGACCGATCCGACAGGATGCCAGACGACTGCAGGCGGGCCGCTGCTGTTTCCCAACGTTGATCCGGCATTCGGAAACGGGTCGACCTCACCCTGCGCGCAATTTTTCTTTTCGAACGTGAACGCGAAGACGCACGAGCAACTGTATTCGTTCCGCATCGATTACAACATCGGGGCGAAGGACACGATCTACGGACGCTACCAGCAGGATAAAGGAGTGCAGGCCACGTTCACGGACCCGATTAACCCGGTGTTCAACGCAGTGAGCAATCAGCCGGAATACCAGGGCCAGATCAACGAGACGCACTTTTTCAGCGGGACAGCAGTGAACCAGCTGGTCGTTTCGGGGCAGTGGTATTCAGCGCCATTTTCGCAGCCGAATCCGCAAGCGGCGTTTCAGGCATTTCCGACGACGTTACAGTTTGGCAACGGCCTGTTTACGACCCTCGGAGGACAGGACTTTGCGTTCCCCCAAGGGCGCAATGTGACGCAGGCGCAGCTCTCGGACGATTTTTCGAAGAGCTTCGGCCGGCACACGCTTAAGGTGGGGCTGAAGTTCCGGAGAAACGATGTTACGGACTCCAGCTTCGGGCAATTTGCCAACGGACTTGTGACCGAAGGAACGACGGCGGATTTCATCTCCGGGGGAATTGGAACGCTACCCGGCGACACGGGAGCCGTGCTGCAGCAGCAATTCGCTCAGAGCAGCGAACAGCGTTTTACGTTCTGGCAACTGGGCGGGTACGTGGAAGACGACTGGAAGATCCGGCCCAATCTGACGCTGACGTTTGCTTTGCGTATCGATCACGACTCAAATCCGTCGTGCAAGAGCAACTGCTTCTCGAACCTGGTCGAACCGTTCACGACTCTGGTGAACGACCCGAACCTGGGAGGAGCGAACGCCGCCAATATTCCGTACAACCAAATCATCAATTCGGGGCTTTCGACCGCGTTCAAAGACTACACCGGGGTTGAATGGGCGCCGAGGATTGGCTTCGCGTGGCAGCCGGGCAGATTCGGAAAGAGCCTGGTGGTGCGCGGAGGGTTCGGCATCTTCTACGACGGGTTCCCCGGGCAGCTGGTGGATAACCTGGCCGGCAATGCTCCGAACGTAAGCACGTACTTCGTGAATGGCGGATTTCTTGCGCCAAATGAAACCACAGGGCCAGGAAGCCTTTTCACGATCGCCGCGAATTCCAACGCTGCGTTCGTGAACGGTTTCCCGCAAGGAATCACGCTTGCGCAGTTGCAGGCGAGCGGGACGCAGTTTTCCGCGCCTTCCTTCAATTACACGCCAAATTACAATCCGCTCCCGTACTACGAGAAGTGGAGCCTGGAAGTAGAGAAGCAGATCGGAGCAAACACCGCGTTGACCGTGGGCTACGTGGGAAATCACGGGCTGCATGAGTCGACGCAGTTCAATAGCGTGAATGCGTTCGCGCCACTGAGTGCGTTTCCTGGCGGTTTCGCCGGACTGCCGACGACGGCGCCGGATCCGCGATTCAACCAGGTGAACGGTTTGTATAACAACGCCATCTCCGACTACAACGGCGTGACCGTGTCGGTTGTACACCGCTACTCGTCGGGCCAGTTCAGCATTAACTACACCTACAGCCATGCCCTGGACGAAATTTCCAACGGAGGGTTCGCGACGTTTGCCTCGACAGGTTTTGGGGCGACGAACAACTCGATCCAGTTTCCGCAAACTCCGTTTAACCTGCGAGCGAACTACGGGAATGCCGACTATGACGTGCGGCACCAACTGAACGCGAATTACGTCTGGGAACTGCCGCTGAGGAAGCTGACATTTGGCCACGGGCCGGATGCAGCTTTGAAGGGCTGGCAGGTGTCCGGGACGGTGTTTGTGCGCAGTGGGTTGCCGTTCACACCAGTGGACCTCGGCACGAGTTCCGCGCTTAACGGATTCGGTTACGGCGGCACGGTGTTCGCGACCCCGCTGGTGCCAAATACAAACCAAAAGTGCACGGGCATAACTTCCGCCGGGCCCACTTGCATCGCTTCGGGGCTCTTTGCAACATCGCCGAATGGGTTCGGAACGCTCGGGAGAAATACGCTGCGCGGGCCGGACTACTTCAACGCGGACTTTTCGATCATGAAGTACATCCAAGTGCCGAAGTGGGAGAAGGCGAAGTTTGGGATAGGGGCGCAGTTTTACAATGTGTTCAATCATCCGAACTACGACCTTCCCATTGCCAACGTAGCCAATACGGGAAACTTCGGGCAAATCGTCCGCACGGTTTCGGGGCCGACGTCACCTTTCGGCTCGGTGCTGGGGGCGGATGCTTCGCCGCGGTTGATTCAATTGAAGGCGCAGTTCACGTTCTAAGCCAAAGCAAAACAAAGAAGAAGAGGGGCGGCCTTCGGGCCGCCCTTTTTTGTTTGGGGGAGAGGGGGAGATTGTGGACGCGACGGGGAGGAGTTCGCGGTGGTTGGGGAATTCGGTGGGAGGCGTTTCGTGTGTAAAAGCGGAAGCTGAGCTTCCCTTCGACAGGCTCAGGGCAGGCCGCACTCCAAAAAGGAGTCGCAGGGGTAGCGAGGGAGTCTCAGAGATGAGACGAGTGAGGCGAGAAAACAAACGGAGAGGGTGTGGGTCGGGGTGGGAGGATTGAGGGTGGTTCGAGACGATTGTAATGGACGCTTTTTCATAGCGATACGAGTAGTTAGCATCAAGGGCGAATGGTGAAATTAGGGTGGGCTGTGGAGGGGGGCTTGCACATTTTCACAGCATCTTGAGGTATGCCGGGGGACGGGGCGGCCTGTTCGGCAAAGTTCGGAAGGTTGGCAATTCTATGAAGAACAAATCAGGGAAAATCCGGGGGATGCTTGCGGGAATGGTGCTGGTGGCGGCGAGCGCGGGATTAAGCGCGGCGCAAGAAGTTACCTCCAGCAGGAAAGTGTTGAAGACGGTGGCGGCGCAATACCCGTCGGTGCTGAAGCGGAGAGGGATTGGCGGGACGGTGAAATTGCGAGTGCTGGTGAATCCGAATGGATCAGTGAAGGACGTGCAGGTGCAGGGAGGGAACCCGATCCTTTCAGACTGTGCGGTGAAGGCGGTGAAGCAGTGGGTGTTTGTGGCGTCGGAGAAAGAAGAGAGTATTGAGATATCGGTGGGGTTTGATCCGAATTCGACGGGGGAGTAAGACAAGGAATTTAACGCAGAGGTCGCAGAGACGCAGAGTACGCAGAGAAGAGAAAATAAGAAACGGCCCGTCCGATTGAAGTGGACGGGCCGTTCTGTTTCCCAAACGGAAAGTTAATTCTAGAAGAGGTTCCAGAGGAACTGGTTGTAGACCTCGTGGTGGTATTGGACTTCGGGTGCTTTGACGAAGGTGCCGAGGGCGCGGGGGCAGCGGTCGGCGGAGGCGCGCTTTAGATCGGCGTAGCGGCCTTTGACGTCGGCGCCGAGGAGTTTGGTGGTCCATTCGGCCTTTTCGAAAAGGTCGATGGCGGTGTAAATGTTGTCCGGGAGATAGCGCTCGGCCTGGCGAAGATTTTTGATTTTCGCGGTTTCCCCATCGATGCCGGCTTTGAAGATCGAATACATAACGAGATAGGGATTGGAGTCCGGCGAGACGGAGCGGACTTCGACGCGCATGGATTTTTCATTGCCGATGGGGATGCGGATCATGGAGCCGCGGTCTACCGGCGAGGCCTTGATCTGGTTGGGCGCTTCGAAGTGCGGGTCGAGGCGGCGATAGGCGTTGACGCTGGCGTTGAGCAGCAGGCAGATGTCGTTGCCGTGAGTGAGGATGCGGTCAATAAAGGACCAGCCGGTTTTGCTGAGCTTTTCCTCTCCTTTGGGATCCCAGAAAAGATTCTTGCCATTTTCGCTGATGGAGACGTTGGTGTGCATGCCGCTGCCGTTGACGCCGACGACTGGCTTCGGGAGGAAGGAAGCGGTGAGGCCCATTTTGTTGGCAACCTGGCGGCAGATCAATTTGTAGAGCTGAATCTGATCGGCGGCGTTGACGACTTCGGAGTAGCTGTAATTGATTTCGAATTGTGAGGGCGCGACTTCCGGGTGGTCCTTTTCATTCTGGAAGCCCATGGCGCGCTGGACTTCGGCGGTGGTGTCGATGAAGGTGCGGAGCGGATCGCCGGGGAGCGAGTGGTAGTAGCCGCCAGTGTTGACGTATTCGAATTTGCCATTTTCGTGATAGTGGCGCTCGGCGTCGGGGCCTTTGAAGAGGAAACCTTCGATTTCGTTGGCGGCGTTGAGCGTGTAGCCTTCTTTTTTGAAGAGAGATTCGGCATAGCCTTTGAGGACGCCGCGAATGTCGGCGGAATAGGGCGAACCATCCTTGTCGATTACTTCCCCGAAAACGAGGACTTTGCCGCTGCCGAAATAGTCGGCGGGAGCCCAGTAGAACGAGCCCCAATCGATGCCGAGGCGGAGGTCGCTTTCCCGCTGAGCGGTGAAGCCGCGGATGGAAGAGCCGTCGAAGGTGAGATTGTCCCAGGACTTGAGGAGGAATTTCTTGTCGTAATCGAGCATGTGGAGGCGGCCTTCGAGGTCGCTGAAAAGGACGGTGATGGCCTTGATGCGCTTTTCATTGGCGAGGTATTTGAGGCGGTCTTCCTGAATTTTATGAACGGGGGTGCGATTCTGGCGCTGCTCTTTGGCTTTGAGATTGAGCTCTTCGAGTTCTTCGTAGGTGAGAGAAAGAAAATTGCGCAATTCAGTGGACATGAATCTCCTTGATTGGGAGCGCTAAACGCCAGATTGGCATTCTGGGAGTGGACATCAGCAACAATGTAAAGATAGCGCGACGGGAAATGAAGCGTCAAATGGAAAAAGGAATTCCGGCTAGAGGAAAAACCAATGGGGAGGATAAGAAAAGTGAATAGGTGAAGAGGGAGAACTGAAGGCGGAGTTCGACGGATCGGGGTAGGGGTGTTTCTGAATGGGACACGGGTGTGGAGTTGATGCAGGAATGGAAATTTGGGGCGGAGGGTAAGGCCAGCGTTTGCAAGGGGATTTGGTGGAAACGGATTGGCAAGCGTCCTGCTGTCAGTAGGAGAAGTAAGTAGTTGGAGACTCTGAGGAGTGATGGGTAACAAAGGATTGCTCTGAAGAGTTTGTATCGACCCCCAAAGTTAATACCTCATACCAGCCCGCCAGAAACCTCACGGGCGTCGCGAGTTCACCTGAGCGACTCGCGACGCCCCTTCCTCCCTGAAGAGGGTAATCGGTTATCAGTTATGGGTGCTCAGTCGGAAGATTTAACGCAGAACTCGCTGAGACACAGAGGACGCTGAGAAGAGCACAGCGAGGAATCGCTGTGCCACGGGAGATAGAGACGCCCGCCGGAGCAGTGGCGGGCGTTGGGAATTTGGGAGTTTCGGGTTGATGGGTTAGCGGGTGGCGATTGCGCCGGTGGCGGATTGGTTGACGTTGTCGGCGGCGATTATGGGGACGGTAACGGTGGTGTCGAAACGGGCGAGCAGGCCCGTCTGGGCGGGCATGTTAACTTCCTTGCCCTTGCGAGCGACTACGTAAACGGCACCGGCCGCAAAGCCAATGCCCATGCCGCGCAGAGCGTTTCCACAAATAGCGCCAATCAAGCTGCCTCCGCCACCCCCGACCGCAAGGCCAACGGCATCACCCTTGTAATCATGCTTCTGCTGAACGACTTCACCTTCGGTGATTTTGACGTCGTGGCGGGGAGCACTGTAGGAGTCAACGCGAGGGCGGCCGATGGCAACAATGCTCATCTGGACAGGGATCAGGCGGCCGTCAATTTCAATGCTCTTGAAGGCGAGGTTCATGTAGGCCTGGCCGCGGAAGAGTGAGAGGTTCTTGGCTTTCTGGATGGTGCCGACGACGCCGTGAATGCGGGTGCCGGCGGGAAGAACGATGCGGCTGTCAAAGGAAACGGATTGAGAGAGAACCGCGATGAATGGATCGCCTTCGTGGCTGGCGGAGCTGCCGACGGGAGTGAGCAGCGTGAGATGAATTTCGGTGCCCTGGATGACTTGGCGGGGTTCCGCGTAAGTGGGGAGAACGGCAGAAACGGCCAGGGCAAAAACTAAAACTACAGAGAGAACGGTTTTCATGAAAATCCTCCTGCTGCACGTGCGTGCAGGTGTCTTGTCCCCGTGACGTGGGGAGAGCCCCCAGTGAGGTGGGCTGGCGCTGGCGCGCGGACCTGACTTTCGCTGCGAACGGAAGCGAGGCGGTTGGGGAGGAACTCAACCAAGAACAGTGTAGTGGAAAGGATATGGAAACCGCAGGCGCTTTCGGGGAATGTGCCGTGATGAATACGATCTAGAGAAGATGGATGTTCGGGGAATTTGTGACTCGGCAAAGGCAAGTTGCGCTGGGGCACGGAATGGCAGCGGAAGAAGTGTGTGCTAAGATTTGGGAAGCAGTCGAGAAGATGGAGACTGCCGAATCGTGGAACTTCGGGCTTCGTGCAACGAGGTCCCGCGAACCCCGCCAGGCCCGGAAGGGAGCAACGGTACCGGGTAAGCCGAGTGTGCCGCGGAGACCCCGAAGTTCCTCGATTTGGAGAGGTAAGTAGTAATCGGCATCTGGTAAGCAGTCAGAGGCGATCGGCGAGCAGATAACAGCGATCAGGATGCGGTTGGTCGACTGGTTTTTTCGGTGGCAGATCCCCCAAAACTTGGTTGGAGTAGTTTGAGTTGCGCGATTGGTTTTGCATCGCGGGCGCATGAGTGTGTCTGGGAAAAAGTTAAGGTTGTGGCAGGCATTTAATTTTGGGTGGAAAGGACTACTCTGGGAAAGCGGGAGCAGAGCTCCCGCACTCCAAAGGTTGTCCACCCATTCCTTCGTCAAGGGCAAGCCTGAAGGTGGACGCTAAGCGGGATTTTCGGTTTTGACTTTTGCGGGGCGGGCGCTGAAAATGAAGCCACGATTTGCTGAAACGGCGAGGAGCACGGCACACCGACACGTATGACTTACCAAGTGATTGCACGGAAGTGGCGGCCGCAGACGTTTGCGGATCTGGTGGGGCAGGAGCATGTGACGGAGACGCTGGCGAATGCGATCAAGAAGGATCGCGTGGCGCATGCGTATATTTTTTCGGGAGCGCGCGGCGTGGGGAAGACTACGGCGGCGCGAATTCTGGCGAAGGCGCTGAACTGCGTGAACGGGCCGACGGCGGAGCCTTGCGGGGTTTGCGATTCGTGCAAGGAGATTGCGGCGGGAAGTTCGCTTGATGTGATTGAGATTGACGCGGCGTCGAACCGCGGCATCGACCAGATTCGCGAGTTGCGGGAGATGGTGCGGTATGCGCCGGCGGCTTCGCGGAGCAAAGTGGTGATTCTGGACGAAGCGCACATGCTGACGGGAGAGGCGTCGAACGCGCTGCTGAAGACTCTGGAAGAGCCGCCGGACCGGGTGATTTTTGTGATGGCGACGACGCAGCCGGAGGATCTGGAAGACACGATTCGGTCGAGGTCGCAGCATTTTCATTTTCGGGCGCTGACGTTCAATGAGATTACCGACCGATTGAAATACATTGCGTCGAAAGAAAATCTGAAAATTGAAGATGGCGCGCTGGCGGTGATTGCGCGGATGGCGGAAGGCAGCATGCGCGACGCGCTTTCGCTGCTGGAGCAAGCGCGGGCGTATTGCGGCGACAATATTCAGGATCAGGCGGTGCGGGATTTGCTGGGCGTGGTGCCGGAAGATGCGCTGAACGAATTGGTGCAGGCGATCGCGGAACAGTCTGCGGAGCGAGCGCTGGGGTTGGTGCACCGGTTCCAAAAAGAGGGGCGGAACCTGCAGCATTTTTGCCGCGAGGCGATCCGGCACATGCGGAACCTTTTGATTGCGCGGGTTTGCGGAGCGGATTCGGATTTGCTGGCGGCTACGCCGGATCAGCGGCCGGGATTGGCGAAGGCTGCGGCGCTATTTAGTGAAGAAGATTTGACGAGATATTTTCAGATTTTGTTGCAGACAGATGATTCGTTGCGGCGGGCGATGGATCCGCGGGTGCATCTGGAGATGGGATTGTTGCGGCTGGTGAATGCGGCGCGGCTGGCACCGTTGGAGGAGTTGTTGGCGGAGGCGAAGAGTGTTGGCGGAGGAAATTCGGGCGGTGGGGCGGCGGGGAGAAATTCGGGGACGGGTGCGACGGCGACGTTGCCTTCGCGATCGGCTACGGCGGGGGCGGTGAGCGCGTCAAGCATGGCAAATGTGATTGGACAAAAAGCGCCCGCCTCAGAAGGCGGCCGCTACAAAATCGAAGAGCGAGTTGAGACGAGACCGAGTGCGTTCGGTATGAGCGGAGCGGGAGTGGCTGCGGCACCGGCGATGGAACCTGTGGAGAAAAGCGCACAGCCAGGAATGGCTGTGCCACAGGTTGCGGCTGCGGCAGTGGTGAAGGAAAAGACGGCGGAGGTTTCGGCAAGCGGATTGGATGCGGGGCAGGTGGCGGAGATCAAGGCAGGGATACAGTCGCAGCAGAAATTTATTGGGGAGTTGCTGGAGCATTCTTCGCGATGGGAGCTGGACGGAATGGAATTGCGGATTTATTTTCCGGCGGAGAAGAGCACGTTTGCGGGATTGATCGAAGGACGGGACACGCTGGAGAAAATCCGTAACGTTTCGGGCAAGGTACTAGGGCGAGCGGTGCGCGTCTGTGCTAAGCTGGAAACTGGTGCGGCAAAGGATGCGAACGCATCGCGAGCCGCAAGCAGTACGCAGGAAATTCGCGCGCAGTTCGAAAATGACCCGCTGGTGAAATCGATGTTGCAACGATTCGGCGGGAGAATTTCCGAAGTGCGGCGGCAAGGCGAGGAATAAGCCACACGGCAAAGTGAGGCTGACATGAACATGGAAGTGAACGCCCTACAACAAATGCTTTCGCGGCTTCGGCAAGTGCAGGAAGACTTGCAGCGGCAGGTGAATTCGGTTGCAGTGGAGGCGTCGGCCGGCGGCGGCATGGTGACCGTGAAGATGAACGGTCAGAAGCAAGTGCTGGAAGTAAGGATCGAGCCGGAAGTGTTTGCGGGCAAGGATCAGGAAATGCTGCAGGACCTGGTGCGGGCGGCGGTGAATGAAGCGTCGCGGCGAGTGGATGATGAACTGGCGAATCAGATGAAGAGCCTGGCAGGCGGAATCCCCGGCATGGCGGGATTGAAGATTCCGGGATTGTTTTAAGACCTCAGAGAATTCGTTTCGAAATCCAAAATTATTAGATTTGTGCCTTCATGAAAAGCCCCGACGGAAACGTTGGGGCTTCTACTTTCCTGTTGTGCTTCCATCCTCATCGGATGCGTGAAGGATGAATTTGCCAGTGAGTTCCAACTCCGCGAAGTAAATCGAGAAATGGAGTGGTCCATGACGGATGGAAAAGGCGGGAATCGTCCAGGAACTTGAGATTCCCGCAATACTACTGTGAGAGCGGCAGGAACCGCGCTCGCACGTTAAGCAGAAGCAACCTGGCAGTCAGAACGCCCGCATATTATTCCCTCATCTGTCCTATAATCCGGACGCTAATTGAGCAGCAATGTAAGTCATGCGCGAAATCGATTGTCCGGAGGCAAAGCAAGAATATGACGCACACTCCTCCTCCCGAAGTGTTGAGTTTCATTACCGCGGCAAAAGAAAAAGGCGCGAGCGATGAAGCCATCGTGGGAATGCTGGAAAGCGAAGGCTGGCCGAGGGCGGAGATTTGGAGGGTTCTCACCCGCTACTATGAGTCCTTGAGCGGCGTGAAAGCTCCAGCGGGGCGGAAGAGCACCACCCCAGCGAAGGACGCGTTCTTTTATCTGCTTTCGTTTGCCACATTGGCGACGTGGACGCTTTCCGTCGGGTCAATCTGTTTCATTCTGATTGAAAATTGGATTCCGGATCCGCTGGCGAGGCATAACTACTCGACGCCGATGTTAAGTCAGATGCCGGGGGAGCTTGCGGCAGTGATTGTGACGTTTCCGATTTATTTGCTGGTGATGCGGTTGATTTTGTCGGAGACGCGGCGGGCGCCGGAAAAGCTGGATTCAGGCGTGCGGAAGTGGCTGACGTATCTGGCGCTGCTGATCGCGGCAGGCGTGATGATTGGGGACGTCATTACTTTCCTTACGTATTTTCTAAAGGGAGAGCTGACAGCGCGATTTTTGTCGAAGGTGGCGGTAACCCTGGCGATTTCGGGCGGGGTGTTCTGGTATTACTTCGGGTCGCTGCGGGAAGCGGCCAGGGGAAAAGCCGATGAAACTCACTAGGGACACAGGGGCCGCGTTGATGGCAGTTGCGGCTATTGTCATTGTCGTGGGGCTGGGATTCTGGAAGACGCGCGGGCCGGGGTCGCAGAGGCTGATTCGAGCGGATGAGAAACGGATCCAATCCATCGGGCAACTCGCAGGCCAGATCAATTATTATTTCGGACAACATAGCCAGAAGCTGCCTGCTTCCCTCAACGAGGAGCAAAAGCAAGCATCGAGAGACCCGCTAACCGGACGGCCGCTGGAGTACACGGCGAGTGCGGGATCAAAGTTCACTTTGTGTACTGACTTTTCCACACAGAGTCCGGAAGATTACAAGGATATTCCTTACGAGTTCTGGCAGCATCCACAAGGCCACAAGTGTTTTGAGTTTGAGGCTGGTGGGCAGATACCCCAAGTTCCCTATTTTTATTTTTGATGGGGAAACCGTCAGTTGAGGCGATTCTCTCCTGTACCTGAACACATGGCCAGTTGTGCCTGATTGGAACCGCCATGACACATTTGTCACCGGACGGGAGATAGCGTCTTATTCTTGTTTGTATGCACGACCAAAAACCGGCCAAAACAACGTTGAGGTTGAAAAGCCGCCGCAGTCGTCGGATAGATTTGAACGTTTCCGTTCTCGTGCACAGACCGCCGAAAGAAGGCCCACAGTTCTACGAAAGCACGAAGACACTTGTGGTCAATGCGCACGGCGCGCTGCTGGCCCTGAAGGGCATGGTAGCTCCCAAACAAAGATTGTTCCTGCAAAACACAGCCAGCGGGGAACAACAAGAGTGCCGCGTGGTCGCCGTGAATCACGAACTGACAGGACCGCCGACGGTTGCAGTGGAATTCGCACGACCCGCACCGGGCTTCTGGCGCATTGCGTTTCCGCCCGCGGATTGGAATTCAAGCGGCTAGGCCAGCAGGTGCTGGCAAGGCATGTAGGTCATTGCGAAAACGCATGGCATTGGGTTGCGGGACCTCCCTGTAAGAGGAGGTCAGGCGGAGAAGTCGATATCATCGTAGGTCTCCTGCCCGCGAAGGATATCGCTGCCATTTCGCACGTCGGGTTTATTCGTGGTGATGACGAAGGTCACGGGACAATCCGCGGCGGGATTAGAAAGCGTCGCATAGGCGGCGCTTTTGCAGGCTTTGTTGCCGGCCTCACATAAGGTGTTCAGAGGTTTGCCCTCGACCGTCAGTGAAAAATTCGAAATCAATTCCGCATCGGACGTATCCACTTTGATGTCCCAAGTGGCCGTTACCTGCGCATGGTCTTTGCTGACCTTGATGGTGTAGTGAAGCGACATGGCACTCCTATGCTAGCAGCGTGCCTTGAGATTTATCCACGGGAAACAGCTGGGAATTCACTTCCTTTTGACTGCGAATGAATTTGGGCAGACGGTCTACCTTGCCGCTAGTTGGCGCTTGGTGGAGCCCGATAATCGGAAACTGAATCGCTGCGCGAAAATTTGCGGAGAGGGGCGGCTTGTGTTAACTAAGGAGCATGCCTGATTTTGCCGCTCCCGTAGAACGATTGATCGATGAACTGAAACACCTGCCTGGAATTGGACAGAAAACCGCGCAGAGGCTGGCGTTTTATTTGTTGCGGATTCCGGCGGAGGATGCGCTGGGGCTGGCGGACGCGATTCGAGACGCGAAAGAGAAGATTCGGACGTGCTCGGTTTGCCACAATATTACGGACGCGGATCCGTGCCTTTATTGCACGGGGGCGACCCGCAACAAGCGGACGATTTGCGTGGTGGAAGAGGCGCACAACATTATGGCGATTGAGAAGACGCGGATGTTCAGCGGGATGTACCACGTGCTGGGCGGGTCGCTGTCGCCGCTGCAGGGGCGCGGGCCGGATCAGCTGAACATCAAGAGCTTGATTGAGCGGTTGAAGGGCGGGGGCGTGGAGGAGATTATTGTGGCGACGAATCCTACGGCGGAGGGGGAGGCTACGGCGATTTATGTGTCGAAGCTGCTGAAGCCGCTGGGAGTGCGGGTGACGCGGATTGGCGTGGGGATTCCGGTGGGAGCGGATTTGGAGTATGCGGATGAGGTGACGATGTTGAAGGCGATGGAGGGGCGGAGGGAGTTGTAGGGAGGAGAGATTGAGTGAAGAGAGATCCCCGAGAGGTTTTCTCGGGGATCTTTTGTTGGAGGGGGACGAACAGTACGTTCGTGGCGGCGCTGAAGTTGAGGTTCTTCGGGCATCTCCGGTGCACACCACCGGAGTCCAAACACCGGACCTTGTCGGATGCCCTCAGAATGACAAGTCTCGCTTTCCCATGCGTCATCTTGGTGTTTAGCAGGCGATCCGCGCGGAATTTGGCCGCTAAAGTTCAGACCGTAAAAGCGGGAGCTTCGCTCCCGCACTCAAAAACGAGTGGGACTGGGGAGCTAGTACGTACAGAATGATTGTCCTCTAGGCAAGTGGAACGAATCAGGATACAGTGCAGGCCTGCGGTGGAAGTCCCCGTCAATCGCGCTGGTTCCGGACGGAACTGGAGCAGGAGGTGCTCAGATGGCTGGACTTGAGCACTACATGGCACAGTACGACCACGAACACCATTCAGTGTGGAACAAGATATTGCACGGAATCGGAATTCCGCTGATTTTTGCGGGGCTGATTCTGCTGGTGCTCCTGCGGTGGCGCTGGGGCGTTGGGTGTTTTGTGGGCGGATGGGTGCTGCTATTCCTGGGCCACCGGATCGAGGGCAACAAGCCTGCATTTTTTCAAGGACCGGTGTATTTGCTGGTTGGGCCAATCTGGGTCGCGAAGGAAATCTGGGATACCGTGACCGGTTCGCACAGCGAGCAGAATGCAACCGAGCCGAAGAAGCCATAGATATTCGGTAACTAGACGAGCCAAGAGAGTGGTACGGCGACCATGCAAGACGAACCCGGCGGCCCCAACCTGACGGACGAAACAGGCGAAATGCCTACAGAAGGCGCGGCAAACACAAGCGAAGAACTGAGGAAGCGACGCAGCACGCGTATCGTGCAGGCCGTGCCATTGATGGTGACGGGTGTGGACGCGCTGGGGCGTCCGTTTGCGGAGCGGACTTCGACGCTGATCATCAATTGCCACGGGTGCCGCTACCAATCCAAACATTACGTGCTGAAAAATATGTGGGTGAACCTGGAGGTTCCGCACCCGGAGCAGGGGCATCCGCCGCGGCGCGTGCGCGGGAAGGTGGCGTGGATCCAGAGGCCGCGGACGGTGCGGCAACTGTTTCAGGTGGCGCTGGAGCTGGAGGCGCCGGGGAATGCGTGGGGGATTGCGTTTCCTCCCGACGACTGGTTTGCGTTTCCGGAAGAAAATAAGTTTTTGACGAATCCGGCTTCGGCGCTGGATTTGCCGCCGAGCATCGGAATGCCGGCGCCGGGCGAAGCGCCGCTGCCGATTGTGGAAGCGGAACCGGGAGTGGCGACGCCGGATAATTTGCGAGTGTTCCCTGCCCCTGCGAGCGCGACGGATGCGTCTTTGCAACTGGCGCGGCAGGTGGCGCGATTGCTCTCGGAAGCAAAGCAGCAGATTCATTCGGCAGCGATAGAGGCGGCCACACATGCTGTGGCAGCCGAACGCCAGCAGACCGTGGAAGAGTGGGAGAGGAAATACGCGGGATTCCGCGATGAGGTAGCGAAAGAAACGGCACATGCTATCGGAACTATCCAGGAAGAGACCGAGGCTCGAGCGCGGACAGCGCAGGCGGCGGCTGCGGAATCGCTGAAGAATGAATTGCCGCGATGGCTGGCGCCACAACTGGAACAGCTTACGCATGAATTGATGGCGCACCTGGCGAGGGAGGGCGCTCTTCAGCGGGATCAGCACGAAAAGCAACTGGCGAGCGCGCAGGAAACACTGCAGACGATGTGCACGCAGGCGGAAGAAGCGGCGGCGAAGCTGCGGACCCATGCGGAGCAGGTGGAGTCCGAGGCCACGGCACGGCTGGAAGCGGCCAAGCAGCAGGCTGTGGAAGCAGCAGGGGCACAGACGGATTCGCTGGGCGCGGTGCTGAATGAGATTCAACAGAAGGTGAGCGCGACTTTCGAACAGGCGCAGAATTCGCTGCGCGAGCAAATTGCGCAGGAAGTCGACGCGGCGCGGCAACTGGCAGCGGCAGCGCTGCAGGAACATACGCAGCAACTGCGGGAAGAATTGAAGCAAGAGAGCGCGGCGCAGAGTACGACGGTGCTGGGTTCGCTGGGCGAGCAGACCAGGCAACTGGAAGAGACGCTGGCAAGGGTGAATCAGGCGACGGAACGGCTGGAGCAGTTCGCGACGCGGATTGATGGCGTGCAGCAGCAGGCGCTCGGCGGGTTCCAGGCGCAGCTCGACGAACTTGTGAGCCAGCGGCGGGATGATCTGCACCGGCAGTCCGACACTTTGTTCGACGAGATTTACGGGCGCATTCGCAGCAGCTTTGAAGCGGCGAACAGCGAGGCGCTGGAGAAGTTCGAGCAGCACGTGGAATCGATGGTCCAACCGCACATCACGCGGACGGAAGAGGCGGTGCACCGGCTGGCGGGAGGACGTTCGCTGCTGGATGCGGCGCTGACGATGCAGCAGGATCGCATCCGGAATTCGGCGGATGAGGCGTTTGCGGAAGCGCTGGCGCGGTTCCGGGAGAATCTGGGAACGGTGGAGCAAGTGCTGAGTGAATCGGCGCACGGGATCACGGAGCGGCACCTGGATGAATTGGAAGGCAAAGCGGTGGACCTGAAGCACCACACGATGGAGGAGATGTTCAAGTCCGCGGAGTGGTACGAGAAGAAGGCGCAGACGCAGCTGCAGAGCTCGACGGAAAAGCTGGTGGAGCAGGCAGGAACTCAATTGCGGGAGAAGGCGGGAGAGGTTTCGAGCCTGTTTGCGAGCGAGCTGAATCACGCCAGCCGCAGTTATGTGGAGCAGAGCCACCGGCAGATGGAAGAATCGGTGCGCGAAGCGTTTGAGCGGATTCGAATTTTGTCAACGGAGGCGGCGGATACTACTTCGGCGGCGTTCACGGATGAGATCCAGCGGAGCGGGCGGCAGGAGCTGGAAGGGTTCATGGAATTGATGCACAAGACAGTGGAGGAGTCGCGGGAGAGGCTGGATGCGGCGCGCGAGGAGATGAGCCACAAGCTGACGGTGGAGCAAGACGAATTCCTGCGGCGATTCCAGGCGGGGATGAACGAATCGTTGGACCAGAAGCTGGGCGAGTCGCAGGAGAAGGTGCGGGCGGAGTTCGAGGCGCTGTGGGAGTCGTGGAGGAACATGAACACGGAGCAGCAGGCGGAATTGCGTAACGGGTTCCACAAGCTGGGCGACGAGGCGGTCGGAGAATTTCGTGGAAGGCTGGAGAATATTTCGAATTCGTGGATGGTGGCGACGGTGACGACATTGAATCATCAATCGCGAGAAGTGATTGCGAAGATCGCGGCGACGGCGGAGGAGAGGTTGCGGGAGGCGTCGGCGGAAGTGTTCGCGAAGTTTGGGGATACGTTGCGGGAGAGGCTGCAGCAGATTGCGGCGGGATTTGAGAAGGGGCAGGGAGCGAAGGCGGGGGGTGGGTAGGGCTGTGGCTGGGAGAAAAAGATTAGGGATAACAGATAGCAGATAACAGCGATCAGGAATCGATCGAGCGTGGATGGACTTTAGTTTTGCGGTAGGGATTACACCTCGAAAGCGGGAGCTTCGCTCCCGCACTCAAAAATAGGCGCGGCGGACCGCGCACCCACACGAAGCAACCAGAACCTGTATAATTTGGGATTGACCATGGCCAACCGGGCGTATCTGCGCGTGTGGACGCGCGACTTTTCTGAACAGACGATGATTGCGGAGTTTGCGCGCTTTTTGACGACGGCACCCGTGTCGGAACGGCCGAACGGGTTCCAGATGCTGACGGTGCAGCCGGTAGACTACACGATACCGGCCGAGGTGGAGTGGGATTTGCGGGAAGCGAAGTATGGTCCGGCGGAAATTGCGGCGCTGGCGATTCAGGACCTGAATGCGGATACCGCGTTTATTGTGGAAGCGAAATGGGATTTGTGGAATTTCGATATTGAGACGTTGAAATGGGAGAACGGGCCGCTGCCTCTGACGCTGGTTTGCCAGGGAACAGGGTTTGAAGACGGGGCAGGAGCGGCTGAGGGACATTTCATCTCGGACCTGGGGTTTGAACATTTGTTCACGGGGCACGCAGGGCTGCTGGCGCCCGGGGCGGCAACGAATCCGTTCGAGAGTTCGGACCATCCGGTGGAGAAGAGGTTTCGCGCGTGGATGGGCAGCGGGGAGAACCTGAAGCAATATCACCAGCGGACGAGAGAGAACATCCAAAAATTGTTTGGATGGGTGGAGGCGGTGCAGGCGGCGCTGCCGGTGGAACGCAGTGTGCTGTGGAGCGAGGGCGAGGAGAATTTCGAGGCCAGGCTGGATGCGATTTTGGGACAGAGGTAGCGAGGAGTCCTAGCACGAGGGACGGGCAGCCGTTAGAATTGGGGTATACCCGGCCGAACCGATAGCGGGTGTAAACGAGCGGGTTTTTCCAGAACGCTTTGATTACGCATCGGTTGAAGGCACGTCTACATTAGAAAGGATCGGCATGCAGCGTCCCCTAATCCTTGTGATGGCGGCAAGCGTCGTGCTGTTTGGATGTGGATCGGAAGGTGCGAAGACGGCGGCAGACAGCGCGAAGAAAGCGGCGGAGCCGGCAGTTCCCGAAGAGATGCAGGATGCGGCGAAAGCTCTTTTGGGGAGCGAAGCGCAGGTGCTGGTATTTGGAGATTTGGCGAAGACCGGAAAGACGGAAGTGCTGGTGGCAAACGTGGTGCCGAACACACCGAAGAGCGTGATTGCCGGGACGGTGGTGACGCGGGCGGTGGTGGCGGAAAAAGAAGAAGACGGCAAGTGGGTGGAACTGATGCGCGCCGACGAGCACCTGAAAAATGCAAAGGGCTTCCTGGGACAAACACCGCTGGTGGCGGTGAGCGGATGGAAGCTGCAGCATGAGCAGAGCGCGGAAAAAGGGCTGACGATTTACTTCACGCCGATCAAGGCGGGAAGCAACGAGCGGACGCTGCCGATTGCGGTGGCGTGGAATCCGGCGACGAAGCGGTACCAATCCATGGATCTTTCCTACCAACATTTCCTGGGCGAATCACCTTCGCTGGAAAATCCGAGGTCGATGCTGCGATGAGCACTTCGGCGGCAGTGCTGCGCGCAGGCGGGCCGAAGAAGCCGGGGGTGTCCACCTGGGAGAATCTGCGCGGGCTGTGGCCGTACTTGGGGAGGTATACGGGATCGATCGCGCTGGGGATGGTGGTGCTGGCAATCATGGGGTTGATTGGCGTGATTGTACCGTTGGCGACGGGCATCATCACCGATACGCTCGCGGGCAGTGCGCGTCCGTTTGAGCAGGTGGCGCACGGCGCGACGGACCTTGGAGCGCTGAATCGGCTGAGCAACCTGATACCGCATTATCAACCGAGCAGCCGGGGAACGCTGAGTTTCTATTGCCTGATCATCGTGGCATGCATCGGGCTGAAAGGGCTGATGTCGTTCCTGACGCGCTGGGTGCTGATCGGGGTTTCGCGGGACATTGAGTTTGATATTCGCAGCGACTTGCTGGACCGGCTGCTGGTGATGGAGCCGGAGTTTTATGTGCGCAATCGAACGGGCGAGCTGATGTCGCGCGCGACGAACGATTTGAACGCCGTGCGGATGGTTCTGGGACCGGGGATCATGTACACGGGAACCACGGTCGTGACGATGGTTCTGTCGATCGCTATCCTGGTGGTCATTTCGCCTTCGCTGACACTGTGGGTGCTGCTGCCGGTACCGATTGTGGCATTTGCGGTGCGGCATTTCGGCAAGGTCATCCATGAGCTGTACGAAAAGATTCAGGCATCGCTGGCGACTTTGTCGGCAAAGGTGCAGGAGAATCTCTCCGGCGTGAGAGTGATACGCGCTTACGCGCAGGAAGAGGCGGAGGTTCGCGGATTCGACGAGCCGAACCGCGAGTACGTGGCGAAAAACATGCAATTGATAAGGACGTGGAGCATGTTCATGCCTTCGCTGACGGCGCTGATCGGGACGACGTTCCTGATCGTGCTGTGGCAGGGCGGCTATCGCTATCTGCACGGACAGATGTCGCTGGGAGCGCTGATTACGTTCAATACGTATCTTGGGCTGCTGGTGTGGCCGATGATTGCGCTGGGGTGGGTGACGAATATATTTCAGCGCGGCGCCGCGTCGATGGGGCGACTGAACTACATTCTGACGGCGAAGCCGCAGATTGATGACCGCGCGGCAAAGATCAGCCGGGAGATGCGTGTCGAGGGAACGATTGAATTCCGGAATTTGAATTTTACTTATCCGACCGCGGACATGAATCTGGGCAAGAATGGCGCGAATGGACACGGGCGCGAAGCGAAGGCGGTGCTTAAGAATATCGACCTGACGATTCCGGCGGGATCAACCGTGGCCATTATCGGGCCGACTGGTAGCGGGAAAACCACGCTGGCGGCGCTGATTGCGCGGCTGTGGGACGCGCCGGAAGGAACGATTCTGATCGATGGGCGGCCGATACGGGAGTGGCCGGTGGAAACTTTGCGGCGGGCGATCGGGTATGTGCCGCAGGATACCTATCTCTTCAGCGAAAGCGTCGGCGAAAATATCGCGTTTGGATTGGAGAAATTCGCGGAGCAGCAAGTGCGCGAGGCGGCAGCAATCGCCAGCCTGGACGGCGAAGTTCAGGACTTTGCCGGCCAGTACCAGACGATGGTGGGCGAGCGCGGAGTCACACTCTCCGGCGGGCAGAAACAGCGGACGGCCATTGCACGTGCGGTGATTCGCGATCCGCGAATTCTGATTCTGGATGATTCCCTTTCTTCGGTGGACACACAGACGGAGGAGAAGATTCTGGGGCAACTGCGCGGCGTGATGCGCGGGCGAACAACCATTTTGATCGCTCACCGTACTTCCACTGTGAGGGACGCGGATCAGATCGTGGTGATCAAGGACGGCGGAATCGTCGAGCGCGGCACGCACGACGAACTAATGGCGCGCGGCGGATACTACGCGGATCTTTATCAGAAGCAATTGCTGGAAGAAGAGCTCGAACGGGCATGAGCAACATTCACGAAGAAGAAGCGCTAGGCAAGGCGTACGACTCGCGCCTGATGAAGCGCTTACTGGACTACATGCGGCCATACAGGTGGCGTGTGATCATCGCATTGGCGCTGGTCGCAATTGTGACGCCGCTCGAACTGGCACCGCCGCTTCTTTTCAAAAAGACCATCGACGATTATCTCGTTCCCGGCTTTGAGGGGGGCCTGCCGCTCGCCAAGGCGTGGAACGGAGTGTTGCTGATCAGCCTGGCCTATCTTGGCGTGCTCATCTTCGACTTCCTGGCGCAGTACATCCAGATCCGCATCATGCAGCGAGTGGGTCAGCAGACGATGTACGACATGCGGACGGAGATATTCGGCCGGCTGCAGCGGCTGCCGATGAGTTATTTCGACCGGAATCCGGTTGGCCGGTTGATGACGCGCGTTACGACAGACGTGGATGCGCTGAACGATCTGTTTGCCGCCGGCGTCGTGACCATGATCAACGACTTTTTCCTGCTGGTGGTCATGGCTGTGTTGCTGTTCAAGATCGACGTGAGGCTCGCGTTGGCTACCCTGGCGGTGCTGCCGGGAATTCTGGTGGTGACGCTGATCTTCCGGAGATACGTGCGCGATGCGAACCGGAATATCCGCACGGCGATTGCGCGAATCAATTCGTTTTTGCAGGAATACATTTCCGGGATGGCGGTGGTGCAGCTTTTCAACCGCGAACGAAAAGCGAGGGAAGAGTTCGCAAAGCGGAATAAGGACAACATGCTGGCCTGGCGGGATGCCATTCTGGCTTACGCGGTGTTCTATCCGGCGGTGGAATTCTTGAGCTTTTCGACGATTGCGTTGATTTATTGGGCGGGTGGAAACCGCGTACTGGGCGGCTCGTTGAAAATCGGCGTGCTGATTGCATTCACGATGTTTGCGCAGCGGTTTTTCCGGCCGATTCAGGATTTGAGCGAGAAATTCAATATTTTGCAGTCGGCGATGGCGGCTTCGGAGCGGATATTCAAGCTGTTGGATGAGCCGATCACGATTGAATCCAGGGCGGATGCGAAACGCATCACGTCGCCGCGCGGGGAAATTGAATTCCGGAATGTGTGGTTCAGCTACCGGAATGTGGAGCAGCCCGCGGAAGAGGATTGGGTGCTGCGGGATGTGTCGTTCCGCATGCAATCCGGGCAGACGTTTGCGATTGTGGGCCATACGGGAGCTGGGAAGACGACGCTGATTTCGCTGCTGCTGCGCTTTTATGACATTCAGCGCGGGCAGATTCTGCTGGATGGGGTGGATATACGGTTGCTCGATTTGCAGGAATTGCGGAAGCAGTTCGGGATTGTGCTGCAGGATCCATTCTTGTTCAGCGGGACGATTGAATCGAACATCCGGCTGGGGACACCGGGAATTGCGCGGAAGAATGTGGAGCAGGCGCTGGAGGAGATCGGGCTGGGCGATTTCATTCGTTCGCTGCCACAAGGCGTGGAGACGGAAGTGAACGAGCGCGGGTCGACGCTGTCGGTTGGGCAGCGGCAACTGATCAGTTTTGCTCGGGCGCTGGCGCACAATCCGCGGTTTTTGATTTTGGATGAAGCCACTTCGAGCGTGGACACGAAGACCGAGCTTTTGATTCGAGAGGCGCTGGACCGGCTGTTGAGCGGGCGAACGGCGCTGGTGATTGCGCACCGGTTGAGCACGATTCAGCATGCAGACCGCATCCTTGTGTTTCATAAGGGACGCTTGCGCGAAGAGGGTGCGCATCAGGAGTTGCTGGCGCTGCGCGGAATTTACTACCGGTTGTACCAGTTGCAATACAAGGAACAGGAACTGCACGACACGAACGGCGTTGCGGGGGCCACGGTGCTTCCGGCGCCGACGCCCGCGAGCGACTGAGCGCTTTTTTCTGATGCCCCCCATCCAATTACTACTTTCCGCTGGCGAGGCTTCCGGCGACATGTATGCTGCGCGGCTGGCGACGGCGCTGAAAGAGCGGCTGGACGTGGAGTTGTTTGGGATGGGGGGGCCGCAGATGCGCGCGGCGGGCGTGGAGATTGTGACGGATTATGCGGAAGTGGCGGTGGTGGGGATTACGGAGATTGTGAAGCATCTGCCTTCGCTGCTGCAGGCGATGGAGCGGTTGGTAATGGCGGCGGAGAAGCGGCGGCCGGCTCTGGCGATCCTGACGGATTTTCCGGGGTTTCACTTAAGGCTGGCGAGGAAGCTGAAACCCAAGGGGATTCGAAACGTTTATTACATTTGCCCACAATTCTGGGCGTGGCGGCCGTGGCGCGCGAATCTGGTGCGGCGGCGATTTGCAAAGGCGCTCTGCATCTTTCCCTTTGAAGAGAAATTCTTCTCTCACGCCGGGGTGCCGACAAAATTTATCGGGCATCCACTGGTGGGAGCAGTGCAGGCGACGAAGGACCGGAAACAATTCTGCGAGGAGCTGGGGCTTGACGCTAGCCGGTCGATTGTAACGCTGTTGCCGGGGAGCCGGGCGGGAGAATTGGTGCACCATTTGCCAGTGTTGCGGGAGGCTTGCGCGCGGATTAATGGACGGGTTCCAGCGCAATTAGTGGTGGCGGCGGCACGCGCGCAGGACGTAGAACAATTGAAGGCAGGATGGCCGACCGGGATGGTTGTGCGCGTGGTGGAGGGGGAAACGTACAACGCGCTGGGGGCGGCGAACGCGGCGATTGTTTCGAGCGGGACGGCAACGGTGGAGGCGGCGCTGCTAAATGTGCCGATGGTGGTGATCTATCGCGTGTCGCCATTGACGGCGGCACTGGCAAAACCGCTGGTGCGGACGCCGTATTTTGCGATGGTGAACCTGATCGCGGAGAAGCGGATTGTGCCGGAGTTGGTGCAGAGCGAGTTTACGCCGGAGCGGGTGGCACACGAGACGTTGCAGTTGTTGCAAGAGCCGAACGCACGGGAGGCGCAGCGGCGGGGCCTGGAAGAGGTCCGGAAACGGCTGGGTCCTCCGGGCGCCGTGGAGCGCGCGGCGGATGAAATTGCAAGCTTGTTACAAGGGGCGGCTGGCAACGCTTTCTGAGGGATTGTTATCCTATATACATCAATACATCGCCTCTAGGTGCAAGAACTGAAAGGAACTCGATGACGCGACGGGAAAATGTCAGGGGTGCGTGCTGGTTGGGTGTGGCCTTTCTTGTTGCGATCTTCAGCTCTCCTTTAGCAGCCCAGGAGTCGCGCGGGCCGAATTTTCTCGCCGAGAATTACGAACTTTCCGCTTATCTGGACACGGCAGGGCAGACGATCAACTCGATTGTGAAGGTGGAATTTCGCGCGCAGGATGTCTCGCAGATTGTGCGCGTGGAGCTGCACGAAAACCTGGAAGTGAGAGAAGTAAAGGGGCCGGATGGAAAGGCGCTGTCGTTCCAGAGGGAGCCGGAGAATCCGATGTTTCTGTCGGTGACCCTGCCCACGCCGGTAGCGACTGGGAAAACAGTTTCGCTGACATTTGCGTATGGCGGGCTGTTGGCGAATGAAGAGAATAGCCCGGTGCCGAACGTGAGGGTGGCTTCGATCGGGAAAGATTGGGCGTATTTGCTTCTGCCGGCACGGTGGTTTCCGCTGACGAATTATCCGGCGAACCGATACACAGGGACGTTCAAACTGAATGTGCCGGATACGATGGCGGTGGCGGGAACGGGAAAAGCGGAAGCGGCGCAGCCGCTTGCTCCGCGATCGGCGGCCGAGGGCAAGCGGCTGATGTATACGTTTCATTGCGAGCGGCGTGAGCCGAACGGGTCGTTTGTGGCGGGGCCACTGCAGCTGAGCCCGAAGCAGGCGGAAGGAATCAGCGTGGCCGTGTATGCGCCGCGGGCGGATTCGGCAAAGGTGCAGGAATTCGCAAACGTGGTGGCGCACCAAGAGATTCTTTTTTCGGACATGTTCGGGGCGCTGCCGGATCCGGACATGACGGTGATCGAGCTGCCGGACGGAACGCTGCGCGATTTTTCAGGGCCGGGTGTGGTGATGCTGAGCCACCGGCTGTGGGATCCGAAGTACAGCGACCGGACGTTGAGCCGGCTGGTGGCTACGCAGTGGTGGGGCAACCAGGTGTTGCCGGCGAGTACGAGCGACGTGTGGATCAGCGACGGGCTGGCGCGGTATTCGGAAGAGTTGTACGCGGAGCAGAATTTCGGGAAAGAGGCGGGGCTGCGGGCGCTGGACGAATTTGCGGTGGGCGCGCTGATGTATGAGAACTCGGCGCCGGTGGCGCAGTCGGCGCGGCTGGCTCCGTATTCGAGCGAGTACCGTTCGGTGGTGATGAATAAGGGCGCGATGCTGTTTCACATGCTACGCGGGCAGATGGGCGATTTGGGGTTCAAGTCTACGCTGCATGGATTTTACGCGAAGTACCAGGGCAAGACCGCGACGATGCGGGACTTCGAAAACATGGCCATCGCGACGGCGAATGCCGGCGTGAAGCCGGGGCAAGAGGCCCCGAACCTGCAAGGGTATTTCGCGCAGTGGCTGAACTCGACGGGCGTGCCGGAATTTTCGCTGGAGGATGTCGTCTACCGGACGCGCAAGGGATTCCGGATTGTGGGGAAGATCAAGCAGCCGCTGGATACGTTCAGCATGCCGGTGCAATTGCGCGTGGATACCGAGGGTAACCCGGAGATGAAGCTGATTTATGTGACCGGGACGGAGACACAGTTCACCGAGGAGACGTTTGGACGGCCGAAGGCGGGCGGGATTCGGATTGATCCGAACAATTTGATTTTGAAGAGCACGCCGAATCTGCGGGCGCGGGCGGCGATTGCGCGCGGGGAAGAATTGGCCGAGGTCGGGAAATATTATGATGCAGTGCAGCAGTACCAGCGGGCACTGAGCATTCAGCCGAGCCGGTCGCTGGCGAATTTTCGGATGGGCGAAGCGTTTTTTTACCAGAAGAATTATCAGGCGTCGGCGAACGCGTTTCGCGAGGCGTTGGCAACAGTGCCGGAACCGTCGGAGAAGTGGACGGAGGTTTGGAGCCACCTGTACCTGGCAAAGATTTTTGACATTTTAGGGCAGAGAGAGCGGGCGCTGAATGAGTACAACAAGGCGCGGCAGACGAATGACAATACCGGCGGGGCGCAGGACGTGGTGGAGGCGCTGATTAAGAAGCCATATACGGAAGGCGGGATGCCGACGCCGTCGCCTGCGGATACGGCTACGCCGACGCCAGCGAAGGGGAAGCAGGCGGATGTGCCCGCGCCGGCTTCGGGAGAGAAGCCTACGTTGAAGAAGCCGAATCCGTAGAGGAGTTGGGGACGGGTTTTTGATTCCACGTTAGATCGTAAAATGTCGATTCATTTTTGTCCCTCACTCGCGTTTTGCGGGTGGGGGATTTTTTTTGACAGGAGTGAGGATCACAAGCTTGGTGAAGTTGGGTCTCGAAGGAGTTGGTTGGCCGGTTGGGTTGCATGCGTAAAAGCGGTGGCAGAGCCACCGCACTCCAAAGTAGGAGTGGCCGATCTGAAGATCGGCCACTACAGTCGAGATCAGAGTGGGTTGAGGGCGGTTAGTTGGGCTTGGGGGACGTTTTTTTGTTGGAGGAGGACTTGGAAGCGTTCGCCGAGGCCTTCGGGATAGATGAGAGTTTTTAGTTGGAGACGGGCACGGACGCGGCCGGGTTCGTCCATGCCAGCGTCGTAAAGATCGGCGAAGTCATTTCCCTTTCCTAAAGCGAGCAGAAACGCGGTTTGCGCAAGTAGGCCCAGGGTTTCGAGGCCGTGACGCGCGCCCCATTGGCGGAGCGCTGTGAAATTGACATGGGCGGTGAGGTCTTGTTCGCCCGGGGCGGCGTAGAGATTGTTGGACGCCTGGTGTTTCGCGTAGCTGAGGACTGTGCCGGACTGATGGTGGGCGTCGAAGAGATCGGCGGCTTCGTGGCCGTAGTCGATGGTGAGAACGAAGCCGCGGTCGAGACGGCGGGCGATTTCGGTGATCCAGTCGCAGGCCTCGAGGCCGGCTTCGGCGAGCTGGCCTTCTTCGAGAGTGATTTGCTGGGCAGCGAAATAATCAGTGATGGCACAGGTGGAAAGCGGATGGGGGATTTCGGAGAAGACTTTTCCGTCCGTGGTGACGAAGATTTCTTTCAGGACGCCGCGCTGCTGCAGGACGCGGTGGACCGGCAGGGCGTCGACCAGCTCGTTTGAGAAAACACAGCCGACGGGAATGCGCGCGGGGATTTCGATGGAGGGGCGGCACTTCCCTTTTCGGATGAATTGCGAAAGATGAATGGCGAGCTGATCGCAGCGTGTGGGAGAACGCTCGACTGCGACATAGTTGATGGCGTTGAAAAAATCAGGGAGATGGGACTGCGCGAATTCGAGGATGTAGCCGGCGAGGCGGCCGGTGCCAGCGGCGGCTTCGACGAGCAGGAATTCGCCGGGGCGATCGAGCTGCCTCCACATTTCAGCGAACTGGCGGGCGAGGAGACGTCCGAAGATGGGATGGACGTCCACGCTGGTGTAATAGTCGCTGAAGCGGCGGACTTCGGGTTGCGAATAGTAGCCATGGACCGGGTGATAAAGGCACTCGCGCATATATTCGGCGAAGGTGATGGGGCCGAAGCGGCGAATGCGTTCGGCGAGAAGGGCGGCGAGCGGTGTCACGCGGAAGCGGCTCCGGTGGAATTTTCTTTTTGCAGGGTTTGCCAGGTGGATTGGAAGATGTCGCGGGAGCGGGCGTCGAAGAGAACGAAGTAGATGGTTTCGAGCGAGGTTTCGCCTTTCAGATGCTGGAGGGCTTCCGTCAGCATGATTTTCGCACACTCGTCCATCGGAAAGCCTGATACGCCGGTGCCGATAGCGGGAAAGGCGATGGATTTGAGGTTGCGCTCGGCTGCGAGGCGAAGGGAGTGGGCGGTGGAGGTCCGAAGAGTTTTGGCGGTGGTGCGCATGCCGCCGAGGCTCATGCTGGCGGCGTGGATGACGTGGCGGGCTTTGAGCTTGCCACCACCGGTGATGGCGGCGTAGCCGACGGGGATGCTGCCGATTTCGTCGCACTCGCGCTGGATGGATTCGCCGCCCTTGCGGGCGATGGCGCCGGCTACGCCAGCACCGAGGATGAGGTCATTGTTGGCGGCGTTGACGATGGCGTCGACGTCCATTTCGGTGAGGTCGCCTTGCTGGATTAAGATGCGGTCGGTTAGCGCGGTCATGGGGATAGTTTAAAACATTTGGATTGGCTGGGCATGGGGGGATAGCAGATAACAGCGATCAGATAGCAGGAGCCGAAGATTCGGACTTAACGCAGAGTGCGCTGAGGTCGGCGCGCAGAGGACGCTGAGAAGAGGAAGACGGGAGGCGGCGCAAAGACTGCCTACCACAGGCAGGCCGCCCCTATGTTTTATTTGGGGGATCTTTTGGGGCGGGATAGTCGTGGACGCCGCGGCCGGATTTGCGGCCGAGGCGGCCTTGCTGGACGTATTGGCGGAGGAGCGGGCTGGGCTTGTATTTTTCGCCGAGGGTGGAGTGGAGGTATTCGAGGATTTTCAGGCGGACGTCGAGGCCGACGAGGTCGACCATTTCGAAGGGGCCCATCGGGTGATTGAGGCCGAGCTTGACGGCTTTGTCGATGTCGGCGGCGGAGGCGATGCCTGCTTCGAGCATGGCGAAGGCTTCGTTACCGATGAGCGCGTTGATGCGGGTGGTGATGAAGCCGGGGGCTTCGTTGACGATGACGGTTTCCTTGCCCATGCGAGTGGCGACAGCGATGCAGGCGGCGACCGTTTCGTCGGAGGTATGCGGCGTGCGGATAATTTCAACCAGCTTCATTTTGGGGACAGGGTTGAAGAAGTGCATGCCGATGCAGCGGTCACGATGGAGAACGATGTCGGTGAAATCACTGATGGAGAGAGAGGACGTGTTGCTGGCGAAGATGGCGTTGGGCTTGGCGAATTTGTCGAAGATGGTGAAGAGTTCGAGTTTCATTTCGAGTTCTTCGGGGACGGCTTCAATGATGAGTTCGGCGTCGCGGATGGCTTCGTCGACGACTTGGGAGGTGGTGATGCGGGCGAGGGCAGCGTCGCGGGCGGCGGCTTCGACTTTGCCTCGGCGGACGCCTTCGTCGAGGGATTCGCGGATCCAGGCGACGGCTTTGGAAAGCATGGAGCCGGAGACGTCTTCGAGTACGGTGGTGTAGCCGCCGAGGGCGGAGGCGTAGGCGATGCCGCGGCCCATGGTGCCTGCGCCGATGATGGCGATGGTTTTGATTTGCATGCTGCACTCCTGTTGAACACCGCCTGCCGCGGCCAGTAGATCCTGCAAAATAAAAAACAGACCCAAGAGCACAGTCAGGAGTGACTGTGCCACAGAGGGCTTCAGATTATGGCTTGGAACGGAGCGCCAGGATGCGGTAGGCGGCTTCGTCGAAGCCGATGATAATTTGGGAGCCGCGGACTAGCAACGGGCGGCGAATCAGGTTGGGAGTTTTGGACATCAGCTTGATGGCTTCGGGGCGAGTGGGCGGGTTTTCCGCCATGTTTCGTTCGCG
>Ga0137418_10000108_pt1 | contig 60236 bp, 45 predicted proteins | sample CZODoug3_1_2_16f_FD_122242 | JGI IMG/M metagenome (GOLD analysis project Ga0137418, IMG submission 122242) | Vadose zone soil fungal communities from Angelo Coast Range Reserve, California, USA - CZODoug3_1_2_16fungal (Hybrid Assembly) | ecosystem: Environmental > Terrestrial > Soil > Vadose...
CGGTTGGTCAGACGGACAACCCAAGAATGTTTCGTAATGCCGGGAGATTTGTGCCGAAAAGAAGAAAAGGACGCGCCCGTGAAGGCGCGTCCTGATTGGCTTGCACAGCATGTTCGCGACGTCGGCCCTATTGAGAGCCGCCGCCAGCAACGGAATCGCGAACATCCGTCCGAGATTGCGCCTTCAAAAGCTGCTCGCGATTCTGGCGCAGATCCGCACCCGAACGAGTCGTCGGATACGGTCTGTCGCCCATCAGTCCCTGCCAGATGACGTGGTTGAACTGTTCCGGATCAACCCTGTCCTCCTTGCTGAAATCGAAGCCCTTGGTCCTCGCTTCCCACCACGCCGCATCGTGCGTGGGCTTTGGGATGGACGCCAAGTTGAGGGTAGCGGGTGGTTCGATAGGCAGCGTTGTGTGGAACAGAACGGGAGCCGGGGTCGCTTGGAACGTCCAGCTTGCCTGACTGGTATCAAAAGCGTCCGCCATCGGTGGCACACCAGCGTCATGTACACCCAGGTTCTGTAAGCCCAGGACCTCTTCGATGGTCCTCAGCATATTCGGTGTTGCGTAGTGAGTAGAGACGACTGCCCCTTGCTTGACGTAGGGGCCTGCCACATACGCGATGCTGCGGTTGGCGCTGACGTGGTCGGCACCATCTTGTGGATCATCCTCAATAACGAAGATGAGCGTATTGTTTGCGTATGGGCTGTGAGCAATCCGGTCAATGAGCAAGCCCACGGCGTAGTCGTTGTCGGCCGCCTGTAATTCCGGCGTGTTTACACCATAGATGGCCGAGCCAAAGCTGCCGAAGTGGTCGTGGGAGAAACGAACCAGCGAGAGTGCTGGGAATGTGTGAGAGGTGATTTGCTGCTGGAACTCCCGAGCCCACTCCTTATAACGGAAGAAATCCGCAAAGGCATTGTCATAGCCGCGGAAGCAAAAATCCGTCCTGGTAACCAATGAGGGGTGGGCAGGAAAAGCTACTTGCACGGGCGGGTTGACGCCACAGGGATCGACGATATTAACATCCATCTGGAAGCCCCTACCCAGGTCGAGGAAGAACCCGTAATTGCGAACAGAGAGGTGCGCACGGATGGCCGCATCCCAAATGTAGCCGAGACCTTCTTCTCCTTCAGGCCCGTCCGCGGCTACTTCGTTCGCTGTGCCAGGAAGGAGGTTGGGATCGTTTGGGTAGAGCGGTTGCCACGCCTGGCGCTGTGCGACGCCGCTGATTCCAACATTGATGTTGCGATCGGTGCCTTCGCTGTCGTACGCGGAGCCACCCTTTCCGTAATTGATGACCTGGCTCTTCTCCTCGAAGTCGAGCGCTCGTGCGGCCGTGGACCACTGCCAGCCGTCCATGCTGCCATTTCCAGTATCGTAGAAATTATCAAAATCTACGAAATTGGTTGCGATGGCGTGCTGGTTGGGCGTGACTGACTGCGGGAACTGCGTCAGAGTCGGATCCCCGTTGCCTACCGGCAGGTCGCCCAAGACCTGATCATAGGTACGGTTCTCTCGAATAATGTAAACCACATGCTTGATGTGCTGCCGCAGGAACCGCATGGTGGCGGCGTCTTTGCGGCTGAGCCTGAGGTTGAAACCGTTATTCTGCGCAACCAGACCGGTCAACTGCTGGAGATCGGCTGTGCTCGGCACGGGCAGCACCAACAGGCTGCCGTGCATGTTTTGCCACGCATAGTTGTTTCCGGAGCCGTTCTGTGCCGAGACATCCTGGCAAGCGGATCCATAGTTGCCGCCTGCGGTAATAGAGCGGCAGTTGAGGGAGTTGGGGCCGGTGTTGCTCTTACCGTTGACGACGTACAGCGTGTTGCCATCTGGGCTGACGCTGGCAGAGTTGGGCTGCCAGCCTGTCGGAATCAAACCGGTGACGGTTGGCCGCTCGCCACCGAGTCTGATGACAGCCACATTATTGGTACCCCCGTTCGTCACGTAAGCGAATCTTTCATTCGGGGATAATGTTACGCTGTTGGGGTTGCTGCCCTTCGGTACCAGGCCCTCGTCGCCGAGCAATCCTTGCGGCGCACTGGTGTTAACACGACCGGTAATCCTGTTCGAGTTAGTGCTGACGATAACCAGGCTGTCGGCGTTCCCAACAGCAGCGAACAGCCTGCTCTGAGAGCGGTTGAGAGTCATTTTCCCGGGATTCCCCTGAACGGGAATTCTCCTGGTGAGAGTGAGGGTACCTCCAGCCAGGCTGAGTACATCGATCTCGCGATCGCGCGCGCTGGAAACGTACACAGTATCGCTCCCCTTCACCGCGACGCCGAAGGGGAATTCACCTCCCGGTACACCGCTCTGCGCTGGATTGATAATTCCGGGCCTTAAGTCATAGTCTGCCAGTTTCACACCATTCAAGACGTCAACCGACGTTACAGAATCGGTTTCCCAGTTCGCCACAACCACCGTGCGCCCGTCGGCAGTGATGCCCAGGCCTGCAGCCGTCGGACCGATCTGCGTTTCCTGTTGCAGGAGGCCACCGGCGTGCCCCAGGGAGATCGGTGTGCCCACTTCTGCCCACACACCATTACTCTGGGCATAGGTATGAAGATTGTCATCCGGACCGCCCGCCACGTAAAACTTCGTACCGTCCGGGCTCCACACCAGGCCCCCGAACGCTCTCGGCACGAACACGACCTGCTTCTTAACAGGCGCGCTCGGATTCGATATGTCATATACATAGACGTATTCGCTGGAATCCTGCGGCTGCACCTTACCGGTAGCATCGCGCAGCTTATTAAAGCCGCTGGTCAAGACCAGCAGGGTTTTCCCGTCGGGGCTGATGGAAGTTGTCTGCGCTCCGTCGACGGCACGGTTTGGATAGTCCGGCAAATCGACGGTAAGAGCTTGGAAAACCGAACCCGGAGCAGCGTCCGGCGTGATGGTCGCTCCCGTCGGCAACACTACTGGGGCTGTCGCCGCGTACGTCAGATGCACGCTGATGACAGTCGTTACGCACAGGATGGCTGGAAAAGTGAATGCGCGAAGCAAGCTGTAAATCCGCATTTGTACCCTCCTAAATTTCACCGTCGCGGCCTCCGCACCCTTTTGTGGGCTTGGGGAACAGGGAGCGCGATGATCACATCCGTATATCCGTGGAATGTAGACAGGGGATTACAAGCGAGTTAAAAATTATTCACAGTTGGTAGAGAGACGCGTGCCATCGGTCGACAGCACCATCTTGTTCGGCTCGCTGCCGACTTTGATCGTGCGAAATGCCGGGGGATGATCGAACACGACCACCTGCCCGTCGCGCTGGCTGCTGACGAAAACTTTTTCTGCCCTGTGTTGGCTTCCGCTGCGCACTGCAATCCAGAACGGATATTCGCCGCGTGCCTTGCCCATTCCTGGTCCGGCAAAAACAATTCGGCTGGTTACTTGCCGTGACTGTGTATCCACAGCGGAGACTGAGTCATTTTCGAAGTTGGCCGCGTAGAGAGTGGAAGCGTCGCCGCTCAAACCAAGACCCGCGACAACTGCCCAAGGCGCGAGTCCGAAGCTCTGCATGGCGGGACCGGCAATCGTGTTGTCCAACTGACCGCCCGTGTTCAGCAGCATAAAGGGCGCATCCAACTGGAACGTGCCATTTGTCTTCTTGAAGGGATACACGATGTCATTAGATCCACCGGACACATAAAATCTGGTGCCGCTGCCATCCCACAGCAAGCCGTTGTAGGTCACGGGCAGATTGATCTTCTGTTTTTGAACCGGTACTGGACCAGTGACGTCATAGACGAAAACCCATTCCGCGCTCGACGTGGTTTGCCCGGTGCGTAGTCCGGTGGTGGGATCGAGAACGTCGTACACAATCGGGGTTCCGTCATCCTTGTAGAAGCTGTTGTTGGAGCCGCTGGTCAGGATCAGCAGGGTGAATCCGTCCGGACTCAGCGCAGTGGTGACGGCATTAGCCGCATCCGCATTCTCATCGCTGCGCAGGTCCGTGTGTAAGCGCAATACCTGCGTTCCGGCTGCAGCAGCGGGAGTAATTCTCTGGCCAGTTGCCACGCGCATGCCGGCGGGTGCGCTTTGAGCAACAGCTTGACCGACAACGCCCAGGCACACAAGCATCAGACCGGCCATTGCGATCCGCGAAATCGAGACCAGGGAACCGCGCTGGAACATGGCATCCTCCCGCAGCATCGAGGGACCTGTATCGAAGGTCGGCTCGAGAACTCAAATTGTTTCGCGGGAGTATAGCGCCCAAAATGTATCCTTCTGTAATTGTTACATAAAATTGTTTCCACAGGACTCGACGGCGGCGTCAAGAAACTCGAGCAGAGATAGGGCAAGGCCGGAGGCTTCCGGGGACCATGCAACCTTTTAATCGAAAATTCACATCTTCGAAATCTCGCAGTAACAAAACTTCTCGTACCCTTGTCGAATCGACATTGTGCGATCTATCGCCAGCTCACCAGGAGAAAAATACAATGACAGATCAACCGATCTCTCATACACGTTGTGTCCGAGCCGAACGACGCTCGCTAACACTCTTTTTGCTTGTTGTCCTCTTTCTATTGCCGACCGGCACGTTGGCGGCAGAGAGATCACACCGTATTAAGAACGTCATTGTGATTTATCAGGAAAATTGGAGTTTCGATTCCCTGTACGGCCTGTTCCCGGGAGCAAACGGGATTTCCCGCTCCTCGCGCATATCGTTAGCGCAGCGCGACCGTCTGACCGGGAAGCCGTACACCTCGCAACTGGGTCAGCCGTTCGATCTGATAAGCGGTTCTCTCTCCCTCAGCACGCCCCCGCAGCCGATCAACAGTGGTCAGATCGACACTCGTTTTCCAACAAACTTCAATACTCTGGTGCCTTACGATTTGGTTGACGACACGGGCTTGCAGGTTTCCGATAAGACCGGCGACATCGTTCACCGCTTCTGGCATGAGCAATCGCAGATCAACCATGGAAAAATGAACTGGTTTGTCACGTGGAGCGACAATCCCGGGTTGGTGATGAGTTACTTTGACGCCACAAATCTACCGGAGGGGCTACTCGCTCAACAGTATACGCTCTGCGACAACTTCTTCCACGCTTCCTTTGGAGGGTCGTTCCTGAACCACCAATTCCTGATCGCTGCGGCTGCTCCCGTCTATCCCAATGCCCCTGCGACCATGCAGCCAACGGTAGCCGATAGCGGACAACTCGCGCTCGATCCTACCACTGGAAAAATTGTCCATGATGGCAACATCACACCAATTGGCTCGCGCTCCTTTAGCATCCCGGGGCGGACGTTCGACAAGAACTACGCGGTGAACACGATCTTTTCTGCGAATTTGGCGTCAGCTGGATCAGACCCTCACAGTGCCGGGCTCCTGCCCTCGCAGAACGACAGTGATCCAACGGAGACTACTCGCCCCTACATTCCGACGATCGGCGATAGGTTAAGCGCCAAAGGCGTAAGTTGGAAGTGGTATTCGGGCGGCTGGGATAACGCGTTGGCGAGTTCTCCAACCAACCCAGCGAACAATGGGACGACTCCACCAAACCCGCCCGTGGATCCGCTTTTCCAATGGCACCATCAGCCCTTTGCCTTCTTCGACAATTATGCTCCCTGGAAAAATGGTCAGCGCAACCCAGTGTCCGCCGCGCATCTCCAGGATGAAAATAACTTCTTCCTCGACCTGCAAAACGGTGACCTTCCCGCAGTCAGCTTCATCAAACCGCTCGGTCCCAACAACGAGCACCCAGGGTATGCCGATCTTTTGCAAGGCCAGCAGCACGTTGCGGACATAGTGAGTGCCGTTCAGAACAGTGACTACTGGGACCAAACCCTCATTGTCGTTACATACGACGAACATGGCGGCCGCTGGGACCACGTATCTCCACCGACCAGAAACGGGATTTGGGGAGACGGCGCGCGGGTTCCGGCAATCGTAATCGGGCCGTTTGCCAAGTCGCATTTTATAGATCACAACGAGCATGACACGCTCTCAATCCTCAAGACCATCGAGCAGCTCTTCCACGTGGCACCGCTGAATTCGCTGGATGGCCACGCATCTTCACTGGAAAGCAGTTTGAAGTCTTCCGATAACTAGAAACATCGGGCGCGCGACGCGACCTTGTTTCCTGTGTTGCAGCACCGAACTGTGTTGGGCTGAGTGGCGCGCTTGTAAGAGTGCGCCACGTTGTCTTTGCTGCGCGCCACATTCTTGCTCCAGGGATAACATTCCAAAGGCTTTTCGACACTCTCGCCCCGTCTTGGCTGTTAAGGCCGGAGTGCAGGATTATGAGATAGGCGATTCCCAATTTCTAGCCCTGACAACCGATGCCTTCGCTATCCAGTCGCGGTCACTGCAAAATGAACTCGTGAATTTCTAGAATGAGATTGGTCAAACATCCTACGTCTCAACCTGCCGGACGCAAGCTACCGAAATACGGGCGCTGTGATGACAAAGAGACAGGTCAGTCTTTGGGAAAAGCTGAAGCGAATGGGTTTCAGGCAAGAGAATCAGATAAGACTCTATGGCAAGATTCTTGAATTGAGTGGTGACCCATTGGTTGTGGGTGACGAGATTGGTCCTTATGGACGCGATCGAGAAGAAGTCAGGGCGGTTGAGGCGTGTGCGTTCTTCCGTTACCCATCGTGAACATGGCAAATGGAGGGCGTTCGGCCGCGTGAATCGCGGCTCATGCCGCGTGGGCAGGCTTAAAAATTAGGTTCGTGGATTCAGTGTATTGACTCCATTCCCTCCCGCGGCTAGACTGCTCCCTAAAGTCAGTCCGCTGAGGGAGCGCTGCGTATGCATACAAACCAGCCGAGCCAACGACGTCCCCACGAAGTTTGTGTCCAAGAGCGGCGGAACGAAAGGGAGTCGGAGAGTCGCAGGCTCCTTAAGCTTAAAGAACAGCTGCGGATAATTGCTCGTCAGACGCGCCTCCCGCGAGCAAGCTAGTCGGTCGACGGCTGAGAAATTCATCGGTTTGCTGATCACGTCGCATGGTGGATGCACTCTCCCGACCTCGGGCTGATCCTTTTCATTTCGAATACTGTCCTAGCAATTGAACATGCAACTTGCGGTCACCTGCCCGTAACGATTCTATTTGGGAAGCAGAAGGCAGATTCTGCCCCAGAGCGGCGGCACATCCGCACGCGAAACGTCTCTACTCTGGTTGAACTCTCTATTGCTTTTGAAGGCTTGCAGTCCAACTTCTCATCGAGTACCAAAAGGAGACCGCAATGGCTACAAACTCAGCGAAGCTGTCACCCTGGTGGCGCAAGAATCAAGGCGGACACGGCAGTCTGCGCGGGGCCGACTCAGGACACCGATCCGCCCAATTTGAAGGCCGGTTCGGCAGGATATTCCGTACACTTCCGGCGGCCAGTTTCAGTGAGGACGACCTTAAGAATCTGGCACTGAACGGGATGACGGCAGAACCTGAAGTCGTGGAAGATCCTCCCGGCACCCCCAAACGGGACAAGGATGGTCACCTGATTCCCAAGGCGACCCCCGAGAGCGAACTCGATGACGAAGAAAATCTGGGAATCCCCGCCGGATATACCTATCTGGGCCAGTTTATTGATCATGACATTACTTTTGACCCGGCGAGCAGTTTGCAACAGAAGAACGACCCGGACGCTCTCGTTGATTTCCGGACGCCACGGCTGGACTTGGATAACCTCTATGGCAGTGGACCGGCCGACCAGCCCTACCTGTTTCTTCCCGACGGAGTGCATTTGGCCCTCGGCCGCGACTTGACTCGTGGAGGCAAGCCCAGCAAAGCGAAAGACCTGCCACGGTTCAACGCACGGGCCCTCATCGGAGACAAGCGCAACGACGAAAACGTAATCGTCTCGCAGCTGCAGGGGGTTTTTCTGAACTTTCACAATGCGGTGGCCGACGAGATGTTGAAGCAGTCGCCGACGGCAACGTTCGACGATATCCAGCGAATGGTTCGCTGGCACTATCAGTGGGTTGTGCTGCATGATTTTCTGCCGACCATCGTTGGCCCGCAGACGCTTCACAAGGTGCTGCCGCATCTCAAGAATGGGACCAGCATTTACAAAGAAAAGCCGGAGCTGAACTTCTTCAATTGGCGAAACGATCCGTTCATGCCGATCGAGTTCGCAGCCGCGGCATATCGGTTTGGGCACTCGATGGTGCGCCCGATCTATCGTCTGAACACTGAACTGGGAAGCGACGCAACTCAGAACCAGAAAGATCGAGGAGTCAACGGGCGGCAATTCATCTTTGCTGCGCTCCAGAAAGAAGGTCTGAACGGATTTCGGGAATTTCCGTCAATCTGGTCTATCGATTGGCGGTTGTTCTTTGCATTCGACCGGAAACTGGACGATCCCGGAAATCGCGGTCCCAATCGCATTCAGCCCGCATACAAGATCGATACCTCCCTGGTGAATCCGCTTGCGTTCCTGCCGGAGTTTTCTCAAGGAACGGCGAGCGGCGATCTGGCGATGGATAAAGATGGTCATCCGTTGCCCCAGCCGGGCCAGATTTCCAATCTTGCCGAGCGCAACCTGCTTCGAGGACTGAGCATGGGCCTGCCCTCCGGTCAAAGCGTGGCCCGTCACATGGACCTCGATGTCATTCCCGACAAGGAACTGAAGATCGGAAAGGCCAACGTCGACGGGCTCAAGACCAACAAGCCGATTACTGAATTCGGTGCCAGCTTCAAGGAAAATGCGCCGCTATGGTTTTACGTTCTGGCCGAGGCGCAGCATCAGTGGGCCAAGGAAGCGCAAGCCAATCGTGGCAATGACGATGCCAAGAATTCCATCCACGTTCGACTCGGCCCGGTGGGTGGGAGGATTGTTGCGGAAGTCCTGGTGGGTCTGCTGTTGGGTGACCCATTTTCGTTCCTCTCGCAGTGGCCGGGCTGGAAGCCGTGGTTCACTGACAAGAACACGTTCGGCATTGCCGAGCTTATCAAGGCGAGCGGACTGGCCTGAGTTGCATAGCGGACTTCGTCGAGGTTGTGGCCTCGTCAAAGTCAGTCGATTGGAACGAACAGCAGGCAAACCGGCGAAGGGATCTCAAGCACCTGGCCGGTCGCCGTGAGGCGGCCGGTCTTGGGATCGATTCGGAACACGACGACGTTGTTGGAGTCCTGATTCGCCGCAAGCAGGTACTTGCCGCTCGGATCGATCGCAAAGCTGCGTGGGGCCTTGCCCTGTGTGGATACGGTTTCTACCAGTTTGAGCGTGCCCTTGGCGGAGTCAATCGCGAACACGGCGATCGTGTCGGGTCCGCGGTTTGAGCCGTACAGGAATTTTCCGGAGGGATGCACGACAATCTCGGCCGAGTCGTTCTTGTCTTTGAAGTCCGTTGGGAGCGTCGAGATCGTCTGCAGATGTCGCATCGCTCCCGAGTGCGCGTTGTAGTTGAACGCGGAAATGCTTCCCGCGATCTCGTTAATGTCGTAGAGAAACCGGCCATTGGGATGAAATGTGGAATGACGTGGGCCGGCGCCCGGCTCCACGGAAGCAAATGCAGGCTGGTTCGCCGCCAGAGTTCCCTTGGCGCGGTCGAAATGATAGACGAGCAACTGATCCAGGCCCAGGTCGTTTGCGACCACGAACCGGTTGTCGGCCGATATCGTGATGTCGTGGGCATGCGGTCCTTCCTGCCGCTCAGTATTCGGACCGTGACCCACGTGCTGAATCACCGATGAGGCTTCTCCAAGTCGGCCATCTGGCTGCACCGGAAAGGCCGCAATGCTGCCCGTGTCGTAGTTTGCGACGAGCACGTACTTTCCCGTCTTGTCCACGGCCAGGTGACACGGACCTGCCCCGCGCGACGAGACTTCGTTCAGAAATGCCAGCTTTCCGGATTTCGGATCCAGGGCGAATGCGCTAATCCCCCCGCTCTTTTGACCTTCGTAGTTAGAGATTTCGTTAGCGGCGAACAGGTAGTGCTGCTTGGGATCAACTGCTAAGAATGATGGGTTTGTGGTCTCGGCAACCAGTTCGAGGGAGCCGGCCTTGCCCGAAGCAGCATCGAACGGAAAAACGTAAATGCCTTTGCTGACGGGACCGGTGTAGGTTCCGACATACACACGGTAGGTACTTTTGGCAGTTTTCTGCGCGAGCATTATCGGAGCCGCGAAAACAATGAACGCCAACAAAAGGAATCTGGATTTACACCGCATAATCTTCACGACCTCGTTCGGCAAGATTGTGTGGTTCATTGTTGATCTTTTTCCTCCCCTGGAGATGTCTTAGCTGAGCTGACACTCTGGAGATAGCCCACCAAGTCGTCCAATTCCTGCCGGCTGAGCCTTTCGGCATAGTTTGTGGGCATCAACGGCTGGAGTTGGTACTCCATTTTTTGTAATTCCGATTTCAGAAGCAGATGGAAAGAGCCGTCTTCGCTTTGCAGTTGTACGGAGAAGTTGTCCTCATTGCGCACCAGGCCCTTGAATGTCTGTCCATCGGAAGTGGTGGCTAGCGCTACTCGCCCGCGCGCAGGCGTAGGATTCGTGATTGTTCTCCGAATCGCAGTTGGGCTTAGCGACTGCGCAAACGACGAAAGGTCAGACCCGAGGAACCCTCCCTCGCCGGCGACCATGTGGCAGGAGCCGCAATCTGCTTTCCCGAAGAAGATGGCCCTGCCTCTCTGAGAATTTCCCGCCAGGGATAACATTTTGCTGTTTCCTTGAAGAATTCGGAGATAGGCCACCAGAGTCTGGATCTCGGCCTTTCCTGCCAAGCGAAAGGCGGGCATTCCGGCGCTGGGTCTGCCGTCTGAGATCACGCGTGTGAGTGCACTATCAGACAGGCGCTGGATTCTAAGGCTGGTGGCAATGTTGGGACCGCGTTCGCCGCCTCGGCCGTCCAAGCCGTGACAGCTAGCGCAGCGCGCGACGAAGGCCCGTTTCCCGGCAAGCGTGATCGGTGCCCGCGCTTCTGATTCCTCCGGCTGAGCTGGCACATTGCCGATATTAAGCAGCAGAAAACCAAACAAACTCAACAGAGCTGACCGGTTCCTCGTTATGGCAAGGTTCTCCTGTAGGGGATTCTGGTGGTGGCCTGCCGTCAGAAGATGAACTTCAAACCCGCCTCCATGATGCGTGCATCGCGAGCGTTGCTGACGATACCGAACGTGCCGCCCTCCTTGACCCCGTTGACGAAATTCGGATTTCCGTCATTGATTTCACTGTCAGGATTGGTGAACTGCGCGTGATTGAAAGATTGAAGGCCTCGAAGCGGAATTCCAAAGTCTTGGACTCAGTAATTTTCGTGGTCTTCAGCAACGCCATGTCGAAGTTGTTCAATCCCGGACCATGGAAAAACCTGTGACGGGAATTTCCGAATTGCTTGCCAAACTTCCAGCGTGAGGCATGATTTCCTCCCATAGGACACCCGTACCTCGATCGAACCCTAAACTGTCCGCGTTGAACAATCCCGCGATGAGAAATTGGGATGGAACGAGGTTTATCCCAATGCGGTGAGGAGTGTCAACCAATTCGTGACTAGGGAACCGAGAAAAAAACGGCTGAAAAGGCGCGAATTAAATCGTTTCCGTTACGGTACTGTTTCGTGTTATACGCTATTGTTTCGTGTCATACGCTCGCTTTTCAGTCCGAGCCGGGGAGCGAATCAAGGGCAGTGCTTTGGGGTCAGGTCGAGATACGAAAGCGGCGAAACGGCGTCCTTCCGTTGGGGAGCGCCTGGTGAACAAGGGAACCGAGCGTGCCCTCGCCGCTGCGATCTTGTTCCTGTTTGGTGTCTTGACTCTTACTTCGGGACAGGAATCCGAGCAATCCGCATCGACGATTGACGTTCACGCTTCGGATTTGCGCGTCGAGCCGCCATCTGCTAATTGGATTTCCTACAACGGCGACTATTCCGGACGGCGCTACAGCAGCCTATCGGAGGTCAACACAAGCAACGTTGGCAGCTTGCGCGCCCAGTGGGTCTTCCACGCGCACAATTCGGATCGTCTGGAAGTTACGCCGGTTGTGGTCAACGGCATCATGTTCGTCACCGCAGCGAATGACGCCTTTGCTCTCGATGCCCGCACCGGACGCGTGATCTGGCATCATGCTTGGCCGATCTCGGACGGGCTGATCGACGACGCGTCACGGCATCTGAATCGCGGCGTGGCAGTCTGGCGCAACCGAGTTTTCATGGAAACCGATAACGCGCATTTGTTGTGTCTCGACGCGCGTTCCGGCAATCTCATCTGGGACGTCGCGTATGCGGATTGGAGCAGGAATTACGGCGCTACCGGTGCCCCGTTGGTGGTGAAGGACAAAGTGATCGTGGGGACGTCGGGAGGCGACGACGGTGTGCGCGGGTTCATCGCTGCCTACGACGCCCAGACGGGAAAGCTCGCGTGGCGCTTATGGACGATCCCTGCGCCCGGAGAGTTCGGCGCGGAAAGTTGGCCGGGCAAGCTATATCAGCACGGCGGCGGAACGACCTGGATGCCGGGGACCTACGATGCCGAACTCAACACGATCTATTGGGGAACCAGCAATCCAGCTCCTGACTTCGAAGGGAGCGTGCGGCCGGGCGACGATCTCTACACGGATTGCGTACTGGCAGTCGATCCAGACACCGGCAAGCTCAAATGGCATTTCCAGTTTACGCCCCACGATCTGTTCGATTATGACGCGGTCGAAACACCGATTCTGATCGATGCCGCTTACAAGGGCGAGCGGCGGAAGTTGCTGGTTCAGGCGAATCGCAACGGCTACTTGTACGTTCTGGATCGAACGAATGGAAAGTTTCTCTGGGCGGTTCCCTTTGTTGAAAAACTGACTTGGGCCAAAGCCATCGATGCGCAAGGTAGACCCGTTCGAACTGATTTGAAGCCGACCCCAGTGGGCACGCGAGTCTGTCCCGGCTACTCGGGCGCAACCAACTGGTACGCACCTTCCTACAATGAGTCCACGCATTCCGTGTACTTCATGGCGCTGGAGGAGTGCCAAACTTTCTATTCCAAAGAAGAGCCTCAAAAATTCAAAGAGGGCGAGACCTATTACTCGACGGGCGTGAAGCGGATCCCCAGCGAGGACTCGCGGAAGATTCTCCTCGCCTACAACCTCGACATGGAAGCGTTCGTTTGGAAATATCCGCAGGTAGGCCAGGCGCACTCTTCGGGCGGGACGATGACAACGGCTGGGGGCCTGGTCTTTTTGGGCGATGACGCGAACTCCTTCGAAGCGGTCGACGCACAGAGTGGCAAGCCGCTCTGGCATTTCAATACCGGACAAGACATGAGCGCTTCACCCGTGAGCTATTCGGTGGCGGGCAAACAATACGTTGCGATTGCCGCCGGTAGCGACGTGTTCAGTTTCGCCTTGCCGTGAAGCCCCGCCTACGATTGCATCTCCCGCGCGATGTCCGCCGCCCCGATTGTGTATAACAGTACGACCCTCCGTAGGACGAAGCCTCAGTAACGGACTCCTTGGGGGCGTGCGGCCGAGATGTTGCGCCTTGGATAAACGAATGGATCCTGTCCTTGCCAGTTTCGATCCGCCGAAGGCGAAGTCCGAGCGGGCAGGGAATAGCCTTCCCTGGCAAGCCGGGCATTTCCGTTGGGTGATTTGCGCCCTCCTGCTGTTCGGAATCACCAAGAACTACATGGACCGCCAGCTTCTGGGAGTGCTCAAAACGCTTCTGCAGCACGATCTAGGATGGAACGACATCGATTACGGCAATATCGTGGTGGCGTTTCAAGGCGCGTACGCGTTGGGTATGGTTGTGAGCGGCTGGGTGGTGGACCGAGTGGGTACACGACTGGGATACGCGCTGGCGATGGTTTTCTGGAGCTTGGTGTCGATGGGCCACGCGCTGTGTACCAGCTTCGGTAGTCTCGTGCTGGCCCGCTCCGCACTGGGCTTCGGAGAGGCCGGAGTTTTTCCGGCCAGCATCAGGACCGTGGCCGAGTGGTTTCCGAAGAAAGAACGGGCGCTGGCAACGGGAATCTTCAATGCTGGCACGACGGTAGGCGCCAGCATCACTCCGTTCCTTGCGACCTGGACCGTGCGTCAGTGGGGTTGGCGCTCGGCATTTGTGATTACTGGCGCGCTCGGAGCGGTCTGGCTGGTTTTCTGGCTGATCATCTACCGCAAGCCCGACCAGCATCCACGAGTTTCCCGGGCAGAGTTGGAGTACATCCGCGGCGATCCGCAACCGCCGCCCGTGAAGATGAAATGGGCCAAGCTGCTGCGGCATCGGCAGACGTGGGCATTTATTTTGGGGAAATTTCTGACCGACCCGATCTGGTGGTTCTACCTGTTCTGGGTCCCTGATTTTCTGCAACGCAGGCACGGCCTGCCCTTGACGGGGATTGGGCTGCCCATCATGACAATCTATTTGATCTCCGATGTCGGCAGCGTGGGTGGTGGATGGATTTCCTCCCGACTGCTGCACAGCGGCCACAGCGTGAACAGATCGCGCAAAACTTCCATGCTGCTTTGTGCGCTTACTGTCCTGCCGATCGTATTTGCGTATCGCATCGGAGGTATGTGGAGCGCGGTGTTCGTGATCGGATTAGCGGCCGCTGGACACCAGGGATTTGCCGCGAATCTTTTCACCTTACCCTCCGATCTTTTCCCTGAGCAGGCAGTGGGTTCTGTCGTGGGCATCGGAGGCATGGCAGGCGCGATCGGCGGGATGCTGATTGCCGGACTGGTGGGCCACATCCTGCAGTGGACGGGGAGTTACCTGGTTCCATTTCTGATCGCGGGCTCTGCTTATTTGCTCGCCCTGACAGTGATTCACCTCCTGGTTCCGGACTTTCACCCGGCTAAGGTCAGTGCCGGGACGAACGCATAATCGCGCGGAGGACCGCCGAGCTCGGAGAACGTGAGTCCCTTGAATTGGGATGTGCGGGTGCTACTGGTTGACCCCGCTGGCTAGAAAGCCGCCATCGACGGTCAGTAAATGGCCGGTGACAAAACTGGCGGCATCCGATGCGAGAAACACCGCCGCGCCCGCAAGTTCATCGACTTTGCCAAAACGGCGCATGGGCGTGCGGAGCAGGAATTCGCGGCCACGCTCCGTTCCGTCGAGCAGGGCGGCATTCAAGTCCGTTCTTAACACTCCGGGTATGATCGCATTCACACATACGCCCGATTGCGCCCACTCGACCGCGAGCGCCCGCGTAAGGGTAGCCACCGCTCCCTTGCTGGCGCAGTATGCTGCCACCTCGTATAGTCCGACAAAGGAGCCGAGGGAGCCGATATTAATGATGCGGCCATAACGTCGCTCGAGCATATGCCGGCCAAACACCCGGCAGGCTCGCATGGTTCCAGTCAGGTTGGTTTCAAGAATCGCATTCCAGTCGGATTCGGCGAATTCGAGAGTAGGCTTGCGCTTGGTCCAGCCGGCAGAGTTCACCAGGATCTCGACGCTTCCGAACTCCGCGCGGGCGACGTGCAGAAGGTTCTCCAGATTAGCGCTATCGCTAACGTCGCAGGTTTGGACGAGCGATCGGCGTCCCAGTGCCTCGACGGCCGATACGGCCGCGCGTACTTGTTCGGCACGGCGTCCCGAGGGGATGACATTCGCACCGGCCTGAGCCAGTCCCTTCGTGAGTGCCAGCCCTATGCCGCTCCCTCCGCCAATCACGACGGCGGTTTTGTTTGCGAGATCAAGAAGTGGATGTCCCATGAAAAAGTCCTCGGATGCGCGCCAAGCTGCACGACACGCATGGAAGAGAGTGCATTATAGAGGGAGCGATGCCGATTCGGAGAAAAACCCTGACGGCCGAGGCGAAGCGGAAGCTGGGCGCAAGGGACAATAATTTTTGTGACCAAGACACATGGGAAATGCGTCCAATCTTTCAGACTTTGATGATTCATATCTACCGTGGCGGAGGAAGAATCTTGAACAATGGCGCGCGGCTGAATGCACGCATAACGCTCCTGGTGTTGTCAGCTCTAATCTGTCCTGCTCTGGTGGCGCAGAAGGCCAGTTTTCACGGCGCTCCACCGTCCGCAAAGCAACTTACAAATCCGTACGACGGTGATCCGAAAGCAGCTCAAGTCGGTAAGCCGCTTTATCACCTGCGTTGCGCCCGGTGCCACGGCGAACACGGGGAAGGTTCCGGAAATATACCGGCCTTTGTGCACGGAAGAATCAATTCAGTCTCCGAGGGTGAATTGTTTTGGTTCGTGACCAAGGGGGACAAGCCGAACGGCATGCCTTCCTGGGCGACGCTGCCCAAGCAGCAACGCTGGCGGATCATCAGCTATATCAAAACGCTCTCTGGGGGGAAGTCATCTTCGGCTGCGGCTCCGGCACCTGCGAAGGCGGCCGCGCCCGATTTGTCGAAAGCGCCGGCCCCGCCGGCCCCGTTCACGGATTACCGGTTCGAGAAGCCGGGGCAAGTCCGCAAAATCACCCCGCAGGATCTTCCGGCACCGTATGCGACCAAGTCGGCGGGCAATGGCCCAGGGATTGTGGCCCGTCCCGAAGGAGCGTGGCCGCAAGTTCCTCCCGGTTTTCAGGTGGAGCAATATGCAACCGGACTGGAGGGACCGCGCCTGATTCGCACCGCCCCGAACGGTGATTTCTTCGTGGCCGAGAGCGAAGCCGGTGACATTCGAGTCTTCCGTGGAATCACCAATAAGGGCAAGCCGGAGCAGATGCAGGTCTTCGCCAGTGATCTGAAGCGGCCCTTTGGGATCAATTTTTATCCGCCCGGGCCTGACCCGCAGTGGATCTACGTGGGGAATACGGACTCCGTGGTCCGCTTTCCATATCAAAAGGGCGATTTGAAGGCGAGGACCGCACCCGAGCACATTGCCGACGTTCCGGGTGGTGATGGCCATTGGACCCGCGACATTCAGTTTTCTCCCGATGGCAAGAAGATGTTCGTATCCGTGGGTTCCGCCTCCAACGTCGATGATCCGGACACAACTCCCGAAGAAAAGAATCGCGCGGACATACTCGAATTCAACCCGGACGGCTCCGGAATGCGAGTCTACGCGTACGGTATCCGGAATGCTGTGGGACTGGCAATCAACCCGCAGACAGGCGAGTTGTGGTGCTCGGTGAATGAACGTGACGCGCTGGGCGATAACTTGGTTCCCGACTATATCACTCACGTGCAGGACGGCGGTTTCTACGGCTGGCCGTGGTGGTATATCGGCCCGCACCAGGACCCGCGGCACAAAGGCAAACATCCGGAACTCAAGGACAAAGCCATCACGCCCGACGTCTTGTTGCAACCCCACAACGCTTCACTCCAATTGACTTTCTACGATGGCAAACTGTTTCCGGCCGAGTACAAGGGCGACGTCTTTGCCTCAGAACACGGTTCGTGGAACAAGTCGACACGCGTAGGGTACGAGGTGATCCGCGTGCCTCTGCACCAGACCGGACACGCGAGTGGAGAATACGAAGATTTCATGACAGGGTTCGTGGTTGACAATGGACACGTCTGGGCCCGTCCGGTGGGTATTACGGTGGCTTCAGATGGTTCGCTTCTGGTGACCGACGACGCATCCAATTCGATCTGGCGCGTGAGTTACGTGGGAAAGTGAAGCGATAAATTGCAGCGGGTGGGGACAATAATCTTCGACCGAGTTCCTTAGTCTCGCTGATTGCCGAGGCGATTGCCTTTCCCACATGTCTTTTGTGGATGTACTGGCGGAGCTATCGACCCACCCCTTCGGGATGAATTCTGGCTGCCCACCCGCCTCCCGGGGCCAACTTCAATTTGAGTTTTGTGGTCTTGCTCACTCGGCTCTTGACTTGTTTGTAGTCACTGCCGAATCGATCGGCATTCACGCCATCCTGGTAGGCTTCCATTGCAAAACTGCCGGCAGGCAGGAAGGAGAGATCGAGTTCGAGTTCGCGTGGCGTCCAGTTCGTCATCGCACCGACGTACCAATCCCGGCCGCTTCGCCGAGCTACAACGACGTACTCCGCAATTTTCCCAGCGAGTGCCTTGCTATCGTCCCATTCGCTCGGAACTGGCTTCAGGAACTCCATCATCTCGGGCTCGCGCAGATAGTTCGATGGACTATCGGCCAGCATCTGCAACGGGCTTTCGTAGACAACGTACATCGCCAGTTGGTGGCAACGCGTGCCGAGGCTCATCGGGCGTTCGTGAATTGCGGCGAAACTGGCTTTCTGCGCGTTGATCATCGCGCCCGGCGTGAAATCCATAGGCCCTAGAAACATCCGCGTGAAAGGCAGGGTGACCGTGTGCGGGGGATCGGTTTCCGCGCTCCACTTGCTCCACTCAAGTCCGCGAACGCCTTCCGTGCTGATCAGGTTCGGCCAGGTGCGCGTCAGGCTCGCCGGTTTTTGAGCTCCGTGAAAGTCGACCAGCATTTTCCGTTTGGCCGTCTCGCGGCTCAGATTGTGATAGAAGTTCATCAACAACTGGTCATTGCGCTGCATGAAATCTACTTTGATGCCTTTGACTCCCCATTTCGAAAATTGGTTCAGCGCCGGTTCCAGTTGATCGTTGAGCGACTTCCAGACCACCCAGAGAATCACCCCAACATTTTTCTGCTTGCCATAGGCGGTCAGCTCAGGGATGTTGATTTCCGGGACGACTTCAAGTACGTTACCGAGTTTGTACCAGCCCTCATCAAGGATGATGTACGGAATGCCGTACTTTGATGCGAAGTCGATGTAGTACTTGTAAGTTTCTGTGTTCACGCCTGACTTGAAATTCACCCCGTAGACATTGTTGGCGTTCCACCAGTCCCACGCGACCTTGCCGGGCTTGATCCAGGAAGTGTCTTGCACTTGCGAAGGTTTCTCGAGCAGCCATACCAGAGGATTGGTGACGAGGTCCGCATCTCTTTCGGCGATGCCCACCAGTCGCCAGGGAAAGGTGCGGGTGCCTTTCGTGACAGCGATGTAGTCGGCGCTCTCGACCACTTTGTAGTCACGATCGCGCTCCAACCTTTCCTTCAGCGGATAGGGCTCGAAGATGGCGGCCAGTCCATTGCCGCTGGTGCCACGCAACCATAATCCGGGATAGTCTTCTACATCCGACTCCGCAATGGCCACTTTCACCCCGTCAACGTCGACCAGGGCAGGTAGTGACGCGATCGCCGTGGGAGCAATCTGGTTCATCGCCTGCGGCAGGTATTTCCTCTCATTGTGCGAGAAGAAGGACTCCTCTTGTGGGTAGTACACCGTGTGGCCGCCTGCGAAGTTGAAGCTCGCTTCTTCGCTGTACACTTTGACTTCGTTCTGCGATAACGACGTTTCCAGGCGGTAGGCGGCGCCTTGGTTGTAGGCGCGGAAGACGACCGCGTAGCCTCCCTCCATTTCAAGTCGGAGTTCGTTGTAGTTCTCACGAATTTTGGCGAATTTCTGGCGGACTACGGGCTCGAGCACCTGATTCGAGCTGCGCTCTTTGTGAGCGACGACCTTGGGATTGACTCCCAGAGTGTTGTGATCAATGTTGATTGAAAGATCCGAGTCTTGAAGGAGAACTTTATCTTTAAGAACTAGATCGTATCTGATTCGCTCCGTAGCACGAACGTGGATCTCAATACGGCCATCGGGAGACTTCAGGCCGTAACTCGTTTGAGTACGGGCGCTGCTCACAAGCCCGAGCATACATGCGAACGCCAGTGCGACCCTCCACCGCGTGCTGTTCATGAAAATGACTCCCTTGTGCGTGGTTCAATTGGAATGTATCAATGGATCTCGGGCTCCGGAATAGGAGCGGTGCCTTCCAGAAAGTCGAAATCGCAGCCTTCATCGGCTTGTTTTATGTGCTGCATGAAAAGCTTCCCATATCCGCGCGGATAGATCCCTTCCTTCGGCCGCCAGGCTTCGCGCCGGCGAGAAATTTCCTGTTCGTCCACCAGCATATTCAGCTTGCGGGCGCCGGCGTCGAGCTCAATCAGGTCACCCTCTTTGAGCAGCGCAAGGGGACCGCCAACGAAGGATTCGGGCGAGACGTGGAGGACACAAGCTCCGTAGCTGGTTCCGCTCATGCGCGCGTCGGAGATACGAACCATGTCGCGAACCCCGGCCTTCAACAGTTTTTGCGGGATAGGCAAGTTGCCCCACTCGGGCATCCCCGGCGCTCCTTTGGGACCGGCGTTGCGAAGAACCAGAACGCTGTTGGCGTCGACCTCAAGCGCAGGATCATCAATACGAGCATTCATCTCGTCAAAGCTGTTGAAGACCACCGCGGGCCCCGTATGCTTGAGCAGCGTGGGTTGGGCCGCCGCCGCCTTGATCACCGCTCCATCGGGAGCGAGATTACCGCGCAGAATGACTAGTCCCCCTGAAGCCATAACGGGGTTGTCGAGACTGCGAATGACGTCACTATTGTAGATTTCCGCCCGCGCGATATTCTCCCCGAGTGATTTCCCTGTGACGCTCCGGCAGTTTGATTCCAAGTGCGGCTTCAGCGCAGCGAGTAACGCCGGCAATCCACCGGCGTAGTAGAAATCCTCCATCAGGTATTTTCCGCTCGGCCGCAGGTTGGCCAACACGGGAATTGTCCGGGAAAGCTGATCGAAGCGGTCGATGGTGAGCTTGATTCCGGCACGTCCCGCGAGCGCCGGCAGGTGAATCACAGCGTTCGTCGAGCCACTCAGTGCCAAAACCGCCGCCACGGCGTTGTCAAACGAAGCGGGAGTGAGCATGTCGCGGGGCTTGAGATCCTCCCATACCATTTCAACAATTCGTCGGCCGGAAAGATTGGCCATTTTGGGATGATTCGAATCCACCGCCGGAATCGAACTCGCGCCCGGAAGGGAAAAGCCCAGCACCTCGGCCACGCTGGTCATGGTGGAAGCAGTGCCCATCGTCATACAAGTTCCAGCGGATCGCGCGATGCCTTCTTCGATCTGCATCCAGGCCTGCTGATCGATGTTGCCGGCGCGTCGTTCCGCCCAGTACTTGGCAACATCGGAGCCGCTGCCGAGGATCTGGCCATGCCAGTTTCCGCGCAGCATCGGCCCGGCAGGCACAAAGATCGCCGGAAGGTTCATGCTGATTGCGCCCATCAGCAGCGCCGGAGTGGTTTTGTCGCATCCGCCCAGCAGGACGCAACCGTCTGCCGGATAGGAGCGCAACAATTCTTCCGTCTCCATGGCCAGCAGGTTGCGGTACATCATCGTGGTGGGCTTCTGGAACGTTTCGCCTAGCGTGATCGCGGGCATCTCGACGGGGAAGCCGCCGGCCTGCCACACTCCTCGCTTCACGTCCTCCGCGCGCTCGCGCAGATGACTGTGGCAAGGATTGATGTCGCTCCAGGTGTTGAGGATCGCGATCACCGGCTTCCCGGCGTAGTCGGCCTGAATGCAACCCATGGAAGCTGCGCGGGAGCGGTGGCCGAAGGAACGGAGATCATCGGCCCCGTACCAGCGATAGCTCCGTAACGACTTGGCATCCTTTGGCGACATCAGATTCGTTACTGCGGTGAGGCACTCGATCGAGAAGAAACGTGTGAGGGGATGTATTGTAGGTGCCGCTTGTTTGAGACGTCAAACTGGCTATGGACCCGAGTGACCCGAGGAGCGACTGAGACCGGTCGCCGGTTTGTCCTGTACCATTCTTCTCCTGATGAAAAGTCATACGATTCTGGTGCTGGCTGACCCGAACGAGCCACAACTCGCAATGCTGGATGAGTTGCGCTCTTCGGCGGATATCGTTGGAGGAAATTCGCGCAGCGCTTTCGAGAAGGCCGCACCCGTCGCTTCCGTTCTATTCAATTGGTCGGGTTCTCTGGAATTGTTGCGCGAAGTCGTCAATATGTCTCCCAAGCTGCGATGGATGCACTCTCGCTCGGTCGGCCTGGAGAGAACGCTGTTTCCGGAGTTGAGCGAAAATTCCGTGACCCTGAGCAACGGCCGGGGCGTATTCAGCGCATCGTTGGGAGAGTTTGCCCTGGCGGCCATCCTGTATTTCGCGAAAGACTTTCGCCGTATGGTCCGTAACCAGATGGCAGCCACGTGGGAACAATTTGATGTCGAGGCGATCTCAGGCAAAACCGTCGGCATTGTTGGATACGGTGACATCGGTCGCGCGGTCGCCACCAGAGTGCGACCCCTGGGCATGAAAGTCCTGGCGCTCAAGCGCCATGTTGTGCGTGAGCCAGACCCGATGATCGAACAGACTTACAGTCCAGATCGTCGCATCGAAATGCTCGGGCGCTGCGACTATGTCGTAGTGGCGGCACCCTTAACTGCAGAAACGCGCGGAATGATTTCAGAGCCTGAATTCGCTGCGATGAAGCCTACCGCTGTAGTCATTAACGTTGGCCGCGGACCCGTCATCAAAGAGGAAGCGCTGATCAGCGCACTTTCGGGCGGTCGCATCAAGGGTGCGGGCCTTGATGTTTTTGACAAAGAGCCTTTGCCGCGCGACCATCCCTTTTACAGGATGGACAACGTATTACTTTCGCCGCACTGCGCCGACCATACGTCTGACTGGCTGGAGCAGGCGATGCGTTTGTTCATGGAACAGTACGAAAAGTTTCGCAATGGTCAACCATTGCTGTACGTGGTCGACAAGAAACTGGGATATTGATGCGGGACACTGAACAAGGGGATGGCGGCCTAACGACGCGGGTGTGCCAGCGCTAGTCTCTGCCTTTGACTGCCGCAGAAGGTGCGGATTGTAGAGCACGCGTGGCACCCGTTGAGACGCCGCCGTCCACCAGCAGCGTTTGGCCCGTGATATAGCGACTGGACTCTGCCGCCAGGAAGACCACGGCTGCATCGAGGTCGTCGGGCTTGCCGGGCCGCTTGAGGGGAATCCGGTCGCAGAGATAGTCGACCCACTCCTGATTTTGGTAGAGCACTTTGTTTTGTTCAGTGCGAAACCATCCGGGCGCCAGGCAATTCACTGTGACGCCATGCCGCCCCCAGTCGTCGGCCAGGCTCATGGTCAACTGGCGAATCCCCCCGCGGCTCGCCCCGTAGGGTCCCAACCCAGCATAACCCGCCACGCTGGTCACCGATCCGATGTTGATGATCCGTCCGTACTGCCGCGCAATCATGCCGCGCGCGATTGCCTGCGCCACAAAAAAACTGCCGCGGAGATTCGTATCAAGTATCAGATTCCAGTCGTCCCAGGTCACATCAAGCGCCGGCTTACGTACGTTGCAGCCTGCATTGTTCACGAGAATGTCGACACGGCCAAACGCGGCTTCCGCGTTCGCGGCCAGCGACTGAATGCTCTCCAGACTCCGAACATCAAGTTCGAGAGACACCGCTTGTCGGCCCAGCGCCTGGATTTCTTTTCCAAATGACTGCAGACGACCGAGGTTGCGGCTGGTGAGGATCAGGTCGGCCCCAGCCTTTGCCAGAGCGCGCGCCATGTACTGGCCCAGTCCGCGGCTGGTCCCGGTTACAAGAGCGACTCGGCCACTCAAATCGAAGAGGTCGCCGCTCACGAAAATGTCCCCGGAGTGAGAACGACCTTCATCAGGTTGGGTTCGCGGGCATACAGTCGTTCAAACCACTGGGGGCCCTCATCCAGTGGCGCAATCGCGGTGATCAGAGGTTTTACCCGAATGGCTCCGTTCGCCATCAACTGGATCGCGCGCGGATACTCGCCAGCCGAAGCGCAGGAACCTTGCAGCCGGATCTGTCGAGTCACGACCTTTTGTAGCGGGAGCGTGACTTCGGGAGAAATGTTTCCGACCAGGACGACTGTGCCGCCCTTTCTGACGCTGCCAATGGCGGCACCCACGGTCTGGTTGCGACCCACCGCTTCCACCGCCAAGTCCAAGCCCTCGCCGGCAGTTAGGTCCAATACCTGTGCAACTGGATCCGGCTCGGCGGTGATTCCATCCGTTGCACCGAGATCCAGCGCCAGTTTTAGCCGTGAAGAATCGATGTCGGTTACGAAGACCCGGGAGCATCCCGCGACCACTAACGCTTGCACAATCAAAAGCCCGATCGTACCCGCTCCGAGGACAAGTGCCGTGCTGCCAGGAGAAATTTCTGCCAACGAAACAGCGTGCATGGCGACGGCCACAGCTTCCAGCATCGCGGCGTCGGCAAATGCGAAATTGTCCGGAAGCGGATAGACGATGCGTGCCGGAACCGTAACATACTCGGCGAAAGCTCCGGCGCGCCTGTATTCCTGACAGGAAACGCCCAGCACTTGTCGCCGGTCGCACAAATTGACTTCGCCGCGAACGCAGTGCTTGCAGGCACCGCAGTAGATGGTCGAGTCGAAAGTGACTCGGTCACCTTCCGACAACCCCCTCACGCCCGCCCCAACCGCGGCAATCCTGCCCGAGGCTTCGTGGCCCATGACGATGGGTGGAATTCGACGACCAGAGGACCCGTCGTAACCATGCACGTCGCTACCGCAGATGCCGCAGGCTGCCACGCGAATGAGAACCTCGCCTGCGTCCACGACAGGCCGGTCGACCTCCGCAACCTCGAGATGTCGGTACTGCGAAAGTAGAAGGGCTTTCATGGTCGCAATCACAGATGTCTGAACCGCCTTTTACTCTAGCGCACTCCCCGGTGATTTGGAACAAATCGACGCATTGAGTTAGCTTCGCGTCCCGCTTGCGACGGTGCCGAGGGCCGTACAGGGCGGCTCTCATCGGCGCTCGGAGATGGGCTTGAACGTTCTGGCTGATCGGCAAGGTCGAGGCCGCAGCCGATTGACTCTGGTTGCAGGAAGCGAATACATTTTGCCCTGCTCTGCGAATCTTCCGAGTGCCGAGCCTTGATGAAGCTGATGAAGGTCGTTCTGACGGTATGCTTGCTCGTTCTGGGTGGACCAGCATGGACCCAGTCTCAGTATCCGTTTCAAAATCCTGACCTGCCAATCGATGTTCGCATCAAGAACATCCTGAGCCTCATGACCCTCGATGAAAAGATTCATGCGCTCAGCACGCATCCCGACGTACCAAGGCTCGGAATTCGCGGGAGTGGGCACGTCGAGGGCTTGCATGGCCTGGCCTTGGGCGGACCGGGGCGATGGGGTAAAGACCAACCGATTCCTACCACACAATTTCCGCAGGCCATCGGTCTGGGCGAGACCTGGAGCCCGGATCTCATCCAGGACGCGGCCACCGTCGAAGCGATCGAGGCCCGTTACGTTTTTCAGAGCGAAAAGTACAAGCGCGGTGGACTGGTGGTGCGGGCGCCCAACGCAGACTTAGGGAGAGATCCACGATGGGGAAGGACCGAAGAGTCTTACGGGGAAGACCCATTCTTCAACGGGACGATGGTCGCGGCATTCGTGAAGGGATTGCAGGGAGATCATCCGAAGTATTGGCGCACCGCGTCGCTGATGAAACATTTCCTGGCCAACAGCAATGAGGATGGACGCGGCGGATCGTCATCCAACTTCGATGAGCGGCTTTTGCGCGAGTACTACTCGGTTCCGTTCCGCATGGGAGTCGAGGCAGGCTCGCGAGCTTACATGGCCTCCTATAACGCGATGAATGGTGTGCCGATGACGGTGAACCCGATTTTGAAAGATATCACCGTTAAGGAGTGGGGACAAAACGGCATCATCTGTACCGACGCAGGCGCGTTGTGGAATCTGGTGACCGAGCATCACTACTACGATGATATCGACCGAGCCGCGGCCGGTGCGGTGAGGGCAGGCATTAATCAGTTTCTGGATCGCTACGAGGAGGGCGTTCGCGGCGCGCTTGCGTCCAAGTTACTCACCGAAGCGGATATCGATGCCAGCCTCCAGGGCGTGTACCGGGTCATGATCAAGCTGGGCCTACTCGACCCGCCTGCGCTGGTCCCCTACGCCGACATCAAGGACGGAGTCGAACCATGGACGACCGATGAGCACAAGCATCTGGCGAGGATGGTGACCCAGAAATCGATCGTGCTCTTGAAGAATGAGAAGAACACGCTTCCCCTCGACCGGCATTTCTTGAAGTCGATCGCGGTGATCGGAGCGAGAGCCAATGATGTGGCCCTCGACTGGTACAGCGGCACACCTCCATACACCGTCACGCCGCTTCAGGGGATACGAGACAAGGTCGGCAGCGGTGTTGACGTTCGCTACGCGCCAAACAACGAAGATGGTGCCGCTGCGGCAATCGCCAAGACAGCGGACGTAGCGATAGTGGTGGTGGGGAATCACCCCACGTGTGACGCCGGGTGGAACAAGTGCCCGGACTCGAATCAGGGCAAAGAGGCGATGGATCGCAAAGGCATCGAGCTGGTGGATGAGCCTGTGGTAAGGGATGTCTTCGCGGCGAATCCCAGAACGATTGTAGTGCTGGTCTCGAATTTTCCCTTTGCCATCAACTGGACTCAGGAACACATGCCAGCGATTGTTCATGTAACCCACAACAGCGAGGAGCAGGGCAATGCGTTGGCAGACGTGTTGTTCGGCGACGTGAATCCTGGCGGAAGACTGACCCAGACCTGGACGCGGCGGCTCGACGATCTGCCGGACAAAATGGACTACGACATCCGGCATGGCCGGGCGTACATGTATTTCAACGGAGAGCCGCTCTATCCATTCGGTTATGGATTGAGCTATACCACGTTCGCGTACTCCAATCTGCGTGCCGAAGCAAGGGCCGATAAAGGAAGCGTTTCGGTGAACGTGGACGTCAAGAACACAGGCGGTCGGGAAGGCGACGAGGTCGTGCAGGTGTACGTCAGCTACCCACAGTCAAAGGTCGAGAGACCCGGGCGACAACTGGTTGCATTCCAGCGGGTGACCATCGGGGCGGGCCAGACCATGAAGGTAAGCCTGTCGTTCAAAGCCAACCAGCTTTCTTACTGGGATATGGCGAAACATAGATTCGTGGGCGAAGCGGGAGAAATCGTGGTGATGGTAGGGAGTTCGTCGAGGGACATCAGGTTGAAACGGACCGCCCGCATCGCGACGGTTCTTCAGGAATGAGTCGTCTCCGTTTCGCTATAATACCGACCAACGCCCCGACGGTTGCATTGGATTGAGTTGGCATATCCAAGCACCGGTCCCAGGACTTTAGCCCCTAGACTGACGGCCACCCACACTAGTGAAGTGGCACCAAATATTTTTCCTAGGAGGATCGCGATGCTATTAAAAGCGGACCCGACTTTCTACCCGTCTCCGAAGCTTGCCATGCAGGCGCCGCAGGAAAAGCTGGCCTACGTGGCCGCACTGAATGCGAACGGCGGTGGAGGTCATGACGCCCTGGTCGTTGTGGACGTGGATGCTGCATCCAGTAGCTACGGCAAGATCGTCGGAAAAGTTGAGATGCCGAATGCTGGAGACGAACTTCATCACTTTGGCTGGAACGCTTGCAGTTCCGCTTTATGCCCGTATTCCGCACATCCGCACGTGGAACGCCGATATCTCGTAGTTCCGGGCCTGCGATCGTCGCGCATCCACATCATCGACACTAAGCCCAATCCGCGCGAGCCGAAAATTGTGAAAGTGATCGAACCCGAGGAAGTAGCGAGGCGAACCGGCTACAGCCGCCTCCACACCCTGCACTGTGGGCCGGATGGCATTTACATCAGTGCGCTGGGTGCACCCAACGGAGAAGGTCCAGGTGGGATCTTCGCCCTCGACCATTACACCTTCGAGCCGCTGGGGCGTTGGGAGGTCGATCGTGGGCCGCAGTACTTCGGATACGATTTCTCCTGGCACCTGGGATACGACACCGCCGTCACCAGCGAGTGGGGCACGCCGAACATGTTCGAGAACGGCGTGGTTCCCGACCTCCTACTGGCGGGGAAGTACGGCCACAATCTTCACTTCTGGGACCTGCGGAAGCGCAAGCACCTGCAGACTATCGATCTCGGCGCAGAACACCAAATGGTGCTGGAATTGCGCCCGGCTCACGATCCGACCAAGGCCTGGGGTTTTGTCGGCGTAGTGGTGTCGCTCAAGGACCTTTCGAGTTCCATCTGGATATGGCACCGCAAAGGAGACAGCTGGGAGGTCAAGAAGGTTATCGAAATTCCAGCGGAACCGGCAGACGAGGATAAACTGCCGCCGCTCCTGAAGGGGTTTAAGGCGGTTCCGCCGCTGCTAACCGACATCAACTTGTCGGTTGACGATCGTTACCTGTACGCGTCCTGCTGGGGCACGGGTGAGATTATTCAGTACGACGTCTCCAATCCATTCCAACCGGAGAAAACCGGCTCGCTGCATTTAGGGGGGATCGTACGCCGCACTCCTCACCCGGCAAATCCCAAGCGACCTCTCAACGGGGCACCCCAGATGGTGGAGATCAGCCGCGACGGCCGCCGCGTATATTTCACCAACTCGCTTTACGCCGCTTGGGATAAGCAGTTCTATCCCGAGGGAATCGACGGCTGCATGGTGAAGCTCGATGTCGACCAGAATGGGGGGATGAAGGCCGACCCCGCCTTCTTCGTGGAGTTCGGCGACCTGCGCAGCCACCAGGTTCGTCTCGAAGGCGGCGACGCGTCCTCGGATTTCTATTGCTATCCGTGAGCGGATCGTGGCCCTGGGTGCCGCTGGTGTTGCTGGGCGCCTATCACGGGCTCAATCCGGGCATGGGCTGGCTGTTTGCACTGGCACGCGGGCTGCAGGAGAAGAGTCGGGCGGCAGTCACGCAATCTCTCCTGCCCATCGCGCTCGGGCATGCAATTGCAATCGCTGTCGCCCTGTTCGTTCTGCTACTGGTGCAGGCCGTACTGCCCGCTCGGCCCGTCAAAATCGTAGTCGCAGCGATCCTGTTCAGCCTTGGAATCTATCGGATTTTTCGCGCTCGTCACCCGCGCGGGGCCGGGATGAGAGCCGGATGGTGGGATTTGGGCTTGTGGTCATTCTTGATGGCGTCATCCCACGGCGCGGGCTTGATGCTCATTCCAGTGTTACTGGCTCATCCTGGCCATCCAGTTTCCCACGAGATGATGGGACACGTGTCAGGGGAACTTCTGGCCATGCCTTCGCCGCAGTTTCTTCTCGCGGCAGTACTGGTTCATACCGCGAGTCTATTGTTCATCGCGGCCTTGATCGCCATGCTCGTTTACCAGGCGTATGAGAAGCATGGCTTGAGCCTGCTGCAACGAGCGTGGTTCAATTTCGATCTGCTCTGGGCTATCGCACTCTTCATCGCCGGGGCCGCGGCCCTGCTGATTTAGGACGGCAACCACGAAGCAATCGACCCAGCGAGTCGGCGCAAACTCATCGAGCGACCGTAACGTTGTCGCCAGAATACTGTACGGTCTTGTCGGGCTCGTCCGTCACCCCCACACCCACCCCATGATTTTCACCGACAAAGACAATTCGGAAAGTCCGTGTGCTTAACATGCCCGGAAACTTTCCCGTGCGCTGGCCCACAGTCAGCACTTGCCTTGCGTCGTCCCAATGAAAGGGAATGGTTGCGTAGACGCCCTTCTCATAGCTGTAGGTGTCGTTTTCGTCTTCGTAGAGCGTGAAATCGCCGTCGGCCCCGTGATACACACGCAATTCGATGGGGTCGGCGGGTTTTTGCGTTGACCATTCGATGTCGGGCCCCATGGGCAGAATTGATCCGGCGCGAATGTAGAGTGGCATACGTTCGAGGGGCGCGGCCCCGTCAATGACCTGTCCTCCGTCGGCTGAGGTTCCACTCCAGAAATCGTACCAATGAGCCTTGGGAAGATAGAGGCGCCGCGTGCTCGCGGCTGGCTCGGTTACCGGATTCACGAGAAACGCGGGGCCATACATAAATTGGTCACCGATGTTTTCTGCCCGAACGTCACCGCGAAAATCCATGACCAGCGGACGCATCGGCGTGTAGCCGTCGCTGGTGGTTTTCCATGCCAGTGAATAAATGTAGGGCAGCAGACGGTAGCGCAAGCGATCGAAGCTAGCCAGAATCTTCTGTGCCTCGGAGCCATATGACCAGAGTTCGTTTTGATCGGTGGTTCGGGTTCCGTGAACACGGAAGATCGGACAAAAGCTGGCGTACTGGAACCAGCGGATAAAAAGCTCACGGTAGTCTGGATCGTCCGGGTTGCCGGAGACGAACCCGCCGATATCCGTCGTCCAATAGGGCAGTCCCGATAGGGAATAGTTCAGCCCGGCGGGAATTTGTCGGCGGAAACTGAAGAAGTCGGAGTTGATATCGCCCGACCATGCAGTAACCGCGTTTCTCTGAGCTCCGGCGAAGGCCGAGCGCGACAGGATGAAGACCCGCTTCTGATCGGACGTGCTGCGTTGACCGTCGTACACGGCGCCGGTTGTCATCAAGGGAAAAAGGTTCACGTAACGATCGCCACTGCCAATGGCAAGTTTGTGGCCTAGCAGGATATTTTCTTCCTGACCTTCCGTCTCGGGCTCCGTCGTATCCAGCCACCAGGCGTCAAGTCCAATGTTGAACAGAGCTTTGTTCATCAGGTCCCAGTAATACTTGCGGGCTTCGGGATTGGTTGCGTCATACACGGCCATGCCCGAGGTGTGATAGGGCGGCTTGGCGAATTTGAACTTGTCGACGAACCAGCCGCGCTTATCCATTTCGTCGTAGACCGTCGAGCCCGGCTCGAAGAACGGCCAGACCGATATCATCAGGTGGAAGTTTTCTTTATGAAGATCATCCACCATGCCTTTCGGATCAGGATAGTTCTTGTTGAAGACGTGCTCGCCCTTGTGATTCCACCAGAACCAGTCCTGCACAATGTTGTCGGCGGGAAGATGTAGTTCGCGATATTTTCGCGCCACCCCCAGGATCTCCTCCTGCGATTTGTAGCGGTTTTTGCACTGCCAGAAGCCGTAGGCCCACTTGCCGAACATCGGTGCCTGCCCGGTCAATTCGCGGTAGGCAGCGACAATCTTGTCCGTCTCCGGACCGTAGATGAAGTAGTAGTCGATGACGTCGGCAACCTCGGAGCTGATGTAGAGGTAGTTAGCAAAGCGGTTGTTGACCCGGCTGCGCGACGCATTGTTCCAGAAAATGCCGTAGCCCTTGCTGGAAACCAGCATAGGGACAGCAATATTCGTATTGTCCTGGGAGACGTCGACCGACTCGCCCCGATAATTCCAAACGCCAGACTGGTGTTGACCTAGCCCGTAAAGAGCCTCCTGAGAGCCGTAGATGTTGATGAAGGATTCCGCGCGATAAGTGTCTTCGCCATTGACCTTGATCGGAGTGAGCTTTCGCGATGCTTCGTTGACCAGCTGTTTCCCGTCGGCATCCGAATACGTGACGCCAGCGTCCTGGCGAGCGATTTTGACCTTGAGCCGGGAAGTGCTGACGGTCACTGCGTCGTGGGCAGATTGCATCGTCCATTTGCTGGCGGGCCAATTGGCTTTTGTCACGACGTAGTCCGGCTGGTTCGGAAACGAGGAAGTGGCCGAGTAGCGGACACGGATGATTGAATCACTGCAAACCTGGACTTTGAGGGTTCCGGTCTTCATCGTGAACGCAACCCCGTCCGCCTGCTGTTGCACAGAAGTGACGGGATGCACGGGAGCCCACTGCGCCCGAACTCCAAGGGGAATCACGATCACGAGGGTCATGACAGCGACGACTCGCACCCCGACCCACAGCCGTTTGCTCATGGCAAAACTCCTGATTGAAAGAGGAATGAGATAAGACTTCTCTTCGAATTCAAAGGGCTTTCTTCAGGCAATCAACATACGCAAATTCGGGCAAAAACTCTGTGAGCACCTGCACGCAAGAGATTCCACGCCTTTCGGCCGAGCCACCGATGGGATCAACCTATCGAATAACTACCCACATTGGCCGACGTCTTGTCGGTTTCCTCGTGGTTGGACCTTTGCTCGAACGACTGGCGCTGAAGGAAAAAATCCAAATTGCCACGCATGACCAAATGTGGTGCGAGCGTCAACTGGGAAGATGACGTCTGACCATCGACGAGAAAATCGTGCAGCACCCGGAATGCCATTACGCCTTGTGTGCGGGGGCGCTGATGAATCGTTGCGGCCACCGTCCCGGAACGGATTTCCTGGACTAGCTGTGGGAAGAGATCCGTCGTGATCACCGCCAACCGGTCGAGCATTCCCGCGTCGCGCGCTGCGTTCAGCACCGGTATCGACGCTTCCGTGGTGACATAAATTCCGACGAGGTCGGGCCGCGATTCGAAGAGCTTGCGGCACTTGAGGTACGCCTCAGTCTCAATGTCGTGATCCTCGATCGGCGTTTCGAGCTGTATCTGCGGGTAGAAAGACCGGAAAGTGTTTTGGAACGCCTTCACCTTTTCTGCGTGCTCCACGATCGCCAGATCGCTGACGGTAACGGCCACGCTGCCCTGTCCGTTGAGGAATCTGCCCAGCAGATCAGCCGCCAGGGATCCGCTGAGCATCGTGTCGATGGACACAACCGCGAGTCTTCCGGTACCGGGAGCCCCAGTGGCAACGCACACGATGGGAATCTGCGCTGGCGCGGCACGACGGAGCCACCCACGCAAGCTGCCGGGGCTGCTGGGAAACAGGATCATGCCGTTGACTTGGTCTTTCAAGGCCGCTTCGAATGCGGCCTCGTCGCCATCTCCCAGCCGCGGATAAGTGCGATACTCGATGTCGACACTTTCCATTCCCAGAGACTTTGCTTCCTGCTCGATGCCCGTTCGCACCTCGTCCCAAAAGGACGTCGTGCCCTTCAAAGTATTCACGGAGATTCGCAGCTTGCGCTTCAGGGACAGGGAACGTGCGGCACGATTGGCGCGATAGCCAAGCTTCCTGGCCTCCTGAAGTACGCGCATCTTGGTTTCCTGATTGATACCAGGATGGTTGTGCAGCGCACGATGGACGGTACCGATCGACACTCCTAGCGCGTTTGCAATGTCGACGAGAGTAGTCTTATTACTCTTCATAGGGTGCGCGAGGCCGGAAGTTTCGCGGAAGGCCCCCGCGAACTTAACCCAAGATTGTACACGCTTGCAAATCAATGGGTTGGAGATGGCCCCGTCCAGTGCTGCGCAGCTAGCCAGTGAGTGTAATCGATTACAATTCGAGCGTCTGCGGAAGATCGGTACTCTGAAATTGAAGATGTTACACTGCGAAACCTCAAGCTGCCGTGTTCGATCGGGAGAGTGTGCCGCATGAAGCTGATTCGGTTCGGGGAGGCGGGGAAAGAGAAGCCAGGGCTGCTGCTCGATGATGACGTGCGAGTGGACGTTTCCGCGTTTGGCGCCGATTACGACGAAGGATTTTTCGCAAGTGGAGGCTTGGCCGCACTCCGTTCCTGGCTCGATCAGAACGGCAAGTCCGCGCCCCGAGTGGCGCCTTCGATTCGTTTGGGACCTCCGATACGTCGGCCGAGCAAGATCGTGTGCATCGGGCTGAACTTTCGCGACCATGCGGCAGAAAGCAAGATGGAGCTGCCGAAAGAGCCGGTCGTTTTCTTCAAGTCCACCACATCGCTGGTTGGTCCGAATGATTCGCTGGTGATTCCCAGGAACGGTACCAAGGTAGATTGGGAGGTGGAGCTGGCGGTCGTCATCGGGAAGAGGGCTCTATATGTGCCGAAGGAAAGCGCTCTTGCTTTCGTCGCCGGCTATGCCCTGCACAACGACTATTCCGAGCGCAGCTTTCAGCTGGAGCGGGGAGGACAATGGGTCAAAGGGAAGAGTGCTGATACGTTTGCGCCACTGGGGCCGTTTGTGGCGACGCCCGACGAGATTGCAAATATCAGCGCGCTCAAGATGTGGCTGAAAGTAAACGGCGAGCTGCGGCAGAACAGTTCAACGGCCAACATGATCTTCGACGTCGGAACGCTGGTATCGTATGTCAGTGAATTCATGACCCTGCTCCCAGGGGATGTGATCAGCACGGGAACCCCGGCGGGTGTGGGTTTGGGCATGAATCCGCCCAGGTATCTGAAAGCCGGGGATGTAGTGGAACTCGGGATCGAGCGCTTGGGCGAATCCCGCCAGACGGTCGTCGGACCGGTGTGAGAGGGAGTGCAATCTCGCTGCCGCGTGAGGTTTCTACTGGTGTATGCACATCGACGCTCATCAGCATTTCTGGCGCTACAATCCGCACGACTACGGCTGGATCGATGATTCGATGACGTCGTTGCGGAGGGACTTTCTGCCCTCCGATCTCCAGCCTGAGCTTCAGCGCAACGGCTTCGAAGGATGCGTGGCGGTCCAGGCCCGGCAAAGCCTCGAAGAAACGCGATGGTTGCTGGAATTGGCGGACGCGGCCCCCTTTATTGTGGGCGTAGTGGGATGGGTCGATCTGACGTCCCCGCAATTGCGTTCCGAGTTGGAGCGGATGGCGCCCAACTCCAAGCTAGTAGGAGTTCGCCACATCGTCCAGAGCGAGCCCGACGATTGCTTCCTGCTGCAACGCGAATTTCTGGACGGGGTCGCCATGCTCGAGGACTTTGACCTGGCCTACGACATTCTGATCTATCCCCGGCATCTTCCAGTCGCGTTGGACTTTGCACGCCAATTGCCGACGCAGCGTTTTGTTTTGGATCATCTTGCCAAGCCAGCAATCAAACAAGGAGACTTGCGCGGATGGTCGGCGGGGATTCGGGATCTGGCATCGCTTCCGAACGTAATGTGCAAGCTTTCCGGATTGGTCACGGAGGCCGACTTGCGCGGTTGGACCCCCGACCAGATACGGCCCTGTCTTGATGTAGCATTTGAATGCTTCGGGCCTGATCGGCTTATGATTGGTTCCGATTGGCCGGTGTGCACGCTAGCCGCTTCCTATTCCCGCGTGATCGAAGTCGTAGCGGATTATCTGAAATCGTTCCCGATAGAAATCCGCGAGGCAGTAATGGGTGAGAATGCCCGGCGGTTCTGGCGTTTGAAAGGCTAGTGTGGGTTGACGATGCAGAATGAAGTACTCAAGCTCGATAGTCGCGACAATGTCGTGATCGCACTCACCGATCTGCGTCAAGGGCAGGACGTTCGGGTTGCGAACACGGTCTATCACCTACGGTCGAATGTGCCCGCGAAGCAGAAGTTTGCCACCGACAACCTGCCGGTCGGCGCCCACGTGATCATGTACGGCGTTCTTGTGGGTAAAGCTGTGAAACCTGTGGGACAAGGTGAACTGCTCTCCACCAGCAACGTTCAGCATCAGGCGACAGGCTTTCATGAGAAGTCCGGGGAATATTCGTGGAATCCTCCCGACGTTTCGCAATTCAGACAGCGGACATTTCTGGGATATCACCGGCCGGATGGGCAGGTCGGCACGAGGAACTACTGGTTAGTGGTTCCCTTAGTGTTTTGCGAAAACAAGAACATCAACATTCTGAAGCAGGCGTTTGAAGACGAACTAGGCTTCGCCACGCCCCAAATGTATCGCCAGCAGGTCGCAGAGTTGGCTTCGCTGTACCGGGAAGGCCAAATTGATCAGATTCGGACGCACAGTTTTTCCGGCGCCAGTCCCCATTCTCGTAAGGCCCGATTCTTTCCAAATGTTGACGGTATTAAGTTCCTGCTCCATGAAGGTGGCTGCGGTGGAACTCGGGAAGACTCCCATAATCTCTGCGGCCTGATCGCAGGATACATCCATCATCCCAACGTGGCTGGGGCAACCCTGCTCAGCCTCGGCTGTCAGCACGCGCAGATGGGAATCCTGCGCGATCAAATCAACCAGCGCAATCCGAAGTTCGCCAAGCCGTTAATCATGCTTGAGCAGCAGCAGAGCGGCACGGAATTGGCGATGCTTACCGAGGCGATCCGGCAGACCTTCCTTGGCCTCATCGAGGCGAATCGCTGCAAGCGAACGCCCGCAAGTCTCTCCCAATTATGTATCGGCTTGAAGTGTGGAGGGTCGGACGGATTCTCTGGTCTATCGGCCAATCCCGCTATCGGCCACACTGCGGATCTGGTCGCGGCGCTGGGCGGTAGGACGATTCTTTCGGAGTTTCCCGAACTCTGCGGGGTCGAACAGGATCTCATCAATCGCAGTGTACGAAAAGAAGTGGGCGATCGCTTCATACAGCTCATGCGCGACTATGCTGCGCGGGCCCAGGCCGTGCGCGCGGGGTTTGACATGAACCCGTCGCCGGGAAATATCCGCGATGGACTGCTGACGGATGCCATGAAATCAGCCGGCGCTGCCAAGAAAGGCGGTACATCTCCCGTAACCGCGGTGCTCGACTACCCGGAGTACTCGCGCGAACCGGGACTGAACCTGCAATGCACGCCCGGCAGCGACGTGGAGTGCGTCACAGCACAGGTAGGGGCGGGCGCGAACGTCGTGCTTTTTACGACCGGGCTCGGCACACCAACGGGAAATCCCATCGCACCGGTCGTCAAGCTTTCTACCAATTCCAAGCTGGCAGAACGGATGGCCGACATCATCGACCTCAATACCGGCAGCATCATCTCCGGCGAATCAACCATCGAGCGCATGGGAGAAACGATTCTGGATGTTGTTATCCGGGTCGCAAGCGGCGAGGTTCAAACAATGGCGGAGTTAAAAGGGCAGGACGATTTCATCCCGTGGAAGAGAGGCGTATCCCTCTGAAGAGTCCGCGCGACCATGCCAATGATTTCAAGCTCGATGGCAAAGTTGCCGTCGTGACGGGCGGCGGCAGTGGGATTGGGCGTGCCATTTCCCTAAGGTTTGCAGCCAGCGGTGCCGTCGTGCGTGTCCTGGACGTTAATGCGCGAGATGCCGAGGCGACTTGCAGACTGATTGAAGAGTCCGGCGGAATTGGCTCGGCCCACGCCTGTGACGTGACCAATCAGCAACTGGTCAAATCCACCTTTGAGCAATTGTTCACCAAGGGTCGGATTCACCTCCTGGTGAACAATGCCGGCATCTCGCACATCGGCACGGCGGAGAGCACGTCGGAAGAGGATTTTGAGCGCGTCTTTCGAGTGAACGTGAAGGGCTTCTACAACTGTATGTTCGCGGTTGTGGGACACATGAAGGCGCCTGGGGGCGGCGTAATTCTGAATATGGCGTCCGTGGCCGGTTCGGCGGGACTGGCGGACCGCTTTGCCTATTCCATGAGCAAAGGTGCCGTCATCGCGATGACCTATTCAGTTGCGCGAGACTACGTGCACCACAACATTCGCTGCAACTGCATTTCACCGGCCCGGGTCCATACGCCGTTCGTGGACGATTATCTCCAGAAGAACTACCCAGGAAGGGAACAGGAGATGTTCGAGAAGCTGTCGAAGTCGCAGCCCATTGGAAGAATGGGAGAACCTGAGGAAGTAGCATCCCTGGCACTCTTCCTTTGTTCCGATCAGGCGAGTTTCATCACAGGAGCCAACTATTCGCTGGACGGCGGTTTTACCAATTTGCACGGCTGACTCATGGATCTGCAACTGAAGGACAAAGTTGTGCTCGTTACCGGTGGCGCCAAGGGCATCGGATCGGCGATCGTCCGCGCAGTCAGCCGCGAAGGCTCAATCCCGGTCGTGGTGGACAATGACGCCGAAGCAGGCGGGGCGTTGCGGGCGGAGTTGCAGGCCGGCGGTGCCATCGGCGATCTGTGCGTGCTGGATCTGTGTTCCGCTGAAAATTGCGCGAAGGCCGTGGAAACAGCTGTCCGAGCATTCGGACGGGTGGATGCCCTGGTAAATAATGCGGGCGTTAACGACAAAGTAGGGCTGGAGCACGGAAGTCCAGATCAATATGTCAGTTCTCTGGGGCGCAATCTTCTTCACTACTACAACATGGCGCATTACGCGTTGCCGCATCTGAAACGCTCCCGCGGGTCCATCGTCAACATCGCCTCAAAAACTGCGCTGACCGGGCAAGGAGGCACGTCCGGCTACGCGTCCGCGAAGGGAGCCATCCTGGCGTTAACCCGCGAGTGGGCAGCCGAACTGCTTGGCTATGGGATTCGCGTGAACGCAATCGTGCCCGCGGAAGTCATGACCCCCCTCTATCAAAAATGGCTCGACACCTTCCCCGATCCCGACGAGAGACTAAAAACAATCCTTTCCAAGATTCCTCTCGAGAAGCGGATGACGACGGCGGATGAGATTGCGGCGATGGTAACGTTTCTAATCTCAGGACAGGCGGGTCACATCACGGCTCAGCATCTTTTTGTCGATGGCGGTTACGTGCATCTGGATCGCGCGCTAACCTAGGGCGGGAAGTGAGTCCGATCATCCGAATTCGGATTGAGCATAGCCAAATGAATCGACGTTTCTGTCTCACGCTGGACCTCAAAAACGATCAACAGCTGATTGACGAGTACCGCCGCTACCACGAGAAAATCTGGCCCGAGATTAGCCGGAGCATAAGAGACTCCGGGATCGAGGACATGGAAATTTATCAACTAGGAACGCGGATGTTCATGATCATGGAAGTGAACGAAAGCTTCTCTTTTGAGAAGAAAGCCAAGGCCGATCAGCTCAACCCCAAGGTGCAAGAGTGGGAGCAGCTAATGTGGAAGTTTCAACAGCCACTTCCCGACGCGAGACCTGGCGAGAAGTGGCTGGGGATGGAACGGATTTTTAAGTTAGAGCAACAAACTCAGCGCCGCATCACCCGATGACCGGGCTGGGAGAATTACGGAGAATCAAACGCTCTCGGGATAGCGGCCTGCCGAGAGTCGACTCGGGTGCCGGCAGAGGCTGTTTTATTGAGTTCTAGCGTTTATCCTTGACAGCCATCAGGTGCCATGGTGTAGTTTCATCTCAGTTGGTGGTCGTACTGTAGGTGGATCCCCCCGGGATCCCTCGCCCGATACCAGGTCCCAAGCGGGTTCACCAAGGTTTTTGTACGCTGTCATGCCCCCACATGAGCTGCGGCAGGAAGGCCGTTAGCACCCCCAGCGTCTTTCACTACCTGTGGAGTTCGTCGATGGCTGCTTTGCGGAGTTTACCGAGCTTGGCAATCAAAACATCCTCACGGCATGGGGAGTTCGACTCGGGGGGCGCTCAACTGGAAATGAAATCCGGCGGAGCCCTCGCCACAATTCTGAATGGCGCGGGTGACCGCCCCTTCCATTTGCTCATGGCCGGTTTTGAAGCCCTAGATCTGGTCAACATTGGAGTGGTTGTGGCCGACGCGGCTGGCCGGTTATTGCTGGCCAACCAGACGGCAGAACAGGTTCTTGAAGCCCGCGACGGAATCGCTCTATCTCCGCGCGGTACCTTACGAGCCTCAGGGGCGTGCGAAGCGGCCTTAAGCGCCCTCCTGCGGCAGTTTGCAACCCCGGGGCTGCGAGCGGTCGAAGCCTGCGGAACGGTCTTGGCCGTACAACGTTCGTCCGGTAAGCGTCCCCTTACTCTGCTTGTGCGCCCGGTAGAAGGTTCTCCTCCGCAAGATGTAGGCGGTCCCAGAATTCTTATTTTCATCCTCGATCCAGAGTTTCCGGTCGAGACTGCCGAGGCCGAACTTCGTCAGCTTTACGGGCTCACCTCCACCGAGGCTAGCCTCGCGAATCTGTTAATGGAAGGCAAGACGCTCGACGATTGCTGCGATGTCCTCGGAATCCGCAGATCGACCGCGCGCACCCACTTGCAGCACTTGTTCGAAAAGGTAGGCGTGCAGCGGCAGAGCGAACTGGTTTCCGTGCTTCTGAAAAGTATCGGGTTGGTTCGAACCAGAGGCAAAGAGGCCAAGACCCGTTCCTTTCTCAAGTCTGCAAGTGCCTGATCTTCCAGCGTTCGCGATCGAAACCCAACTAAAGCATGTAGAAATCAAAACTGATTTTCTGGTGACTTTTGTTATCAGCGTATGGTCACCCGAGGTAATGAGGGGGCCTTGTCGCGCGATTTTCTAGTGGGTACCGATGCAGCATGGTGTAGAATCCTTGCACTCGGGGTGATGGCGCCGGCACTAAAGTGATCGGCCTATTCAGTTAAAATCCCCGAATCGAGAGTTGTTCCGGACCGCCTTCCTCAGCGGTCGTTCCTGCCTCTCCCCATCTAGAAGATGTCGTAAGAGCTTTTCAGCGGCAGTCGCATCACTGTCTATGTGGGGGCTTCGGATTTGTCGATCTTGCGCAGTCTGCCGAACTTGATAACGAAAACACCCTCGGTGCGCCACACTAACGTCGGAATCGCCGACGCGACAACTGCCCGGAGCCGTGCGTTGCAAGACTCATCGGACGGTCGTACGTTTGATCTTCTAATGGCAGGATTCGAAGCTCTGGATCTCGTCAACATGGGCCTTGCCGTGATCGGCGCCGGAGGAAACTTGTTGCTGGCGAATCACACGGCTAAGCAGGTCTTTGAAGACCGCGATGGCCTGGAGTTGACGGCGCGTCGAAATATTCGCACCACGCAAAGGAGCACTCCGGCGCTGGACGATTTGATTCGACAGGCCGCGAGACCTGCCGGCGGCGCGGCCGATTCGATTCTCGCCGTTCAACGATCTTCCGGCAAGAGGCCTCTGACCTTGCTGATCCGTTCCGTCGAAGGCGCGTCCTCGAAGCGGGATCTCATGGCTCCCGCGGTTCTGGTCTTCATTCTCGATCCCGAAGAGCCGGTCGGAACGACCGAGGCTGAGCTGCGCCAATTGTACGGGCTCACCTCGATGGAAGCTTGTCTCGCCGGCCTCCTGATGGAGGGAAAGACGCTCGACGATTGTTGCGGGCTGCTGGGGATCCGCCGTTCAACGGCCCGCACTCATTTGCAGCACTTGTTTGAGAAGGTGGGCGTGCAAAGGCAGAGCGAATTGGTCTCGTTGTTGTTAAAGAGCATAGGATTGGTCCGGATGGGAAGAAAGCCCAAACAAGATCGCAAGGCTCGATCGGATTCGCGTTCGTTGTAAGCAGGATGTTAAATTGCAGATGCGCCGCGGGCTTGCTGAGTCACAATCGCAGATGCAGTCAAGAGATTGAAACAAAATGGCTTATGGGGTGTTGTGATTGGTCGTTTTCGCGTTAACGGACTTATGGTACAGTTAGCGGTCGAGTATCCTCCTCCCCCGAGAACCTTCCGAGGAGTGAATCCACCGATGTCTCGTAAAACCTTGTTGTTCTTAGTTTTCCTTTCAATTCTAACCTCCCTGGGAATGGCCGCCGACAAGCAGACGGCGACGGCGAAGCTGACCGCCGCTCAGATCGTGGATAAGACCGTGGCCGCACAAGGCGGTCTGCAGGCGTGGCGTGGTGTTCAGACCCTGTCCTGGTCCGGCAAAATGGATGCAGGAGCGGGCGATTCTGCCGCCCGGAGTCAGCGGTTTGCGCAAAGAGTGTCGCCTACCCGGAACATGCAAAACGCGCCCATGGTAGCTCCCGATAGGACGGACAAGCCCGAGCAGGTCCAGTTGCCCTTTGTGATGAAGATGAAGCGCGGGCACAAGTCCCGGCTCGAGATCGAGTTCGCGGGCAAAACCGCTCTACAGGTTTACGACGGCACCAACGGTTGGAAGTTGCGGCCATTCCTCAACCGCAACGAAGTTGAGTCCTTTACGGCCGACGAAGCGAAGGCCCAGGCCCAGCAGGCTGATCTCGACGGCCCCCTCGTCGATTATGCCGTCAAGGGGACCAAGGTGGATCTCGATGGCATGGAGAAGGTTGAGGGTCGCGACGCCTACAAGCTCAAACTGACGCAGAAGAGCGGCGAGGTCCGGCACGTCTGGATCGACGCACAGAACTTCATGGAAGTGAAGATCGAAGGAACTCCGCGCAGGATGGATGGGAAGATGCATCCCGTCGCGATTTATCTTCGTGATTACAAGCCGGTGCAGGGCTTGATGGTTCCTCACGTTTTGGAAACGGCGGTTGAAGGCTACAAGGAAACGCACAAGATGGTGATCGAGAGCGTGGTCGTGAATCCGAAGTTGGAAGACACCCTGTTCTCGAAGCCGCAGGTAAGGTAGCGTTGTCGTTGCAGGAGGCGCGTCCCTGGGACCGCCTCCGCTTGCAGTCAATGCCTTTCCTTCTCCGCAACTGGGTGCTCGTTTTTTCCCCGTCCCCCGAGAGCACGCAACATACGCTCGATGATCCCCCGTAGTGGTGCGGTTCGATGGTATGCGTAAAAACCAGGGCGCGAGAATCATTGGCCTGAAGTAGTAAGCTACCCGGCGTGACTCTCGCAATTTGTATGTGTGTGGGGCAAAGACCATGAATAAACCGGCGGCCGTCGGTTCCGTAATCGTTGTCGCGCTGGGCGCCTTCCTCGCAGGTCGCTACAGCGGCGAATCCAAACCAGCAAGTCACCCCAATGCAAAGCGGATCCTCTACTACGTGGATCCCATGCATCCGGCGTACAGGTCCGACAAGCCCGGTACCGCGCCCGATTGTGGAATGGCGTTGGAACCCGTGTATGAAGGCGGCGTCCCGGCATCAAGCCTTCAATTGACCGCCGGATCGGTTTCCATTACTCCCGAGAAGCAGCAACTCATCGGTGTACAGGTGGAAGCCGTCGAGAAGAATTCCGGTTCGCGCCTGATTCGGACTACAGGCCGGGTGGCGCCTGACGACAACCGGGTGTACCGCTTGATGGCGGGTACCGACGGCTCGATCGTGTCCCTGGAAGACAACCCCATCGGAAGCGTGGTCAAGAAGAATCAGTCGCTGGCCAAGTTTTACAGTCGCGAATTTCGCAACGCGCAGCAAGCCTACCTGGGTTCTTTAGCCAGCATTGATCGGCTTAAAGCTACCCGCGACTCGGACGAAAACAACCGGGTCAGCGACTCCAGCATTCGGATCAACGAAGAACAGCTTCGCACTCTGGGAATGGGCGAACCGCAGATCAAAGAACTGGCAAGAACGCGGCAAGTCACCGGAGACATTGAAGTGGTCTCCCCCGCCGACGGTATTGTGCTTTCCCGCTCGATCTCTCCGCAACAGAGATTCGAAAAGGGAACAGAGTTTTATCGGATCGGGGATCTCAGTAAAGTGTGGATTCTTGCTGATATTTTCAGCGACGAAGCGCAGGTTCTGCGCCCAGGCATGAGAGTGGCGGTGAATGTCCGGGAGCTGGCCAAGACCATTTATGCCACAGTCAGTGACAGTCCTCCTTTGTTTGATTCCGCCTCGCGCACTTTGAAATTGCGCCTGGAGGCGGACAATCCCGCGATGCTCTTGCGTCCCGATATGTTTGTCGACGTGGAGTTCCGCACTCCCGCTCCGGCGGGCATCTCCGTTCCCGCACAGGCGATTCTCGACAGTGGTATGCAAAAAATTGTCTACGTAGAGACCAGCGCAGGCGTGTTCGAGCCGCGGCCTGTGGAACTGGGGACTGCATTTGGCAGTCGGGTCGCTGTAAAACGCGGATTGGCCGCAGGCGATCGAGTTGTCACCTCGGGCAATTTTCTGATCGATTCCGAAAGTCGCATGAAGCCGGGCGCGGCGCTGCAAACCGTGAACGAAAAGCATGACGCGGCGTCGCCCCACGATTCCACCGCGCACGAGATGAGCACGGCGCTTGATCCGGTATGCGGAATGTCTATTGATCGGAGAAAGGCTTTGGCTGCCGGCCATTCGGAAACCTATCGCGGCGAGATGGTTGCCTTCTGCTCCGACAAGTGCCAGAGGAGATTTCAACAGAATCCTTCCAAGTATTCCGATGCCGCATTAAGGAGTGCCGCCGTCTCCGGATCGAGGCGCCAGGATGATTAATCGCGTCATCGGGTTCTCGGTTCGGAATAAGTTCCTCATTTTTGCTTTCGTCGCCGCAGCCTGCATCTGGGGAACCTGGTCGATGGTGCACCTGCCTCTGGATGCGACCCCGGACCTGAGCGAGACCCAAGTCATCATTCTTTCCCGCTGGGATCGCAGCCCCGACATCATTGAGGACCAAGTCACCTATCCCATCATTTCGGCGATGACAGGTGCGCCCAAGGTTCGAACCGTACGGGGGATCTCTGATTTCGGTTTCTCTTACGTCTACGTAATTTTCGAAGAGGGAACGGATATCTACTGGGCCCGCTCGCGGACGCTGGAATACCTTTCCAGCGCGACCTCGCGCCTTCCCCAGGGAGTCAAGACTGAATTAGGGCCAGACGCTACCGGTCTTGGTTGGGTTTTCCAATACGTACTGAAAGACGCGACCGGCAAGCACAGTCTGGCGGAGCTGCGTTCCTATCAGGATTGGTACCTCAAGTATTACTTGAAGGCTGTACCGGGCGTGGCCGAGGTGGCATCGCTGGGAGGCTTTACCCAGCAGTACCAGGTGAACGTCGATCCCAACCGGCTGCGTTCGTACGGCATTCCGATCTCGCGAGTCGCAGATGCGGTGCGCGGCGGGAATAGCGAAACCGGGGCTCGGTTGCTCGAGTTTGGCGGCGCGGAATACATGATCCGGGGCCGCGGTTATGTGAAATCGCCGCAGGATATCGAGCAGATCGTACTTGCCAACGAGAACGGAACTCCGATCCGGATCAGTGACGTCGGCGAGGTCGTGTTGGGCCCCGATATTCGCCGGGGCGCGGCCGACCTGGATGGCACGGGAGAAGTGGTTTCCGGCATCGTCATCATGCGTGAGGGCAGCAATGCTCTCGACGTGATTGACAAGGTGAAGACTCGCCTCAAAGAGATTGAGCCCGGAATGCCGCAGGGCGTGAAAGTGGTTCCCATTTACGACCGGTCGGACCTGATCCGGCGATCGATTTCGAATGCGCGCTCTACGCTGATTGAAGTTATCCTCACCGTCGTCATCATCATCCTGATCTTCCTGTGGCACTTCCCCAGCGCTGTCATTCCGGTAGTCACGATCCCGGTTGCGATCCTGCTCACGTTTATTCCGCTGCAATATGCCGGAGTGAGTATCAACATCATGTCGTTGGCGGGTCTGGCGATTGCCTGTGGCGAATTGGTTGACGCGGCCATCGTCGTCGTGGAACAGACTCATAAGAAGCTGGAGATTTTTGAACGCTCCGGCCAGCCTTTTAAATATGACGAAGTGATTCTCGAGGCCGTGCGGGAAGTTGCCGGGCCGACGTTCTTCGCTTTGCTGGTCATCGCGGTTGCATTCCTGCCTGTGCTGGTGCTCGAAGGGCAGGAAGGAAGACTGTTCCGCCCGTTGGCGTATACCAAGAACTTCGCCATGCTGGTGGCGGCGGTACTGGCGCTCACGCTTGACCCCGCACTGCGCCTGATCATGGTGCGTCGACCGAACACTTTCGGTTTGTCGCGGAACCGTTTGCAAGGCTTCTTCGGGTGGCTGCTTGGTGGAAAAATTCGTCCCGAGGAAAAGCACCCCATTACCGGGCCCTTAATGCGTCTCTACGATCCGGTCGTGCGCTGGACCCTGCGCTGGAAAACACAGGTGATCGCAGGTGCACTGGTGCTGGTGCTTCTCACCATTCCGCTATTCTGGGTCATCGGCTCGGAGTTCATGCCGCCACTGGAGGAAGGCTCCCTGCTGTACATGCCGACCACCATGCCCGGTATTTCGATCGCGGAAGCACAAAGGCTGCTGCAGGCGACCGATGGGATTCTGAAGAACTTTCCCGAGGTGGATCACGTTCTCGGCAAGACGGGTCGGGCCGATACTGCAACTGATCCCGCCCCGCTTTCAATGCTCGAAACTGTAATTGTGCTGAAGCCTCACTCACAGTGGCGGAGGACGCAGGTCTGGTACTCCTCATGGGCGCCGAACTGGACCCTTCCGTTGCTGCGGCACATTACCGCGGATCACGTTTCGGAGCAGCAGTTGGTCTCGGAAATGAATGAAGCTCTCAAGATCCCCGGGCTCTCAAACTACTGGACCATGCCAATCCGCGGCCGCATTGAGATGCTGACGACCGGCATCCGCACACCAGTCGGCTTGAAAATCCAGGGAAGTGATGTCAACCGCATCCAGGAAGTCGGCCGGCAAGTTGAGACTGTGCTGAAAGATGTGCCCGGCACGCGCAGCGTGTTCGCGGAGCGGACCGGGGACGGATATTTTCTGGATGTGACCTGGGACCGGAAGGCGCTCGCCAGCTTTGGTCTCTCGATCGAAGATGCCCAGAACACCCTCTCAACCGCGGTGGGCGGAGATAACGTCAGCACTACAATCGAAGGGCGCGAACGTTATCCAATCAACGTTCGTTACAAGCGTGACTTCCGTTCCGATCTGGAAGCGCTTGGCCGAGTGCTCGTGCCGGCTGGCGGTGACCGGCAAATCCCAATGTCGGAACTGGCTACCATCCAGATGCTGAATGGTCCGGCCATGATCCGCAACGAAGACGGCCTGCTCACGGGATACGTATTTGTCGACCTGGCGGACCGATCTCCAGGCGATTACGTGGCTCAGGCGCGCCGCGAACTGCAGAACAAGCTGCACCTGCCTGCGGGCTACACCGTGCTGTGGAGCGGGCAGTACGAATCCGCGGAGCGCGTACGACAGCGCCTGATACTGGTGATTCCTGTCACGCTCGCCATCATTCTGTTTCTCCTCTATAGCAATACACGCTCGATTGTGAAGACGGCCATCATCATTCTGGCGGTACCGTTCTCCGCAGTGGGCGCGCTCTGGATGGTCTACCTCCTCGGCTACAACATGAGCATCGCGGTGTGGGTCGGCATCATCGCCCTGCTCGGCATCGATGCCGAGACCGGTGTCTTCATGTTGCTCTATCTCGACCTAGCGTACGAGAAGGCACGGCACGATCACCCACGCTTCACACGTGAATATCTGTATGAGGCGATCGTGGAAGGGGCGGCCAAGCGGCTCCGTCCCAAGTTCATGACCTTCGCCACCATGAGCGTCGGGTTGATACCGATCCTTTGGGCGACTGGCGCCGGCTCAGCGATCATGAAGCGCATAGCGGCGCCCATGGTCGGCGGTATTGTGACGTCGTTCATTCTCGAGTTGTTGGTGTATCCGGCGATCTATGCGTTCTGGCGCGAGAAATCGCTTGACGCGGACGAAGCAGAGGCTGAGAGAAGTTCGATGTCGAGCACCTATCTTGAGCTGGGTTCGATCAAAAACAGAGTACACACTCCCCTCTCCACAAAAGACTAGGAAGTTCGGACAAGTAGCGCAGCGTCCGGCCGAGTGTCCCGAGAGCATCCTGCCCTCGAATGTGGGCGCAATCCGCCAAAACACTTCACAACCTGCAATGCATGCGGCCAAACATGTCATTGACATGGGGAATGGATCGGATCTCACATGGGACAACGTTGTGATGGACTCCCCGACTCTGGGATATGTGGATGCGATGCACCAGACCCTCCGAAAGCCACGTGGAACGCACAGTGTGCACGTTCTACTGGGCGCTCTCGGATGGCACGCCTTCCGCAAATCGTGCTCTCCTCCTCCAGAAAGATTGGAGCTATTGGAAGGAAGCGATCCTGCACGACCTGGAGCGGGTACATCCCGCTATCCGTCGATGCGTGGAGCGAATTGACCTCATGCGTTTGGGGACGCCATGGCGCGACCGAAGCCGGGTGCGATCTTCTCTGAAGAGCGCCGAAAACTCGCCCAGTTGAACGGTCGCCTGTGTTTGCAAATTCCGATCTCAGCGGATTCTCGATTTTCGAGGAGGCCCAGTACCGCGGAGTGCGCGCTGCAGAGACGGCACTACATCTCGTAGGCAGGACTTGAGGAGATTGTCGCCGAGCAATCAATCGGCCAGCACGAAAGCGATGATAGCGCGTCCGGTCCGGCCGTCGGATGTTTCAAGTTCCTTCAATAATGCAGACTCGAGATCCTCCGGATCGACTTCCATCTCACATGCAGCAATCTGCTGGTCGGTCGCCCCATGAAAACAAAGTTCGCAGACACCCAGGCCGTCCTCGGAGCGAACAGGCGGTCCGAAAGCTCGACAGGTGATTGGACGGTAGGCATAGAGGTCACACATGCCCGAAGCCGGGTCCAGGGCCGGGCACGGTTCGTCGTTCGCGAAATCCGCAAATCGTTGCTCTGCGTTTTCGCCTTCCGCCAGAATCCCGGTCTTCGGATCGCCCGGAAACAGCCCCGACAGCCGATCAACCGATTCGCGTGCCCGCGCCCGAACGCACCCGGCGCGTTCTGGCTCCGAATGGGCCAGCTCGGCGAGTCCATGTTGTAACCGCGCCGCGTCGAGCGGGCTGATAGGGAACACACCGATGCAGCATTGCGTGCAGCCGGGGCGGCAGACAATCCAACTCCCGCTTCTCCGGTTTGCGTCGGCGAGAGCAGCGTCCACGATTTGCACCAGCGTCTGGTCTCCGGCAGGCAGCTTCCGCGATGGCATTCGTCAAGCATAAACCACGGGAGTGTTCATCCCCTACTGCGTTGGGCGCTACTAGCTGTGGCTGCCCCCGGTGAGTTCGCGAACGATGCTGCCTACGAAAGCCTTGGCATCACCGAACAACATGAGCGTATTGTCGAGATAGTAAAGAGGATTATCGATACCCGCGAAGCCGGGGCTCATGCCGCGCTTGATGACCATCACGGTGTGGGCTTTATCCACATCAAGAATCGGCATTCCATAGATCGGGCTGGAAGCGTCCGTGCGAGCCGCGGGATTCGTGACGTCGTTCGCGCCGATCACGAGCGCCACGTCGGTCTGCGGAAAGTCGCCGTTGATGTCTTCCATATCCATCAATCGATCGTAAGGAATGTCAGCTTCAGCGAGCAGAACGTTCATGTGCCCAGGCATGCGTCCTGCAACCGGATGGATTGCGAAGCGCACGTCGACGCCGCGCTTGCTGAGAGAGTCGTAGAGTTCGCGAACTTTGTGTTGTGCCTGTGCTACCGCCATACCGTACCCGGGTACTACTACTACCTTGTTAGCGGCGGACAGAATGGCAGCCGCTTCCTCGGCCGTTGCACTCCGCACCGTTTTCGCCTCTCCTCCCGCCGCAGTGGAAGCCGCCACCTGACCGAAGGCTCCGAACAGTACGTTTGTGAAGGACCGGTTCATGGCCTTCGACATGATGACGGACAAGATAAGGCCCGAGGAACCGTCGAGGGCGCCCGCCACGATCAGCAGCTTGTTATTCAGGACGAAGCCCATGGCAGCGGCAGAGAGTCCGGCGTAGGCATTCAATAGTGAAATTACTGTCGGCATATCCGCGCCGCCGATTGGAATCACCAGCAGCACGCCGAACGCAAGCGCGATCACCAGCATGAAGGGATAGAGTTGCCGGGCTTCAGGATGAAGCACCAAATACACGGCAATCGTGATGGCGATTGCCAGCAACAGGAAGTTGACGAGATTCTGTCCCTTATACGTAAGAGGCCGCTGCGGCAGGATCTCCTGCAGCTTGCCCGCGGCCATCAGGCTGCCAGTGAAGGTCAGCGATCCGAGAATCACCTCCATCGACAGCACGGCCATCATGAAGCGAGAAATGTCCGGTGTGCGCAAATAAAATTCAGCCGTGCCGACCAAAGTGACGCAAAGAGCTCCAAAGGCATGGCTGAGTGCAGTTCGCTGCGGTACGGCGGTCATCTGTACGCGTCCGAGCGGGACGCCGATGATGGCGCCAAGTACGAGCGCGACCGCAATCCACTTGTAGTCCACGATGCCGTGATGCAGCAACGTGCCCGCGATCGCGAGCAGCATGCCAAGCTCACCGGCCCACACGCCATGCCGCGCGGTCGTCGGAGAGCTCATCCATTTCAACGAAAGGATGAACAACGCGCTCGCCACCAGGTAAATGACTTCGATGATCAGCTGGCTTCCCGCGAATTCGTTCATGATTTGGGCGTCGTGCGGCTGGACTTGAACATCTTCAACATACGATCGGTAATCAGAAATCCGCCCACGATGTTGCTGGTGGCGGCGACCACGGCAATGGTCCCCAGTACGGCAGAGAGCGTGCTCTTGTGCTCGCCGACCAGCACGATGGCGCCAACGACTGCAATTGCATCCAGTGCGTTGGTGAGTGACATCAGCGGTGTATGCAGCAGGGGCGAGACACGCCGGATCACTTCAAATCCGATGAATCCCGCCAGCATAAAAATGAAAAGCCCGTTAATCAGGATCGAACTGTTCATCCGTCCTCCCGGAGAATTCCGCTAACCCTGCGCAACCTGCGCAGCCAGTCCGAAGAATTCGCGAACGCGCTGGTTCACCACGGTGCCACCCTGAGTGACCAGGGTCTCGCGAATGATTTCGTCGTCCAGGTTCAGCCGTAGCTTCTGTTCTCGAATCAGGTGCAGAAGGAAGGCTGTGACGTTGCGAGCGTACATCTGGCTGGCATGATAGGGAACACCGCTGGCCACGTTGATCGCCCCGATGATGGTGACCCCGTGCTTCACAATAGTCTCGCCGGCCTTAGTCAGCTCGCAGTTTCCACCACGTTCGGAGGCAAGGTCAAAGATCACGGAACCGGGCGCCATCCCTCGGACCATCTCTTCGGTTACCAGGATGGGTGACGTTTTCCCTGGGATAACCGCAGCGGTGATGACCACATCACTTGCCTTGACCACCCGTCCCAGCAGTTCCCGCTGTTGTTGGTAGAAATACTCATCTTGCGCCCGCGCGTAGCCACGAGCGTCCTGGGCGTCCTTCGCTTCGATGGGAAGCTCGATAAAGCGACCACCCAGACTCTGCACCTGTTCCTTAGCGGCGGGTCGCAAATCGTAAGCGGAGGCCACCGCTCCCAATCGTCGCGCCGTCGCAATCGCCTGCAATCCGGCCACGCCGGCCCCGATTACGAATACGCGGGCAGGTGTAATCGTTCCCGCCGCGGTTGTCAGCATGGGGAAAATCCGGGGATGTCTGTCGGCCGCGATCAGCACCGCCTTGTAGCCGCAGATGGTACCCATCGAAGACAGTGCGTCCATGCTTTGGGCACGCGTGGTGCGGGGCACAAGTTCGACCGAGAAAGCGGTTACCCCTCGGTCTGCGATCTGCTGAATCACTTCCTTCGACCCGAACGGCCGCAGGAAACCAATCAGAACCTGATCCTTGCGAAGCAAGGGCAAGTCTTCCTTACCGGTGATGTCGTTTGATCCGTAGCAAAGAATCTGCAGAATGATGTCGGCTTTGCTGAACAAATCCGAGCGGGAGGAAACAATCTGGGCACCTTTTTCGACATACTGAGCGTCCGGATAGCCGGCTTGCAGCCCAGCGTCTGATTCCACCAGCAGCTCGAAGCCGGCTTTGGTGAGTGTAGGAACCACCAACGGAACCAGCGCGACGCGCCGCTCTCCCGGATACGTCTCCCTCGGAACGCCGATGATCACGCAGTTTCCTCCCGAATAAGCCATAGCACGAACCGCCCATTCTATCGGAAGCCGGCCAGCACGCGCTGAGGGTCGAATGAATACCTCGATGGCTAGGCGCTTGGTCTGCGCAAGGCGAGCCACCCAGGGCAGATCTTGACAACACCGGTCGGGGGACATGCCTGAACCCGCGTGACGGCCGTCACCGCACGCCGGTTTTCTGCAACGTCGACGAAGGTGACCCCGGAGCCTTCATGGATCGCAGTGTGCTCGACAGCGATCATCGCTTGCTCGGGGGCCTGCTGATCGCGGCCTATGCGGCGAGCGCGTCCTCCGAAGGTTTCATCCACGTGCGCGCGGAATACCCGCTGGCGATCAAGCGCCTGCGCACAGCCATCCGCCAGGCTGAGCGCTTGGGCCTGCTGGGAGCGAGCATCTGCGGGCACGCGGTTTGGTTTCCGGGTCGCCTTGCGGTTGGGCGCTGGCGCTTTTGTTTGCGGCGAGGAGATTGCGCTCATCGCGTCCGTCGAGGGGAAGCGGGGAACGCCCCGTCAGCGTTCGCCGTATCCCGCGCAGGAAGGCCTCTTCGGCGAGCCCACGCTGATCAACAACGTGGAGACTTTCGCCAACATTGCGCCCATAATCCGTAACGGCGGTGATTGGTACGCGAGGATCGGCACGGAGAACAGCAAAGGGACCAAGGTCTTCGCGAGCTTGCCGGTCGTGTCATGAATACCGGCTTGGTGGAAGTTCCGATGGGCATCACGCTGCGCGAGATCGTCTTCGATGTCGGTGGCGGCATTCCCGGCGGACGCCAGTTCGGCCAGCGGGTCATGGAGCGTCTGGGTGGCAAGAGGATTCATCCTGCAGGGGTTGTTCCGGGTGGAATAAGCGAACCCCTCTCCGGGTTGGATCGCGACGCCATTTTGGCTGGCGTGTCGGAAGCTTTAAGAATCACCGAGCGGACGCTTGAGTGGTTCAAGAGCATCACCGAGAAGTTCCGCGAAGAGATTGCCAGGTTCGGAACTTTCCCTACTTTATTTCTGGGGATCGTAAAGAAAGATGGAGGCCTGACCTTCTACGACGGCGGCATACGAATCGTGAATGCCGAGGGGGACGTCGTCGCCAACGCCCTGGACCCTGCCGGCTGCCAGCAATATATCGGAGAAAAGGTTGAGCGCTGGTCCCTTCTGAAGTCGCCTTACTACATGTCTACCGGATCTCCGGATGGCATCTATCGCGTCGGCCCTCTGGCGCGGCTAAACGTTGCCGATCGCTGCGGCACGGCACGCGCGGATCAGGAACTCGCTGAGTTCCACGAACTGCAACGCACTGCCGTCCTCAGCTCGTTCCACTACCACCACGCGCGGCTCAGCGAGATGCTTTACTGTGTCGAGCGCCTGGAGCAGCTGCTCAATCATCCCGAGATTCTCTCCAAGCACGTGCGCGCGATCGCCCGCCCAAACGCTCCGAAAGGTGTGGGCTGTTGCGAAGCACCTCGCGGCACGCTCATTCACCACTACAAGATTGACGAGCAGGGCCTGATGCGCTGGGCCAATCTCACCATCGCCACCGGCCACAACAGCATGGCCATGAATCGCAGTATCCTGCAGGGGGCGAAACATTTCGTGCGCGGCGAACGCATCACCACTGGCATGCTTAACCGGGTCGAAGCGGTCATCCGAGCCTACGATCCCTGCCTGAGTTGTGCCACGCATGCCTGGGGTGAGATGCCTCTAGTGCTGCAACTACTCAATCCGTCCGGCGACGTTGTGCACGAAGTCCGGCGGCCCTGCTGAAACTGCAGGAGGTGCGTCATGGCACGCGTTCTTATTCTGGGCTACGGCAACCCCCTTCGTTCCGACGACGGCCTCGGTTGGCAGGTCGCGGTGCAACTATTCCGCACCAACACGTCGTGCGAAGTTTTGGTGCTCCCGTGTGACCAACTCACTCCCGAACTGGCGGAACCCATCAGCCGCGCTGAAACGGTGCTCTTCATCGACAGTACCCGGCAGGGAACTCCGGGCGAGTTCCGCTGTGAGGAACTTCGTTCCAAACCCGGGTCCGTGCCCTTCACCCACCAGCTCTCTCCCGCAGGCTTGCTCGACCTTTCCTCAGAACTGTTCGGATGCTGTCCGAGGGCGTACCTGCTATCCATCTGCGGAGAATCCTTCGAACTGGGGGAGGCCCTCTCCGCTACCGTCAGCGAACGCTTGCCGGAACTGAAATCGCGGGTACGCGAACTGATCGGGGAAACTCTGGCCAAGGCAGCCTTGCGCCAGCCTGCGGTTTGAATCGCTCGAAGCGCGGAGTCTAGTACTTCTGCCTTGCGGAACCAAACGCCCTCCATGACGTAATTGTCTCTGTGCGATATGATGGCCAGCCTATCTTCTGTCGACGGGAGTCAGCCTGATGACGCTTCGACGAACGTTTGTGCTTCTGTCCGCGGTGCTCATCCTTCAAACTCTCGCGCACTCGCAGGCCACGGCGACGTCAAAAGGCGCGCACCTAGCCACGGCCTTTCTGATCCCTGAGACCACGTCAGCAATCAACTCCTCGACCCCGCTCTCCCAGCGCGTGGTTGCTTACAACATCGAGGCCAAGTACGATGCGGCAAGGCATACTCTCGACGGAATCGAAGTCCTGACCTATCACAACCTGACCGGTCAGCCGCTGGATCGGTTTCCCTTCCATCTCTATCTCAATTCCTTCCAGCCTAAGTCGACGTGGATGCGCGAAGCCAAAGCCATGGGCAGCCGTGACGTCCGCTACGAGAAGTGGGAGGACAAGTATTACGGTGCCGACGAAATCAAAAGTTTTGAAGTTGTGGGCCAGGGCGATCTCACGTCCAAGCTCGAATACATTCAACCGGACGACGGGAACAAAGACGACAAAAGCGTAGTGCAGGTCGTCCTCCCCAAAGCTGTGGCCCCGGGCGAATCCATTCAGTTCAAGATCAAATTCCACGACCAGTTTCCCGAGACCCAGGCCCGAACTGGGTGGAAGCGCGACTTTGTCCTCGGAGGACAGTGGTTTCCGAAGGTCGGCGTCTGGTGGAACGGTGCTTGGAATTGCCATCAATTCCACGTGACCACCGAGTTCTTCGCGGATTTCGGCGTATACGACGTTACCCTCACTCTTCCGCACTACGAAGTGGTCGGGGCCACCGGAGTCCTGGTCAACACGGTCAACAACGCGGACGCCACTCAAACCCTCACCTACCACGGCGACGACATCCACGATTTCGCCTGGACTGCCAGCCCGCGGTACAAAGTGGGAGAAGATACTTTCCCAGGAGCCATGGGCCCGGTTCAACTCCGTCTGCTGATGCAGCCCGCGCACTGGAGCCAGGAAGCACGCCACGCGAAGATCCTCAAGCAAACGCTCGAGCACTTCGAGCGCTGGTATGGCCCCTATCCCTACAAAACTCTGACGCTTGTGGACCCGGAGCCTGATTCCGCCGCGGGCGGTATGGAATATCCGACCTTTATCACCGGCGACACCACCTGGTGGATGCCCGATGGCGTCCATCTTCCCGAGGTGGTGGTGGAGCACGAATTCGGCCACCAGTACTGGTATGGCATGGTCGCTACCAACGAATTTGAGGACGCGTGGTTGGATGAAGGTGTGAACAGTTACACCGAGGTGAAGATACTGGATGACGTGCTTGGCCGGGATACTTCATTCCTCGACCAATTTGGAATAACGGCCGGAGAGCACGAACTGCAGCGCCTGCAATTCATCGGAGTGGCCGATCTGGATCCAATGGCCCGCAAGGCTTACGAGTACGCTACTTTTAACTCTTACGGCGGCATCACCTACGGCAAGACCGCCAGCGTTTTGCTCACCCTGGAGAAAGTCATAGGCGAAGACACCGTGCAGAAGGCCCTGCACACCTATTTCATGCGCTATCGGTTCACGCATCCGACCAAGGAGGATTTCCTCAAGACGTTCGAAGAGGTTTCGGGCAAGGACTTGCGTTGGTATTTCAACCAGGCCGTCTACGGCACGCAGGTATTTGACTATGAAGTGATGCGCGTCGGTTCCTATCCCGCAGCCTGGTACGAAAAGGATGTCAAGGAAAAGAAGGGCGAAACGGTGTACGAATCAAGAGTCCAGATCCATCGAAAAGGGGAGTTCGTCTTCCCGGTAGAGATCGAGGTTAAGTTCGACAACGGGGAGAAGGTCCGGGAGCAGTGGGACGGCCAGGATCGCTGGACTAGATTCACTTATCAGAAGAGAGCCAAGCCCGAGTCGGTCGAAGTCGACCCCGACCACACGATCAATCTTGACCGGGACGATTTCAACAACAGTCGGACCGCCGAACCGAGGGCCGCAGCGACGCGCAAGCTGGCCAACTACTGGAATTTCGTGAGCCAGACACTTGCTCAATTCCTTACCTGGTGGCTGGTCTAGGAGAAAACAAGACAATGAGCGACGAGGGCAGCTTGATTTCTGCGGGTCTTCGCATCGTAAACCGGCACAAGCGCTACATCTTTTGGTTCTGGGTGCTCAATCTGACCCTGGCGGAATTTGGCACCGCCGCCTTCCGGAACCAGATGCATGGCGGGCTGGATCATAGCTTGCTCGCGGACAAACTTCTTCATGGATTCGCCCTGCTAGTGTTCGTCGAATTGCTGACTCGTCCCGAAACCGGTTCTATGACCGGTTCAACGATGCCCGCGATGTATTTCGCGATTCTGTTCTTCCTAACTACGTTGCTGCTCATGCCGGGCGTGCTCGAAGGTTACACGTCCGAAGGGCGCCTCTCTCGCGAGGAATTCTTCCTCGCTTGCGGGCGCAACCTCTGGAGGTTCGTCCGCCTGCTGCTATTTTTCGCGATCATCGCCGGACCGATCGCCGGCATGCTTTTCGGCATCAAGGCTGCCTTGGTAAAAGTAGCTGGCAAAAGTACGAACGAAATGGCGCCTTTTTACACCGGCCTGTTGACGTCGCTCGTGATTTTCCTCACCTTGACCGGGATTCGCATCTGGTTTGATCTGGCGCAGGTCGATGTGGGGGTACGCGATCAAAGTGCGGTGCGGAAGTCAGTCGCTGCAGGATTCCGGTACGCACGTCGGCATCTATTTCGGCTGCTGGCCACCTACTCGGGGATTGCTCTGGTGGGCTTGCTGGTTCTGGTCGCGGGCGTTTGGATATGGCATGCTCTGGTTCGCCCCAGCAGTGTTTTCGGGACTTTCTTAGTAAGCCAGGTTATGCTGATCCTATGGCTCTGGGCGCGCTTTTGGCAGCGTGCCGCGGCGGTCGCCTATTACCTCCGGGAATCATCGCTCCCCGTGCCCCTTCCAGCCGTTTCTGAGCCCGTTCCACTGCCCGAGCCAGCCGCTCCGCTGGTGCCTCCGACTCCCGAAGGGGCGGCACCGGCCTGAGAACGGCTTTTCCACAGTTCCTCTGAAATGCCCGTCCAACAAGGCTTCTGGCATAGCACATTAGTGGGTAACGAGTAGCACGGAAGTGCTATTTGCAGATGCTCGACTCCCGTTTACCTTGTCCAGCGAGCAGTTCTGGGGGAGGGCTGCCCGGGCGCCCGTGACTCGAAAGAGTCCGGGCGCTCGTTATTGGTGCGGCATTTTCCAGTCATCCACTTCGCCCCAAAACAAGAAGGGCGACGCCGAAGCGTCGCCCGCTATTTCTTTCTGTACGGGAATCAGTGCGTCGAAATCGTGAAGTTCACCGTAATCGGCACCTGCGTCTCGACCGGCTGCCCACCCTGTAAATGGGGTCTGAAACGCCATTGCTTCACGGCCTCGCGAGCCGCGTCAGCCAGGATCGCCGGCCCTCCCAGCACGCTCAGGCTCTGAATTCCGCCGTCTTTCCCAACGCGCGCATCCAACCGCACAATACCCTCAACCTTCATCTGTCGAGCTAACAGCGGATATTCAGGCCGTACTGGCCGCGAGAGAACTTGCCGGGCGTCCGTGGACATCTGCACGCGTTCCCCAGCATTGCTCAAGGGAGCGTTGCCGACACTCGCCATTTCCGTAGGCGGTTCTGACGCGTCGGGAACCACTGTTCCCGGTTGCATCACAACCTTGACCGATGGTGCGCCCGGTCTGACCTGTTGAATCCGGTCGCCTGACACCACGTCCACCCGGAGCGGTGGCAGCACAGCGCGGGCGGTTGTAGCCGCCGGGGGCGGAGCTGCGGGAGCCACGTTTTCCGCGCTTTTGGGCAACGCCGAATGCCCTCTCTTCTTGGGCGCTGGAATGGAACGCGGCGTAGAAGGGCTGGCCATGGACGGACTTTCTGTCCCTATGCTGGCAGCCTCAACCGTTGCCACGGTCGCCGAATCGTCAATGACTTCGGAGTCTGCGCTGGTATCGGTCGAAGGGAACCAGAAGTCCCGGTCCTTGACCAGCACCAGTCCAAGCGCCACCAGCAGCAGAATCAGGGCGATTACCATCCGCCGCCGTTGCCGCTGATCGTCCTCCGCCGGGAACGTAGGGGGGGCCACTACCCGGGGCTGGATGTGCTGCTCTTCAACCTCTTGTCGTTCTAACTGGTCTAACATGCGGGCCCTACCCTTCCTTGCAGCCCTTTGGGGAAGGCGTAAGTTCGACTTCAGTATGCCTTGAAATCGCGCGCAAAGCTAGAAAAACTCACGGCTTCCCCCTGTGAGCGTCGTCACAGCCAATTGTGGCAGCAATCACAACGGTGGGTAACCCTCCGGGCGGATACTGTTACCGTGACACGGGTCACAGGCGTCTGGTCATTGGCCATGCCCGTAAGTCTTTGACGCACATGGCCGGAGACGGCCCCTGATGCCCCCAACGAGGCCAGTAGCGCGAAGTGTCATCCCGGGGGAACTTATGCTCTCGCCATACGGACGGGACATCGTCGAAAGCTGTCTGACCCGCAAAATGGGGGCGGAGCGCCTGTTCTGTGACCTGCCGACCTCGGCGCTGCAGTCCTTCGAATCCATCAAGTACGCGACCGCTTATGTTAAGGGGGCGATTCTATTTGTCGAGGGCAAGCCCCGCGCGGCATCTTCGTTCTTTGCAAGGGACGCGTGAAGCTCTCCATCGATGCGACCGATGGGAAAACCCTGATCCTGAAAATTGCCGAACCTGGCGAAGTTCTGCATCTCAGCGCCACCGTCTCGGGCAAGCCCTACGAATTGACTGCCGAGACCATCGATCCCTGTGAGGTCAACTTCGTAAAGCGCGAGGATTTTCTTCGCTTTCTCCGAGAGCATTCGGACGCACGCTTCAAGGTCGCTGAACAACTCAGCGAGAAATACAACAACGCGTGTCACGAAGTCAGGTCGCTTGACCTGCTCAGTCTGCGGGCGAGAAACTCGCCAAACTTCTTCCCGCATGGAGTTCCAATAATGGAGAGGGAAACAAGCAGGAGCCTCGCTTGAAGCTGGCGCTGACCCACGAGGAGATCGCACAGATGATCGGAATCTCGCCTCTTGGCGGATTTGAAGAAGCGCCAAATCGTGCAGGCGAAGAGTTCCCCGCTCGTCATTCGCAACAAAGCGGCTCTCAAGGCCATGGCCACCAACAACTGAAATTTTTCGCAACGACTCCTGTGCGAAAAGTCACGGCAACCGGTGACTCCAATCACTGTGCTTTTCTGCGCCGCCGTGAAGCTGAATGCTGAATGCTGAGTGCTGCGACAGAATGTTTGAGCTGTAGGGCGTGCTATGCTCGGAAGCCGGGTCGATATCCTTGGCTTTTGACAAGCTTACCTCTGGACCACAACGGCCTGCGGAGCCCGGCGCTGGTTCTCGCCCTGGTGTTGAACAATCACTTCAGTCTGTAAATCCTACACATTTATTGAAGGCTCTGGACGGGAAGCCGGATTTTCTTGCGCTTCGCGAGCGCGTTTCTGCGGGTGTTTTGCAGGCGCTGCCGGGACTTTTGCGGGAGACGCCGGATCCGGATTCTGCCTTGCTGATGCTGGAGCGCTTGGTCGCAGAGTCGAGCGAGCGAGTGATTGGGGTGCTCAACCGGCATCCCCAGGTGGTGCACTACGCAATCATGGTGTTTGGGCATTCCCGGTTTCTGGGGGAAACTCTGGTGCAGAATCCGGATCTGCTGGAGTCTCTGCTGAACCGCTCGCGACTCGACCGCAGTTATTCGGGCGAAGAATTTCAGGGGGCCTTGAAGGCGTTCCGGTCGCAGGGGCGGGAGAGCGACCTGTCGACCACGTTGGCGCGATTCAAGCGGCGGGAGTATGTGCGGATCGTGTTGCGCGATCTGCTGGGGATCGCGCCGCTGGCGGAGACCACGGGAGAAATCTCGGCGCTTTCGGATGCGCTGATCATGGAGGCATTGCGCGAGGCGGAAGCTGTGTTGCGGGAAAAGTATGGATCGCGTCAGGATGGAACCCTGGAGGGGCGGCGCGGAGCGCGACGATTTGCGGTTTTGTCGTTGGGAAAGCTGGGAGGCAATGAGCTGAATTACAGTTCTGATGTCGACCTGATGTACCTGTTCGGCGACGACCCAGGAGAAGACACGCCTGCGACACAGGAATATTTCATCCGCCTGGCGCAGCAGGTGACCGATCTTGTTTCGCGCGTGACCCGGGAAGGCCCGGTCTTCCGGATTGATCTGCGGTTGCGGCCGCGAGGCGCGGACGGGGAACTGGCGATCAGTCTGGGACAGGCGCTGCGCTATTACAGATCCACCGCACAGGACTGGGAACTGCAAGCACTGATCAAGGTGCGGCACTCGGCGGGAGATGCGGAGTTGACGCAGGCGTTTATTCGCGCGGTGCAACCGCACGTGTATACCGAGAAGATCAACTTTTCCGCTATCAAGACGGCGTTGGTAGCGCGAGAGCGGATGCAGCGGCAACGGCTGCGGCGGGCGGGCACAGCGCATCCGCAAGCGGCGATCAATATCAAGGTTGATCATGGCGGGATTCGCGACATTGAGTTCCTAGTGCAGTGTCTGCAGCGGGTGTATGGGGGTAGGGAACCGTGGCTGCGGTCACGAGGAACGCTGTTTGCGTTGCAGAAGCTGCACGACAAGGGGCACATCAGCGGGAAAGAGTTTCACGAGCTGACCAGCGCTTACGAATTTCTTCGGCATCTGGAACATCGACTAGCTTCATCGAGTGGATCGTCCCGTCGACACCGATCGTTACGGCGATCGATACGCTTCCGGATACATGATTCTCTTTTGCACGTTGAGGATAGTGTGGGTTTGAACCGCCGAGTTTTAGACCCACGAGACTCTTGCTTTCTACTTCCGTTGAGTCCGCCGGCTTTAGTTCAAGCCCGATCGTTGTCAGAAGGTCGCTGGTCGGAGTCGTTGAAGCCGTCAACACTTCAATATGGGCGCCGATCGCTTTGACATTGACGACAGAGGTTGTCTGATCGATTGCGACCTCTCGTCCTTGAAACACACCGAGACGGTTCAGAGTCGTCTGCTGTGCCCCGAAGTTATACGCTACCCGCAGAGAGTCCTTATCAAGCTCAAAGCAAAATGTGGGAAACAACCCA
>Ga0137418_10000109_pt1 | contig 60224 bp, 56 predicted proteins | sample CZODoug3_1_2_16f_FD_122242 | JGI IMG/M metagenome (GOLD analysis project Ga0137418, IMG submission 122242) | Vadose zone soil fungal communities from Angelo Coast Range Reserve, California, USA - CZODoug3_1_2_16fungal (Hybrid Assembly) | ecosystem: Environmental > Terrestrial > Soil > Vadose...
ATGACCGTCATCATGGGCGCCAGCGGCGCTGAATCTCTCAACGTCGCCGCCAGTATTTTCATGGGCCAGACCGAAGCGCCGCTCACAATCCGTCCATTTCTCCCCAAGCTCACCAAATCGGAATTGATGACCGTGATGACCAGCGGCATGGCCCACATCTCCGGAGGAATGATGGCCGCCTACATGCGCGTGGGCGGAGCGGACGCAAAACATTTGCTCACCGCGGTTATCATGACCGCACCCGGCACCTTGCTGATGGCCAAGATGCTCGTCCCGGAAACCGAGCAGCCTCTCACCGCGGGGCGCGTCGAAATGCCGCCCATGGAAAAAGAATCCAACATCCTGGGAGCCATCGCTCGCGGCACGGTTGACGGCCTGCATCTGGCGCTGAACGTCGCCGCCATGCTGATCACCTTCCTCGCGCTTCTCGCCTTGCTCAACGCCATTATGGGATGGACCCACCTCCACATCAGTTGGTTCCCTTACAGCCTCCAGCAAGTATTCGGCTGGGTCTTCGCCCCGGTCGCATGGCTAATCGGAATTCCCTGGCACGATGCTCCCACCATCGGTAATTTGCTCGGCACGCGCATGGTGCTCAACGAGTTCGTCGCCTTCGCGCAGCTTGGCACGCTGAAAGGCTCGCTGGATCCGCGATCTTTCACCATCGCAACCTTCGCGCTGTGCGGCTTCGCAAACTTCAGTTCCATTGGCATCCAGATCGGCGGCATCGGCGCCCTCGCTCCCGAGCAGCGAAGTCAGCTGGCCAAATTCGGCATCCGCGCCATGCTGGCCGGCACCATGGCAAATCTCCTCTCCGCGTCAATCGTTGGAATTTTTTCATGAATTTCTTCACCGTAGGGGCGCAGCACTGCTGCGCCCCTACCACCCAGACCGATAAATCGATGCACTCAAGACTTTCACAAAGCAAATTCACTCGCTGCAGCAACAAGTCACAATGAAAATGAAAACGAAGTCCAAATCCAACCGATCCCAAGCCAAACCCAGCGCCGAATTCCTCCGCGCCGACCGCGCCGCCAAATTCATTCTTGGCAAAACCAGGCTCCGCCCGCGCATCGCTCTAGTTCTCGGCTCCGGTCTGGGCGATTTCGCGGACACATTCACCGACGCCGTCAAAATCCCATACGCGAAAATCCCCAATCACCCTCAATCGACAGCAATTGGCCACGCCGGGCGTCTCGTAATCGGCAATGTCGGCGGCATTCCGGTCGCCGGCATGCAAGGCCGCGTGCATCTTTACGAAGGCTATTCCGCCAAGGAAGTCACTTTCCCCATTCGCGTATTCGCCCGCATGGGAATTAACGCGGTAATCCTCACCAACGCTGCCGGCGGAATCAATCGCAACTATTCGCAGGGCTGCCTGGTAACAATTCGCGACCACGTCAACTTGCAAGGCGTTAATCCTCTCATCGGCCCGAACGACGAGCGTTTCGGCCTGCGCTTTCCCGATATGACCCAAGCCTACGATCGCGAATTTCAGCGCTTCGTCACGGAAGAAGGAAAAAAGCTCGGCCAGAACATCCATAATGGCGTCTACCTTGCCGTGCAAGGTCCGAGTTACGAGACTCCCGCGGAAATTTATTCGTTTCGCGCCATCGGCGCCGACCTCGTCGGCATGTCCACCGTTCCCGAGGTCATTGCCGCGCGGCACAGTGGCATTCGCGTCCTCGGCATCTCTTGCGTCACCAACATGGCCGCGGGCACCACGGACGCCCCGCTCAATCAAGAAGAAGTGCTGGAGATCGCCGCGCGCATCAAGCCTCAATTCATCGCCCTGCTCCGCGCCGTAATCGCAAGAATCTCGGAGGCTACACCGTGAGCGAGTACGATCATCTGATCTCCGCGGCCAGGCAAGCGCGAGATAATGCGCACGCGCCCTATTCCAATTTCCGCGTCGGCGCCGCTCTCCGCGCCACTTCCGGCAGAATCTTCGGCGGGTGCAACGTGGAAAACGCCACGTATGGGCTAACCGTCTGCGCCGAACGCGTCGCCATCTTCAAAGCCATCAGCGAAGGCGAGCGCGGCTTCGACGCCATCGCCGTAGTCACCGACACCGAAACTTTGACCTCGCCCTGCGGCGCGTGCCGCCAACTCATCTGGGAATTCTGTGGCGACGTCCCGGTGATCCTTTCCAACCTCAAAGGCAAAGTGGAAGTGATCCAAATGCGCGCTCTTTTTCCCAAGCCCTTTGACGCTTCCAGCCTCTGATATCCTTTCAACGTCAAGTAGGTGAGGAGCGACCCGATGAAACGTCGATCTTGGTATATCTGCGCTTTCCTGGTGTGCGCCAGCACGTTCACTGCCCCGGCACTCCCGCAAGAAAAAAAGGTACGCGCCGACTTGGTGATCGCCGGAGGCACCGTGGTCACCATGGACGCGGATCGCCGCATCCTGGAAGACGGCGCCGTCGCCGTAAAGGGCGATCAAATCGTCGGCATCGGCAAGCGCGCCGAAATCGAGGCCAAGTACACAGCAGCAACGCACATCGATGCCGCTGGCCATCTCGTCCTCCCCGGATTCATCAATGGCCATACCCACGTTCCCATGACTCTTCTGCGCGGCCTCAAAGACGACGTCACCCTCGACGTCTGGCTCAAAAATTACATCTTTCCCGCCGAAGCTAAGAACGTTACCGAGGAATTTGTTCGCTGGGGCACACGCCTGGCCGCCGCAGAAATGATTCGCAGCGGCGTAACCACGTTTGCCGATATGTATTATTTCGAGGACGCCATCGCCGAGGAAACCAAAGCCGCCGGCATGCGCGCGATTCTCGGCGAGAGCTGGCTCGATTTCCCGGTTCCTGACAATAAGAATGAGACGGAAGCAGCCGCCTACACCGAAAAATTCCTGAAGCGCTGGCAGGGTGACCCGCTAATCCATGCTGCCGTCGCGCCTCACTCCATTTATCTCTGCTCGCAAAAAACGCTCCATGATGTGCAAGCGCTCGCACAGAAATATCAGGCGCCAATTTTGATTCACGTCGCCGAAATCAAAAAAGAGCTCGACGACAGCCTCGCGAAAAACGACGCCACTCCCGTCCAATACATGAACCGCATCGGCTTTCTCGGCCCTGACGTTGTCCCGGTAGTGGAAGAGCGCGCCGCCGGCATTGCCGTAGGCCTCGGCACCGACGGACCGTCCGGCAGCAACAATGACCTTGACTTGATGGAAGAGATCGATCTCGCCGCCAAGCTGCAGAAGATCAGCAAGATGGACCCGCGCGCTCTTGGGGCGAAATCCGTCGTCGAGATGGCCACCATCGAAGGCGCCAAAGCCGTCCATCTCGAAAAGGAAATTGGCTCACTAGAGCCCGGGAAAAAAGCAGACCTGATCCTGATCAACTTGGCCGAACCAAACGCCGTCCCCATGTACGACGTCTATTCCCAACTCGCCTACGCCCTGAAAGCCAGTGACGTGGACACCGTCATCATCGGCGGCCGCGTCGTCATGCGCGACCGCAAGCTTCTCACCCTCCGCGAACCCGAAATCCTCGCCAAAGCGCGCGAATACGGGAAGCGCGTCGCCGCGTCCCTCGAACACTAACCTAAGTTCCTGATTCGGCTGTGTTTACCTATTGTGTATTTTTACTTGACAACAACGCCGGCTATGCTATCCTGTCGCGGTAAGATTCTGTGCCTTTTCTTCCTGACGGATTCCACCCATCGCTTCCGAGGTACACGCTTAAGTGCTTTATAATGCGCATTTACAAGGCAACTCCGCGTTTTGCCGGTTTTTGGCTGTAATTGTCCTCGCGTAAGTGCTTTAGATTCCGCATTTCTGAGATGGGTCGGTCTAAGTCCTTCAGAATCCGCATTTACAAAAATCGGGGGGGGTGGGGGGTAGCGAACCGTCAGGACTGCACTCGCACCACCCGCATCAGCGTGTCCTGCACTTTTTTCAGTTCCCGCTCGCGCTCGTGCTCTTCCCGCGTGCGGTCGCTCAGTGCTTCCTTCAGCAAAATCAAATTCCGCCGGAATTCCATCTGCATCAGCGCCAGCCGGCCAAGCGCCTTCAGCGCCGTTTCCTGCTCCGGAGCCAGGTTGCGCGGTGTCCGGTCAATCACGCACAAAGTTCCCAGGGCGTAGCCATCCTCATTGATGAGTGGCACTCCGGCGTAAAACCGGATATTCGGCTCCGACACAACCAGCGGATTTGTCCGGAAGCGCTCATCCTGCAACGCGTCCGGCACCACAAAAACGTCCGGCTGTTGGATAGCCGTCGAGCAGAATGCAATGTCGCGCGAAGTCTCCGTGGCCGAAATCCCAACCCTGGACTTGAACCACTGCCGGTCTTCATCGATCAGCGAAATCAGCGCCATCGAAGTTTTGCAGACATACGAAGCTAACAACGTAAGGTCATCGAAAGCTTGTTCCGGCTCACTGTCCAAGATCGCGTATTTTTGTAACGCGGAGACCCGTGCGGCTTCGTTCGGAGACATAATGGGAGTACCCATACTCAACCTCCCGGTACATATCAGTCCTCTTGCGTTGCATCATACTCCTCAGGGCAGGTATATGCATCACCGCAACAATCTTGAACAGGCGATCTTCTGTGATCGTTTGCCGGAGGGGACTCAAGTTGGTCTCCAGCACAACCTTGGGCCCGACGAATACTCGTACTGCCACTCTATGCTGCCGCTAAATTACCCTCGACTACTATTACCACAGCAGCAACGTATTGGCTATTTTATGTTCTAAGGTAAACTGCTGCATGCCTTGCGCTCAGCCCCCGAGCGAACAATTAAAGAACATTCGCTTCCGTTTGGGTATCACTACAAGGGAAGTCGCCGAATTCAGCCAGAAAATCGCCGAAGCCGAGGGCAATCCCGAATATCACATCTCCAACGCATGGCTCACGCAAGTCGAAAACTCCGATTCCGTGCCCAGTATTTTTAAGCTCTACAGTCTCAGCTCCATCTATCGCATCAAATTTACCGATTTGCTGCTTCTTTACGGTGTGGACTTGCAGCACCTCAGCCGCAATCAGCTCGCAGCGCCTTTGCCCGATACCCATCTGACCAACCTTGAAGTGTACGACCAGCAGCGCACTGTCTCTTTTCCCATCCGCTTCGATCGCTCTTTTGACATCGACAATACGAATCTTCTCTCGCGGCTAGTCGAAGTCTGGGGCGAAGTGCCCATCGCGCTCATTCAGCATCTGGACATTCGCCACGGTCTCTACGGGTACATTGGCCTCCACGACACCACGCTTTACCCCTTGCTTCGGCCCGGCTCCTTTGTGCAAATCGATCCGCGCGTGCGTAAAGTGCGGCCTATGCGATGGCGGACGGAGTTTGACCGTCCCATATATTTTCTGGAACTACGCGATGGTTACGCTTGTTCCTGGTGTGAGTTACAGGACGGGCATCTGCTGCTGCTGCCTCATCCCCTGTCGCCGCGCTCGGTTCGCAGGCTCGCCTATGGTACCGAAGCTGAAATCGTGGGCCAGGTGACCGCCGTGGCTATGACCTTGACGCCAGCTCCGGCTCCTGCCGGCGGTAACGCCGCCGCAAGATTGCCAGCGCGAGTTTGATGTTGGACACAAATAGCTGCGCCAGGGCGATATTGACATCGACGGGAAGAGCCACGCGATAGGGCTCCAGTTTTTGCCATACCTGCAGGACCTCTTCACGGCTCTGCGGCGACGAACTGACATAAACCTCGACGTGATGGACCAATTCTTCCAAGGATCGCGCCGCGATCTGAAGAAAGATCTCACGGTGCGCCAGCTCCAGCGCCTGGCCCGCGATCTCGTCTTGAAACCGCGCAGCTAAACCATCGTGGTGGTACTTGCCCGTGTTGTAATCGCGCGTAGACGCCAGGTAAATCAGTCTGGCCAGGTCGCCGTCAATTCTTGAAAGGGATCGACGCGAGAGATCGTCGTAGGCTTGTTCCACTGTCGTCATTTTGTCCGGATAAACCATTTATATAGCTCGACTACTCTCTCTGTTCAACTTGGCCGGCTCAGCGTTACTCCCCTTGCCAGCTATGCATGCCCTGCACTTTTCACCAGCGGGGCCGGCTGGAACGAGCCTTGCACCTTGACGATCCGCAGCGAGAGTCTCTGCACAAAATGCGCCAGCCCGGCTAGAGACAGCGGTCCGGCCGTCTGAATCGCAATCGACAAAATTCCGCAAACGGCCATCAACGTCAGAAATTGAGCGAAAATCCTGATCTCCGTCGAAAATTCCAGATTCTTGCTTTGGCGCGCAACCCCGGCATGTTCACGCATCGCTTTCTTGATCATCGCGGAAATCTGGCGAACCCAAACGAGCGCCACATTCTTTCGCTCTCGCTTGAATAATCGCTGGATATCGTCAGTTCCAAGTCCGTGGACGAATTCCCAGTCGCCACGGGAAAAAACACGGGAAACAAAAACGTCCGGGCAAGGCTGGGCGACGTCTGCTTCGCCGGTCTCAAGCGCCGGCTCCTGCAAATGCCGCGCTGCCAGCCATCCCTTTGTCGCCAGCCCCATCAACAGCAGCAGGAGCACAACTCCGGCAATGAGGCTCGAAAGTTCGATCATGGGCGCACTGCCTTTCGCAAATACCCGCCCGCCGCTTGCAAACGGCGCCGCGTCACTGCCGCGGTTCTCTGGTAATCCTGTTCAAGTTCCAAGCTGCCCGCCGGCACCGCGCTTGGCTGGTACGACCACAAATAGGCCAGCCACAAACTCAACGTGACTGCATAAGACGCCGAGTACGCGTAAAACCAGAAGTGATGACCCTGCGGAGGAATAAACGTCAGACAAATCACGCGTTGGCCGATGAATAATCCATACCCCAGCAATATGCCCCGCAGATTTCTTCCGAACGGTATCGAATAGACCGCGAAGACCGTGACCAGCGCCACAATCGCAATCGCTTGCACCGTTCGCAGCGCCCGTTCCATTTGCAGCGGCGTAGTCTCCAGAACCAGGTTTGGATCGTTCCACAGCGCCGCTATCGCTTTCGCCGCCGCCAGCGCAAACAGGAACGCCAGTACTTGTCGCGCCATTTTCGCCGTCCCCGGATACGCTGCGAGCGCCACCCGGTAAATCTCCAACACAACCCAGCAGCCCATCACGAAGCCCAGGAATTCCGTGGTCCAATACACTGGGTTGTAGAGCTTCCCGCCCCATCTGTAAACCAAAGACCGAAGAATGGATTGAGAGAAAACAAAGAAGATGTATCCGTAGAAAACAGGATAGCGAGAGATCAGGCGGCCACTCACTGCTCGAATCAGCAGAAGAACTTCCAGGACAATGCAACTCCACCAGATCGCTTGACTCAGCATCTTACTCCAGCGAGTAAACTATTCCGGCAACATTCAATACCTAATACTAGCATGAAGCGTGGGGAGAAATGCAGGCCATTTCTCCCCGGCCACTTTTGCCTGACTTATACAAAGAAACCGTTCGGACGCGGTGGAATCGGTAATGGGTCGCCGCCGTCCGCCATCAGCGGCGGAATCGGAAGTGGATCACCTCCGTCCGCCACTCGCGGTGGAATCGGCAGTGGGTCTCCTCCATCCGCCGTCAGCGGTGGAATTGGAAGTGGGTCGCCGCCGTCCGCAACTCGCGGTGGAATCGTGAGTGGGTCGCCGCCATCCGCAACGATAAACGGCTTAAGTTGTGGTTTCGCCGCGCCTGCCGAGCCGTGATGTGTGGTCGCACTAGCCAGCAACAGCAAGCCGAGACACACGTACAGAATTTTCGTAAAACGCATTGTTCCCTCCTCTGAAGTTGCGGGGCACCGAATCAGTCCCCAACGCAAACGTGGGCGCAGGCTACGGCCTGCTGCTGTTTGCGCTTTCGGCAAAAAAGGACTGGTCGGAATTACAACCAGAGGAAGAGTTTTGAAGTGAGCCAGAAAATTTCGGCGAGTAGGATCGTTACGACAGACACGCGAGTTAACCCGCGTAAAACGCACTACTGGCGCGGTGATCCGTCGTTGTTCAGATTTGGTGCAATCAGCGAGGCGAGTAGTTGGCGGTGGTTGTGATCACAAGCGATCGGCGGTTTCTTCGATGATTTCGGCCGGTGGGGTCACGCTTTTGCTGAAGATTTGTGCGCTGGAAACAATTTTTTCGAGTTGCTTCATGATTTTCGCCGTGTCGGCTGGTTTTCTGAATCCGTCAGGATCGGGAGTTTCTTCCGCCGCCACAGTCAGCAAGAACTCGTAGCAGGTACCCTGCGAATATCCCGCATAAGCGCGTTCTAACACCTTTGCGCCGCCGGTTTCGCTCTCTTTCTCACTCCAAAGAAATACGGTTCTTTGCACCGTCGTGGTTCCCGAGCGGATTACGCTGAACTCGGAGACGACCGTGTCGCGGCAGCCTTTCTCGCTGACGGACTCATCGATCACCAATTGCAGCGATCCATGCTCAAACGTGGTGTTGGGATAGCCATCCTCCGGAATCAATACGGTGGCCACCAAGGTTGCCCCCGGCCGATCGAGGTCCAAATCCTCCTGCCTCTTCAGGAAAAATGAACGCTCCTGCACTTCACCATCTTCCAGGGAGTAGTTCCGCGGGTAGCGAAAGGAAATACCCTGTTCCGGATTGTTGTAGTTGGAGAGAAAAGCATCGCGAGGCGTGTCCTTATGCGGCGTGTCCCCATGCAGCGGGCGGACATGCTTACCGGCGAACGAGGTTTGGTTCGCATCGCTGCCCGAAGATGACGTGCGCGCACTGGCCTGCGTGCGCGCCAGCGGCTTCGATGGCGCTGCCTCTCCACGGCAGCCAATCAGTTTGACGGAGCAAACCGTAACCAAAACTGCCACAAACAGCTTTCGTGAAAACATAGGCGCCTCCTGCCAAGCGGCGGAAACTGAATCGGCAGGAGAGCGGCCAAACACTAAGTTGTTGTTTTGAGAGGTATTTAGATGAAGAAGGGCGCGGAAGCAGCGTTGCCTGTCGCACACGCTGTCGCTTATCGCACGCGTTCGCGATCCAGGGACCCGCTATTTCCCTAGCGGGTTGCGATCGGGCATAACCCATTCCCGTCTGGCTCGACGGTCCCGCACCACGTCAAAGCTATAAAACTGCCGAAAGCGGTCGCGGTCCCCTCCAAACACGGATACCGCCGCCCGGGCCGCCTCAAGTCGCGAAGTGAACCGGCCCTGCCGAACAAATTCGCCTATCTCGCTGGACCAAAACCGCGTTAGCGTCTCGTGGTAACCATTGTCCTCGGTGTTCGGCGTTCCTACGGACATATTGTGGTGAAGAATCCCAGCTTTCATGATCGCGAAGGTGGCCTCAGACGCGTGGTCAAAAGCGAAATATGCCGCCATGCCCACATGCGCGGCGTGCGTCCAAGCAGGTTTGGGCAACTTCCCCGATTTCCAGGCTTCCACGAATCTTTGCAGACTCGCTTCGCTCTCGAGGAGCGCAAATGTTTCCCGGCTTGTGGCAGGCTTGCTGGAATCAGTGGTTCCGGATGCGGTAGGATTCGTCGACATTTGGATGCAATCTCCCTGCGTGCCACGGCACCATGGCCGCTAGCAAGAATAGCCAGCCCAAGAAGAAGGCCGAGTGAAGAATTATAGCGAAAGCGATCGGGCTGACCACGCCGAAATGCTCAGGATCGCGATTGAAGAGGCACGCACGGGCCTTGCTGAGGGCGGCATCCCCATCGGAGCGGCGATTTTCGACCGTGACGGGACGCTGCTGGGCCGGGGCCACAACCGCCGCATCCAGGAGAATGACCCGTCGATACACGGAGAAACTGACGCGTTTCGCCGGGCCGGACGCCAGCGTACTTATCGCGACAAAATCATGGTCACGACTTTGGCGCCCTGTTGGTACTGCAGCGGGCTTGTCCGCCAATTCTGCATTCCTACGGTGATCGTCGGGGAATCCGTAAACTTCCGGGGCGGGATTGACTGGCTGCGCGACAACGGGGTCGAAGTCATCGATCTCAATTCCGCGGAATGCGTCAAGCTTTTGGCCGACTACATTCACGCAAACCCCGCGGTCTGGAACGAAGACATTGGCGTCGACTAATGCCACTTTGCCTGACGGGGTCAGCTCCCCAAAATTTAACTTAAGACCTCCAAAATTGGCCTACACTCCTGCGCATGCACGCAGATATTGCTTGGGTGCGGGAACTCTGCCTGTCCTTTCCCCACGCAAGCGAGCAGGTCACGTGGGGTGCTGATCTGACGTTTAGAGTTACCGGAAAGATCTTTGCGGTTGCCGTCCTGGAACCGGCGAAGGTCTGGCTTTCCTTTAAGTGTTCAGCGGAGAATTTCGCGGAACTGACCGAACGTGATGGGGTTATTCCGGCACCTTACTTGGCCCGGGCGCAATGGGTTGCGCTGGAACGCAAGGAGGCGCTGCAGAAAGAGGAGTTAGCCCCTCTGCTTCGTGAAGCGTACGATCTTGTCTTTGCCAAGCTCTCCAAGAAGACGCAACAGGCATTGTTGCAAGCTAAAAACAGAAAACCGGGAACCGTCAGGCGTAACCGCCGCAAAGGAAAGATGCGAAAGGGGTCTTGACTCCGGCCGAAAGCTCATTATTGGAGAGACTAGAGACTAGTGAACCTCGGCCGGGAGTGACTTCAAATAAGCCACTATCGCCCGCGCATCGGGCGGCGAGAGATGGTAGATGTGCATCGGCGGGCGCAGCTCTTCCCCATTCGGGCCGGTACCGTCTTCCAGCACCTTCTCGGCCTGCGCATCCGTGAAGCTCGGGAGGCCCGCCAGAGCCGGCGCCCGGTCGGCCCAGTTCGCGATCCGCGCCACCGGCTGAATCCAGATCGGCGCGCCCCGCAGCCAAGCTGCTTCATCCAGCTCGCCGTTGGGCTTACGAGGAGTGTGGCATTCCGGACATTTCGCGACCTCCTCCACAAGGTAGCGCCCGCGCTCTATATCTGCCTTCGTGGGGGGAGCCGGCAGGGCGAATCGTTTCTGGAAGGCATTTGATGATCCGACGAGCACCCCACTGACCACGACAGCGCACACCAGTATTGCTCTTAACGGCGTTTTCATGAATCCTCTTCCACCCTGATCTTGGAGAGCGCGATTTACAAATGCTCCCTTTGAAGAAACCCATCTTGAGAGGTAAGGGTTTCTAGGGCCAATCCAGTATTCAATGGCCCTGCGCGAGGATTTTGCTGTACGGCTGGCCGCGTCACCTGATGGAGCCGCGAGTAGAATAAGACCGTCCAAGGAAAGCCCCGGAAAAGACCTTTTTTTTGACGGGCGTTCGCGGATAGATTGATTCGCGGGTTCTTGATAGATTTGGCGCATGAACAGCAACGGCACGAACCAGCAGGTCACCAACATTCCGCCACGGGCCGCCGAACGCTACTGGCGCGCGACAATTTCGCGCGATGCTCGCGCTGACGGCACGTTTGTCCTAGCGGTGCGCTCCACGCATATTTATTGCCGGCCATCGTGCCCGGCACGGCGCCCATTGCGTCGCAATGTGGTCTTCTTTCGCACCGGGGTGGAGGCGGAGAAACAGGGGTTCCGTCCGTGCAGGCGCTGCCGTCCGAATGAAGTGTCAGGACCAGTCGCGCTGGTCGAGCGGGCTGCGCGCGAGTTGGCCAAGTTCGGGGAGGACGAAGGCGTTCGTTTTGCGGCACTGGCGGCGAGGCTCAACACAACTCCGGGCACACTGCGGCGCGCATTCCAGCAGGTGACAGGCTTGCGTCCGCGCGACCTGGCGGCGGCGCTGCGGGTCGCACGTTTCAAGAAGATGTTGCGACAAGGAAAACAAATCGCGGACGCGCTCTATGAAACGGGCTACGGGTCGACGAGCCGCGTCTATGAAAAAAGCAACGCACAGTTGGGGATGACACCTGCCACATATCGAAAGGGAGGAAAGAACATGAAGATCGGATACGCGATCGCGAAATCATCGCTGGGGAAGATTTTGGTCGGAGCGACGGAGAGAGGCATTTCGGCGGTCTATCTGGGAGACGCAGATGCAAAGCTGCTGGAAGAGCTGCGCGACGAGTATCCGCACGCAGAGATTTCTGCTGGTGGCGACTCCTTTGAACAGTGGGTGAAAGAGATTGTGCAGCGCGTGGAAGGAAATCCGCCGCGGCTGGAGTTGCCGCTGGACTTGCAAGCGACGGCATTTCAGCGGCGCGTCTGGCAGGAACTGCAGAGAATTCCGCGTGGAAGCACACGGACCTACACGCAGGTAGCGCGGGCGCTGGGCAGCCCAAAGGCGGTGAGGGCCGTGGCGAGGGCTTGCGCGACTAATCCGGTTTCGATTGTGGTGCCTTGCCATCGCGTGATTCGCGAGGACGGGAGCCTGGCAGGGTATCGCTGGGGACTATCAAGGAAAGAACAATTGCTGGCTCAGGAGCGCTCCGCAGAGTAACGGGCGCTCCGGATTGAAAACCGCCTGAAGCAAAAGCCTATTGGCGAGGCTTGATGCGAGTGGCGTTCTTGGGCCAATCGGGCTTGAACTTGGAATCGGGAACCTTGAGATTTTTGATCATGTTTGAATACTTCACGAGGAAGTAGTCGCCGCCGCCCGCTTCGAGAAACTTCTGCTGAATGGGAAGCCAGGACGACTGGTCTACCCACATCTGAATCTTGGTTATCTGCTTGCGGATGTCTTCGGACTTGGGAGTGAGTTCGAGAAGCACGGTTTTGTGATGATCGAGCTCGTCTTCTCGCAGCAAAGTGATATCGTAGCTCTTCTGCAAATCCTGGGCCTTGGTCCCGAAGCCTAAGCGCATGTACTGATCGACAATCGAGCGGTTCTTGCCAAGATTGTATTCCTCGACGCGGTTGATTTTCGGCGTGTAAATAAAGAGAGAATCTCCGGTGCGCAGAATCGTCTTGGGATCGGGATTTGTAAGGTCGATGCGCATTTTTTGATCGCGGCGGACGAAGATCTTGCCGGTTTCGGTGGACGTGTCCTTCACTACGTCCGTGTACTTGAGCTGCTCGATATCCGCAGTCAGGCTGCGGAAATCGGACGCGGCCTTATCAATCCTCTCCAGAACACTTGCCGTGGTCCAGCCGGGATTCTCTTGCGCGGAAGCAGGCAGCTGCAGGAGGCTGCCGAGCGCGCAAAATCCAGCGATAACAAAGAAAGAAACGAATCTTTTCAAGCTAACCCTCGTCGCCGGAAGGACGGGCCGGCAGTTTCAAATCAATTCAATCCTAGCACATAGGAATGGATGCGCGGCTTAAGGCAGGCGTTTCAGCGAAGAAAATCGAGCCTCAAATCAGCGACGAATTTCGACCTGATAGGCGATTACGGTTCCTTTTTCGTTGCGCACGGGTTCGATTTTGGTGATCGAAAAGCGGCCGTTGCGCAAATCGGGGAGGGCGCGCTGCAAGGCCTGGTGCAGCTCATTCTGCAAGGCGGGAGTCTGCTCAGGCGGCGCGAGAACGCGGGCATCGACGCGATACTCCTGGCGATGACCATCATCGGAAAAAAGGACGAGTTGGACTTGCTCCGAGGAAACAGGCATGCCGACTTGCGGCTGGTCGCGGAACCAGCCGCGGGGCGTGAGCAAGACGAAAATCAGGATGAGAACAACAGCAATGTCGTACTGCCAGGTTCCGCGCTCGTACGACCAGAAAAATGTCCGGGAGAGAATGTGCTTTAGGCCAGCCATATCAATCCGCCGGGATGCCGTCGACGATCACGCCATCGCGCATGTGCACTACGCGGTCGAAGTGAGTGACCGCCTCGGGATTGTGCGTGATCATCACGATGGTTTGTCCCAGATTCTTGTTGAGCTGACGCAGCATCTGCAGAACGATTTCCGAATTTTTTGAGTCGAGATTGCCGGTGGGCTCGTCGGCAAGAAGGATCTTAGGCTCGTTGATGATCGCGCGGGCAATCGCAACGCGCTGCTGCTCGCCCCCGGAAAGCTCGGATGGCTTGTGATGCAGGCGGCCTTCAAGGCCCAACATCTTGGTGACCACGTCGAAGCGGTGGGGGTCGAAGCCGTCACCATGAATGAATTGCGCGATGGCGATGTTGCCTTTGGCGGTGAGTGTGGGCAGCAAATTGAAACGCTGGAAAACGAAACCAATCTTGTGGCGGCGGAGTTTGGTGCGCGCTGCGTCGCTGAGTTCGGTCAAGTCGTTGCCGTCGACGAGGACGCGGCCCCGCGAGGCTTGCGCCAATCCACCGATGACATAGAGCAGCGAGGACTTTCCGCAGCCGGAGGGGCCCATTACGGCAACCGACTCTCCGGGCAAGACTTCAAAATCGACGCCGCGAAGCGCGGGCACTTCGACTTTGCCGGCTCGGTAGAGCTTCCACAGACCTTCTGTTTTTAGTATCGGCTCCAAATCTTTTTGCCCTGGAAAAATTGGCGCGCCGGCAGGTTCTTGTATTGTAGCTGCGATTGCCATGGGATGCCTAGCCACGAAGCAATCGATTCTTAAGGTTTTTAGTCATATAAGAGCGCCTCGACCGGATCTTTGCGGCTGGCCAGCCAGGCCGGATAACTTGCGCCGAGTATGGCGCCAGCCATGGCAATCCCTCCAGCGCGCAACACCCAATCCGGGGTGATGAGGATCGACAGGGTCGGAAAACCTGCGAGAAAAGCGGCGCGGACGGCGTAGCTCAGCCCTATGCCAGCGGCAATGCCAAACATGCAGAGCGCGGCAGATTCCGTCAGGAGGGCGCGGACGATAAAACTGCGATTGGCGCCGAGCGATTTCAGGACGCCGATATCGCGTGTGCGCTCGATGACCGTAGTGTACATGGTGAGAAAAATCACCAGGAGGCCAATGGCGATGGCCAGCGCGATCATGGCGTGAATGAACGTCTCGAGGCCCGGAATGTTTGTGGAGGTCATTAGCGACAGGAAATCCTTTAGCGGGCGAATTGTGTACCCGGGCAGCACCGGACGAATCTCCGCCATGACATCTTCCGTGTGTTCGGAGCGAGTGCACTTGAGCAGAAAGATGGAGGCTTTGTCATGCGCGCCGACGAGGTCTTGCAGCGTGGTGATCGGAACGAACAAACGGGCGCCCTTGCCATGCTCGACGATGCCGACCACATGCCAGTCGTGATTCAGCAGATTATAGGTGTCGCCAACTTTTAGATTCTTAGCCTTTGCCGCCCAATCATCGACGAGCAAATCATCCGGGCCTTCCATGTCGCGGCCCTTCTGAAAGACGAAGCCTCCGGAAACGGAGCGGAAGCTCTCCGGGTCGATGCCGTAGATGACTTCGACGCCGCCTGTGGAATTGAATTGCAGCAGCGCGGGGGCGACGGCTTGCACATATTTCAGCTGTGCGAGCTTGTCGCCGATCTTGATGGGCATGGGCGAGCCGCTGAAGCCGAGAAAAATAGAGGCAGCGGGCGGCTGGACCATGATGTCCGCGCCGATTCCTTGAATGCGCTTGGCAGTTTCGGTGAGAAGACCGGACGTGAGGCCCACAATCAGCACGACCAAGGCCACTTCCACCGCTACGGCCATGACCCCAATCAGGGTGCGTAGTGGGCGATGCAACAGGTTGCGCACGATGAGTTCGCCCATCATTGCGGCTTTACTCCCGGCGACTTCTCCTCTGCGGCATCAGCAACGCGCACGAGTTCCGTGCCGGCAGGCTGATCGAGCTTGAAGCGCTCGGGCGGCAAATCTTCGTTCAGCGCGAGCTTGATGATCTGCAAGTCAAGGCGATAGTCATCGTGCGGGCGTTCGATGCGGATTTGGCGCGGGAATGCGCTGACAGCGCCGGGCGCGGAGGGACCCGGATGTTCCTGGTCCCCGACCACCGGCTGCCAATCCGAGACATGAACGTCGGAGAGCAAGATGCCCTTCGGACCGAAGGTTTGCAGCCGGGACACTTGCAGATCGGAGCGATCAAACCAGATCTTGCGAAGAATTTCGGTCCGGTAGCCACCGCGCAGCACGGTCAAGACGTAGTAGCGAGCGATTTCGTCATTGAATTCCTCGAAGAGCACGCTCTCTTCTTTGCGAACCTCGGGCCACAACAAAGCTTCGAGCAAGTGCTGCGGGCGGAGGTTCTCGATAGGTTTGTTGCTGTTGCGCTCCGCCGTGACAGAACCGATCAGAAATTTGGTTTTTGAGGGGATGTAGACGCGAAACATTTCGGTGTCGCTGGCCATGTCAAAGATGGTCGTGCCGACGACGGGCGCCTGGCCAATCATACGGATCTGCGCTGGGCGCTGGGCGAGGAGAAACGCTTTCACCTCATGATATTCCTCGATCACGCCGCTGTACTTTGAGCCTGCAACCGGTCTGAGATCGACGGTGGCGTTCACGCTTTTTACGCCGCGGGCAATCTCGTTGTACTTATCGAGCAGCTCATCGCGAGCGGCGTCGAGGACGACAGGCTTGGACTGAGGGGGCAAGTGAGTCGTTTTTTTGATGCTGGGGGTGCCACAGCCGCCAGAAAACGACAACAGTGTCGCCCAGAGCATCCAATTCAGCACACGTATGTTCAATCCGGCCGTCCTCGTCTGCACAAGTGAAGCAATCTAGCAACCACAGGAATGCGCGTCAACGCAACGGAGCCGCGGGCCACGGTTTCAGTGAGGCCGCGCGATATAAACGTCGAATTTCTGCACTGCCGGGCGAATGCGGCGAATGACTTCGGTGGGCCAGAGCGTTTGGCTCAGGAGCGTGACCCAGCCGTCTTCCGGCTCGCACACGGCACAAAAAGTATAACGAGTGTACGCCGGTTGGTAGGCGTCGAGGCCTCGTCGCGAGAGGTCCTTCTCCAACTCGGGGTCGCCGTCTTGCGCCGGGCCGCCGGCGCGGACACCGAAGGTCTCGCCCTCGAAGCGTTGAAAAAGTTCTTCGAGCTGCGTTTCGCTGGGCTGCGGCAGCACCAAGCAGCGCTCGGCTGCTTCGCGATAGTGAATTTCGTGGAGCTTGCAGAATTCGCGGACGCGGTCGAGATGACTAAAGAAATCGACGACAAAGAATTCGTTGGCGGCGAGAGCGGGAAAGACGGCAGCCCAAATTAGCGCGGCATCTTTGCCGCGGACAGGTTCGCGGCTTTCGGTTCCGAGGAGTTCGAGCCCGACGGCTTTGACATCGGCTCCCAGATCGAGAGCTTCGACATCAAGAGAGAACGGAGGCAACTGCAGGGCGCTGGGATCCAGCGGTGGCTTACCGGGCGCGCTCATACTTCGGATTCCGTCTGCGGGAACTTTTCCTGAAAATCCGGCGCTTGTTTGCGAACGTCCAGCCAATCAAAGAACGCGTCCGGGGTTTCGAGCCAAATGCGGAACCAGTTCGCGATTTCGACTTTCTCGGCGCGCTTGTGAGGCTCAACTTTGGGATTGCGAGAAATCATTTCGGCACGGCGCTTACCAAGCCGCGCCACATTCAAGACGCGCTCGACGGCCGCACGTTCGCCGTGTTGCTGGAACTTACGCATTAGTTCGTCCAGACGCATGATGCTCAGTTCGGCGTCCGACAGCGTCTTGAAGTGCAGCAAGTCCTCGAACTCTTCTTCGTACTGTTCTTCGGCCTCTTCTTGCTGCGAGAGCACAACGCGGAAGCCGGCGCTCTTCAGGACGTCGGCGATATAGTCCGGGCCGGTTTTTCCCTCTTCACCGTGATCCGCAATCAAGCGACGGCGCACTTGCTCGATTTCGGCAGGAGTAAATTTCTGAGCCCCGATGGTTCGCGCGACTTGCAATATCAGCGCCTTCTTGCTGCCCGTCATGTCGTTCATTGGGCCGCTGCCTTTTGCTGCCTGGTGCGAGATTTGTGCTTGGCTTGCATTTTCTTGGCGGTCGCGGTGTGTTTCCTCGGTGGTTTTGCCGCTTGCTTGTGAGCCGCGGAAGCATCTGGCGGCGGAGCCGGCGGGTCGGCGGGCAATCCAGCGAGCAGGCGGCGGTACTTGGTCACATTGCGATTGTGTTCGCTTAACGTGGCGGCGAAAAAGTGGCCGCCCTGCGTATTGGCCACAAAATATAAGTAATCGGTCTGCGCGGGTTGCAATGCTGCGCGCAAAGATGCTTCGCCGGGATTGCCGATGGGACCGGGCGGCAGGCCAGGGTGCGCATAGGTGTTGTAAGGCGACTGGAAGTGCAAGTCGGCGCCGGTGAGCGTGCCTTTGTATTGCCCAACTTCCTGCAGCGCATAGATCACGGTTGGATCGCACTGCAACGGAATATTTTTGCGGAGGCGATTTTCAAAGGCGCCGGCGACGAGCGGGCGCTCCTCCGGCCGCGGGGTTTCGCGCTCCACCAGAGAAGCGAGCGTCACGACGGAGACGATGGGCCGGCCATGTTCCAAGCCGGAAGTATCGTGCTTGCTCTCCGGCGGGGCAACGCGCTGCCATTCTTCCTTAAATTTGCGCACCATCTCTGCGGTCACATCCGTTGCAGTTGGATGCCGGGGCAGGAAATATGTAGCGGGAAAAAGAAAGCCCTCGAGGCTTTTTGCGCGCGGGGCGATGTCGCGAATCAGTTCCGGGTTCTGCGCGGCAGCCAGGAATTCATCGGAGGTCATCAGCTTTTCTGCTTCCAAGTCGTGGGCGATGTCAAAAATGGTCTCGCCCTCACGGACGGTGAAAGGCTGCTCGTAGATGTGGCCGTCGGCAATCTGCCAGAACACATCGTGACCGCTGATGGCATGGTCGAAGAAATATTCGCCAGCTTGCAACCGCCTGCGCGGGTGGCGGCGCGCGTACACCTCGAACGCAAACGCACTGCGGATGACGCCGTTTTGCTTCAGCAACCGTGCCACAGTCCTGCTGGATGCTCCGTGCGGCAGGTCAACGAATACGCCCTGGGCGGCAAACCCCTGGTATGGGCCCTCGATGCTATACCACGCCCAGGCCGCAACTCCCGCAACGGCCAGCAACAGTATCACGGAGACAAAAACGACAATCCTTTTCAATTCAGCCAGCTCCCTCTGGGTGGCAGTCGATAACGTTGAGATTCACTATCAATTTTGCCTCGTTTGCGCAGTTTTATCGAATATTGGCAGCTTGGCGAGAGCTAAAGTAGTTACGCTCCCATACCGGCGCAAAGCAATCAGGCGCACCTCCACTAGATTAGATGTTTTGTGGGTTGCTTTTTGTCGCGTGCCGCTGCTCCAGGTATTCCTTCAAGATTACGGCCGCGGCCACGGCGTCGACCGAGGCTCTGGCGTGGCGCGCACCTTTGGCGTGGGTTTTCGCTTCGTGCAATACCCTTCCGGACTGCTCCTCGAGCAGGCGTTCCGCTTCCCAACTGGTGAGGCGTTCGTCGAGCATGTCCACCGGCAAGCCCAGTTGCTTGCGCAGACGCGCGGCAAATCGCGTGGCTTCTTCCGCCATTTCGCCGCGCGTTCCATCGAGGCGTAGCGGCAGCCCGACGACGATTTGGCGAACACCGTGTTCGCGCGCGAGTTCGCGTAAGCGCCGCATGTCTTCATTGCGATTGATGCGCTCGAGGGTCAGAAGCGGGCGAGGCATACCGGTTTCCGGCTCCGCGATGGCGAGGCCTATGCGGGCGCGTCCGTAGTCCACCGCCAGAATGGATCCGGCGAAAGTTCCGCTAGCGGAGTGTGCGTCTGTCGACATTTCTTGCATTATGGCTTTCGGCCTCTCGTGCCGCTTTGCCATGGCTCCCAATAGCCGAGTTCCTTCATTTTTTCGTCGAGGTGCGTTTCGTTCAACAGGCGTTCCATTTCGGCGCGAGATAGACGTTTACCGAGCGGCTCTGCGCGGTCGGCGATTCCCCAGGCAGTGAGGGCTGCGAGTGCAGTGTTGATCTTCAGCTCTCGCATATCCACTTTGTCGAATGTGTCGGATGCCGCGTGATAGTTGGGGAGATAGTTGGCTTCGTCCTGCTCCGCGACGAGCGTGGGAACTCCCTCAAGAAAGAAATCCCAATTGTCCGTGCCGATGTCGCCATCCAGAGTGTGGTGGGTTACGTCCCAGGAAGCGAGCGGCTTGAGGATTTCGCGAACGCCATCCTCAGTGTCTCCGCGCCCGGTTAGCGAGTAACCTGTCACGCGCCCTATGCCGGAATCGAAGACCACCACGGCGCGAACTTTGTCCAGCTCCGCGCGATGCGCGAGCGCATACTGCCAGGAGCCATACATGCCTTGCTCTTCGCCACTGAAGAGCACGAAGCGAATGGTACGACGCGGCACCAATCCTGTGGCTTTGATAGCGCGCGCCGCCTCGATTACCAACGCGGCGTTGCAGCCGTTGTCGAGTGCGCCCGTGCCCAAGTCCCAAGAGTCGAGGTGTGCGCCGAGAATCACAGCTTCGTCCGGCTTCTCGCGACCGCGAATCTCGCCAACTACGTTTTCCTGCTCGACGGCGGGGCCGATCTTGTTTGGCATGCTGAAGCGCACGCGAACCTTTCCGGGATACGTGCTAATTGTTCGCGCCAGACGCATGGCGTCTTCGCGGGCCAGGATCGCTTGAGGAATGCGATCCAGTCTGGCATCACCGGTGTTTGTGTGACGGTAGAGCAGCAAGCGCTCGCGAGCGCCCATCCACAGAATCGCTGCCGCACCGCTTTTTACCGCGCGGTCGATCACTGCAGGCGGCTGCGTGTACTCGTTGAAAAGATCAGTCCAGGTGGAGCCCAGATCGGTCCAGGCGAGAAGAATCGCGCCTTTTACGGCACCGCCTGCGCGGGCGAAATCCTGTTCGCTGCCATACCCGATATCGATTAGATTTGCTTCAATTCCGCCCGCGGGCGCTGCGGGAGACCAGCCTTCGGCTACCAAACGAATTGGAAATTTCACTGGCTCCAACAGTTCGAGCCGTGTTTCGCCCTCACTCCAGGTCAGCGGCAGAGTGTACTTCTCCGTGTGTACGTCGACGCCTTCCGAGCGGAAAGCGGCTACCGCCCAGTCCACTGCCTTGGCCATTTGTGGAGAGCCGGTGACCCGGCCGCCGACCTCGTCGGTCAGGCGACGCAGATTCTCTTCAAGCGGCGAAGGCCCCATCACTTGCGGGAGGATTTTCGATGCCGCCTCCGCGCAAGAAGCCTCTGTGGCCGAGCATGCCGCGGCCACCTGGCCGGCGGAGGGTTTGGCTAGCGGATCGGTTTTAGCGGGGGGCAATTGCGCTGAGAGACCAGAAGCCGCGATATATGCGACAAAAATAATAGCGAGCAGAACGAACCGCATCTAATTTATCCCCTGGCTATCCTCTGGAGAGTTTCAATCCTCACAAGGTTGGCCCGCGAATTATACCGCATCGATGAGGAGCGGGCCTGTTCCAAAGGCCAAGTGACTGTCTGACGTGTATCTCCGGCAAATCGCTTCCGGGACAGATTGGAAGAGCGATGATGTTGGTATGGCCCTGGAGGTGCGATGTGAAAAATAAGCTGCTCATCGCCGCGGTATGTGTGGCGGGAATAGTTGCTGTGCGTGTACTGCTCGCGGCACCGGGATGGTTCAAGGAACGGCGCGAAAACCGGCAGTTCATCGCGGTAAACAACCTGACACCGGAACGACTGATTGCTCGCTGCGGACCGCCAGTTTCTGACGAGACCAGAAACCTGTATCCCATTATCGCGCGAGACCTGAGCTATAAGGCGGAGACTAGCGGAACGATCTTGTTCAAGTTCAGCAAGACGGCGGAAGAATCGAGCGATTGGGTGTTCATGTCAATGCAGGATTCCAATGGCGGCAAAGAGTACGAATCACCGGTCGCGAAGATTTCGGCACTTTCTTGCCTGGACTCCAAGAAGTAAGGAGACGCCCCGTAAAGTTGGCGAGGCGACGCTCAAAACACTTTGTGATAACGCACGTCTACCCCGTAGCCATCGTATTCATCCCGGATCACGGAAATTCTCCAATGGGGCTTCGGCTGGTATTGAACCTGAATGGTTTGCTGCTGGGTTGAAGTGACGTTGGTAGCAAAGGTCAGAAAAAGAGTTCCGGTAACGCGCTGCTGAATTGCCATTTGCGCACCGGGATTTTGGCTGTTCCCGGCGGTCGGATCGAGAGTGAGTTGAGAGATTCCAGTAAGGTTCTGAACACCTTTGGCCACCTGGCCCGCGACGCCTTGCGCCAGCACCGACTGTGCGCCCAGCGAGGCAGGCGCGGAGGCATTCGACGCTTTTTCCGCAGTTGTTTGCCCGAATGCGAGCAAATTGATTATGTCAATCGGCGGCAACGAAGGGTCGGAAGTATAGTTCGTCTTCAGGCGGTCGATAGGGCCGGAGAAATTGATCGTGATCTTGTACTGCTCAATCGTCGATTTGACGTAGAGGTTCAAGACCGGTTCCGTTTTGGCCGGATTCACGAACGCTATCGTGCCGCTTTGAATCTCGAAGCGCTTTCCTTGAAAGAACAGCTCGCCGTTGGTGAGCGTGATTCTCCCGAGTATTACAGGGTTCGCCGCCGTGCCAGTGACATTCAGGTTGGCGCTGCCCGCGATGCTCACTTGACTGCTCGCCAAGGTAAGGTTTTGAGCAGAGTTTACGGCGATACTCAAATTCATATTGCTGGCCAATTCCGACGGCGAGCTTACGCTGGAATCGTCGGAGAGTTGGCTCATGAACGTCGCGAGGTCAAAGCCCTCTTGAAAGGAGAGCCGGTCCACCACCACTCGCCCGCTCAGTTGCGATTTCTGAGGCGTGCCGTTGAGCTGCAAGTCACCGTCAACGGTCGAGCGGATACCCGTCGGATGTACACGAACACCTTTGGCGTGCAGATCGATTGCGACGTTCGGCTCTTTTCCATAGGTTGCCGAGCCGTTTGCAGAAATCGTGCCGCCTCCCGCCGTAGCATTCAACTTATCGATGCGCAATTGATTGCCGGCAATGGAGAGTTGCCCATTCATGGCCGATATGGAAACGGGCGCTCCTTCGACGGAGAGCCCGGTATTCACAATGCGAATGCTGCCTTCCGTTTTAGGCTGCGTGATTGCTCCGCCCGCGCGCAGGTCAATTTCCAATCTGCCAGAAGCGATAACATCGGGCGATAAAAGCTGAAGAAGCTGCACATCGAGTCCGCCCGTTGCGGACACGTTCAGAGGTATGGTGCTTTGCACCGGCACGACACCCTGCAGACTCACGTCGGTTCCCGTTCCCTTGATACGCGCTTGCTCCACCGTAGCCACTCCGTTTTGGTAGCGGATTCGCAGCGGCCCATCATTGGCAAGCTGAATATTTTTGTACGCAAGATTCAGCCGGGGAATTTCCAATCGGCCATTCAGGCGTGAGGGATCTTTCAGCGGTCCCGCGAGCGAAGCGTGAATTTCGGTGAAGCCCTGCAAATCCTGAGCCGCACCGGTTGTGGCGGAATGCTTTGCGAGCAGAGGCCCGATGGGGAGCGCACGGACGTCTACCGTGGCGTTCGTTTGATATTGACCGACCAAGTCGATGTCGCCTTTGGCGTGGACGTATCCTTCCTCGACGATCGATTCCAGCGACACGTTTGCGTGCTGGTGCGCCAGGTCCATCTGCGCCTTCAGTCCGGAGAATGTCTGGCCGCTAATCTGGAGCTGCGGAATCTGGACATTGCCAGATAATTGCGGGTCCTTCACGGTGCCCTGGCCGCTGACGTTTAGGGTAAGCACACCACTCAGCGAGCCTGCGCGTTGCTGCACGCTTTGCAGTTCGTCCAGCTTCAGGCCGTCCGCCGTCAGTGTCATGTCGTAATGTTGGGTCTTTGGAACATAGGTGAACTTGGCGTCCGCTTTTCCTGCGGCTAGTTGTAGCTCCGCTGTCGAATGCATGGTTTCCCGATCACCATGAAAATCCAACTTCAAATTCCGAACAGGTTCGTTCCAGGCCGAAGCTTTCGTTAGCTGTAGCGAGCCGTGCCCAACCGGCTGCAGCTCCGAACCTGTGAGCGCAATCTCGCCGGACAAATCCCCCGTGATCGGGTAATCGGCCTTGGCGAAGCGTTCGAGATCGGCCACGGACATCTTGGTGACTTTCGCTTGTAAAGAAAGCGGGCTTTCCGGGCGGAACGACCACCGCTGCAATCCCGTTGCGCCGCTGAAACTAATCTCACCTTGTTGCGCACTCTGCAGATATCCGTTTTGAAAGCGAACGCCGGAGGATGCGGCGTCGAGATTTACCCGCAAGGCGCGCCACTTGCTGCCTTGCACCTCCAGATTTGAGCCGGATAGTTGACCTCTAATCCGCGGATCGGCCGTTGGTCCGGTGATCTGCCCAGTAAAATGCACAGCACCACGGAGATCATATGGCGCACTTGCCGATTGGGCGTTGGTCGAATTTGCGCTGCTAAATGCGGATGCGAGCATGGTCAATTCGTGAAGGTCTTTGGCGTTCAGGTCAATATTCAGATTCGACTGCCGGCTCACCACTCCATTGAGTACCACGTCCGTGTTTGCAACGCGCAACTCCGACCGGCCGAAGGATGCGGTCTGTTTCGCGCCGTCGTAATCCACGTCCACCACCCCATTGACCGGAATTTGATTGGCTTGGGAGGGCAGAGTTGTAGGGCCGGTGATCTCAACGTGCGTTCGCGCCTTAACCGCCGCAATATTGCCAGCCCAATTTGCCTGGGCGCTCAGATTCATGCGCCCGAGTAAGCGAATGTCTTGACGCGCGCTGGCCGGCAAGGCACCACTAAGCTGTTCGAGCGAAACTCCGCGAACCGTGGCGTTCACGCTGGAAACTGGACTTTGATCAAGATGAAGCATGTCCATCCGGGCCGAGAGATGTCCCTCCAGGACATCCGCGTCGAACTTTGGTATGTGCAAATTCCCATCCTGCAGCCGATAGGTTCCATGTATGGATTGCAGCGAAGTAGAAACCTGGCTTTCGCGGACCGCCAGTGCATGGCTATCGAAGCGGCCAGCAACCTGCACCGCTTTCAGAAAAGATTCTTTCGACGCGCTTTGATAGCGGACAGTTCCACTCATGGTGACATCGCCCCGAGGCAGCGAGGGGTTCTTCAAAATTTCGCCAATTTCTTGCGTCACCAGGAAACCGTCGTATTGGCCGTCAATCACGGGATTGGCAAAATTAGTGACGTTCAGATGCGCGGCCAATCGCGTTTTCCCGCTGGATATGACAATGGGATCGAGAACTGCGCCGTCGCGAGTTGCCACGAACTCCACGCGAGCGTCGTGCTCCACCGGGTTCATGGCCTTGGTTACGATGCAGCCCTGGCGATAGGCAAGCGAGCCGCGATACTTGTCTGCAGCGGCGTCGAACTCCACCATGGCTCGAAAATCGTCGAGTTCCGCGGCCAGCGGAATCTGCTCATCGTTGTAAATCACCGTTCCGTCGCGAAGAGACGCATGCCGGACAACGATGCTGAAGTTGCTCGAGGATTGTGAGGGCGGGGGCTTGGGCAGATTCGTATTGCCGCGCGAATCGACCCGCAGGTTCACAATCGGCCGATCCAGTTTAATAGCGTACAGGTCCACCTCGTTCTTTAACATCGCGCGGATCCCGAGACTTACGCCCAGATGCTCGGCCTGCAAGAGAGGCGCTTCGCCGCCCTTCTCCTGCCCGCGCGCAACTACGCCATAGACGTCGGCAGTGAAAGGAAGCCAGTGGACGTCGAGTTTTTGAATGGCGATGTGAGCGCCAGTGCTTTGTTCGGCTTTTTGCACAATCTTTGTCAGCAAAAACCGCGTAAATGTATGCGTGTGCACAAGCAGAACGCCAGCCACCACCAACAACAGCAATAACGCTGGGATTCCGATGAGTACAACGCGAATGGCTTTCTTTCGATTTATCCTGTTCATGCAGCCTCTGCTTCCCGGTTAGAACGCTTGCCCAAGCGTCACAAAATATTGCGTGGCTTTCACGCCCGGCGGCGCGTTCAGGTTGTGGCCGATATCGAAGCGCACGGGGCCGACTGGCGTGCGATAGCGAATTCCGAAACCAATGGAGTTCGTGTAGTTGCTGCGAAACTGGCGGAAATTTACGGCGCTGTAGACGTTGCCGCCGTCATAGAAGATCACGCCGCCCAGACCACTCTTCAATGGGATGGGAAAGCGCCCCTCGGAATTCACGATGGCCAGCATGTGACCTCCGACAGGTACGCTGATTAACGTGCAAGTCGCCGGATTAGCTGGATCGCTGCACACTGTGACCGGCCGCTGAGGTCCGGCGCCGTTGATCGGAAACCCGCGAAGCGAGTCCGCGCCCCCCGAGAAAAACCGCTCGCTCAGCGGCACAAAGCTGCCGGAAAAGGGCGACGCCAGGCCGATACGAAAATTGTTCGCCCAGGTCAACCACGGCCGGATGGGCAAGTAGAACGCAGTCTGCCCCAGGAATCGCGTGAAATTGCTGCTGGACCCGAGTGCCGTCGGCGTGACGCCGAAGCTCGCTGTCTGATAGATGCCGTGGTGCGCGTCAAGCGATTGGTCGCGCGTGTCGCGGACGTACTCCAGCGAGAACGTGGAAAGACGCACCCGCCGATCTTGCGGCAACACCAGGTCCGGAATGATGATGTTGCTGAGATTCGTGCGCTGAAAACTGTAGCGCGCGCGCACCGTCTTCGTGCGCTTCGCGTCCAGAGCCTTTTCGATTTGCCAGGAAACTTGTCCCAATCGCGCTGTATAGATGGGATTCTCCGTGCTTCGTTCCCCGGAAAGACTAAGCAACGAAGCCCATGTCGAGCTGTGAAACCGGGGATCGGAATAGGTCGCGGTTGCGCGCTGATCGAGGCGCGAATAGAGGACTCCGATCGAAGCCGTTTCCGCCCGGCCCCGCAGATCACGCCGGGAATAATCAAAGGAAAAGCGCGGACCGAAGAAGCTCTTTTGACTTGTCGTGAATTTATTGCCCAAGCTAATAGGCGGCAATCCTGGTATCGCAACGGCCCCTACGGGAACATTTCCACTCCGTGGGATGACCTCGAATCCCGCACCGACATCGAGTACGTTGCGCTTCGATTCGTGGACCTTGATCAGCACTTCCTCATATTCCTGGCCCTCGATTGGCCGAAGCGGACTGATAGTGGCCCAATCGAAGATCCCGAGGTCGTAAAGGTCGCTTTCCGAGCTGAGCAGCTTGCCTTCACTCAGCGGCTGGCCCTCTTTCACTTTGGGATCGGTAATGTTGCGCAGAAATTTGGGCTGTGTATGCTCAGCTCCCAGTAGAGCCACTTCTCCGACTCGCGCCAGCGGGCCGGGATCGATTTTGTAAACCACGTTCACCAGGAGCGGATTTTCTGGAGCGGGCATGGCCGTGGAATCGAAATGCGCGTTCAAGTAACCCTCGTCCATATAATCGGCGAGAACCTGGCTGCGATCGTCTTCCAGTAGCTTTCGCGAATAGGGTTTTCCGGGAGCGAGGTTTAGCGGATGTTTGGTGGGCGGCTTGATCGGCTCGTCTCGTGCGTCGACGATTTGCAGCGTGTTTACTCGGTGCTGCTCGCCCTCCAGAATTCGGAAGGTCACGTCGATTTGCGGCTCGTGATCGCGCACTTGCGGCTCGACCCTCACTTTGTCGAAGCCGTCGTTCTTATAAAGATTTGTGATCGACGCTACGCTCTTCCGCACCAGTTCGTTGCTGATCTTTCCGCGCAGAAATAACAGGCGCGCCCTCTTTATCGGGATATGCGCCTGGAGCTGATCGTCGGAGAAATAGTGATTGCCCTCGAAATGCACCTCCTCGACCTTATGCTTGTTTCCCTTATGAACGTCATAGACCACGCGAATTGCGTCCGGATTCTGCTCCAAATGGGAATCCACTCTCGCGTCGAAGTAGCTTTTCGATTGGAAATAGGAAACGAGATTGCGACCGCCCTCTTCGACCAATTCCCTGTCGACCGTGTTTTCTTCGTAGATGGGAATCAATCTCTTCAGCGTGCGCTTCCAGACATGAGCACCGTTGACGCGAATCGATACGAGCGGCCCGGGCTGTACCTCGAATGTCACATGGGCAAGGCGGGTCGCCGCGTCGTAGGAAGGCGGCGCCAGGCGAACTATGGGCGTCAAGTGACCGGATTTTTCCAAACGCTGCCGCAGATAATCGAGTGACTTCGCGAGTCGCGTCTGCGTGTAGGGCTGGCCGCCCCGCAACGAGCCGCCCTTCAACTTCGCCCAAGACGAAGTTAATGCGGCGCGCAGCTCGACTTTTTGCTTTTCCGAGGCGTCCTGAAAAGTTACCTCCCCGATTTTCGCCCGCGGGCCCAGAGTGCAGTGATACATGAGATTTACGATAAGGTGCTTCTCATCGCGTTGCGTCTCAGGATCGATCTTGGCTTGGAAAAAACCATCATTCTTAAAAAGCTCAAGCAATGCTCCCTTGCCGTTGGTTACGAGGTCTTCGACGAAGGGGGTCTGGTCCGGAATATTTACGGCTTGCAGCATCCGCGCATAAGAAAAAGACTTTGCGCCCGGAAAGAAAACCATGCCGACATAAAAAGCGGGTTGTAGCAGAAATGTCACATGCAAGCCGGACTGTTCTGGCTCTACTTTGACTTGTACCTGGGAAAACAAAGTTGTCTTTTGCAGTGCAGCAACGCTGTCGCGAATCGCGGCTATTGAAAAGGGTTCGCCTTCCTTTTGTTTGATCAGCGGCCGAAACGCGTTGACGTTCATTTCCGGGCTGGCGGCGATGTCCACCTTAAGAACCGTGCGGCCCTCGAAACCCTGATAGGTGCTGGACTGGTCTTGCTGCGCTCCCGCCGCACTCGCGCAGCGCACAATGAGCAATGCCAAGACGACCAACCTCGCTATGCTCACCCGCTTTCGTTTTCTAGAGCTGGCAAAAAGTACGGCACCATGCGTCACCATGAGGAGGCCCTCACAGACCTCATTCCAGAAAATCCGCGAATCCAAATGTGATTCGTGAACGGAGGCCAGCCGTTCACGACGGTTACTGACCTACAGATACGTGACCCTGTCTCGCCCAATTGTCCGAACGTCTGCGTCATCTTCCTGCTCGAAATGTCGATTGCGGGCTTGGCGGGCCAATAACTCAAGTCTAGGTAGACCTAAAGGCTTCGCTATCCCCTGAACGCTGTAGCTCCATGTACTTCTCGTTGTAAGTTCACGGTAGGCCGCTCTCCAAGATGCCTTCCGTGCGCATGCAAACGAGGCTGAAGAGAATTGAGAACTGCGAGCGATGGTAAAGTGGGTTAGCGTGAGTTTGCAGACAAGGACGGACGATTTTCGATGAGCGAAGATTACCTAAAGGCGGCTGTGGAGATAGCGCGCGAGGCTGGCGCGATCTTATGTGAGGAGTTTGACCGTCCGCTGCAGATCTCCTACAAGGGCGATGTGGACCTGGTGACTCAAGCGGACAAGCGCTCGGAAGCCGCGATTGTAAAGCGCTTGACTGAATATTTTCCAGAGCACGCTATAGCCGCGGAGGAGGGCTCCGGGCACGAGAGCGCCTCTCATTCCGAATACCGCTGGCATATCGATCCGCTGGATGGCACTACAAACTTTGCTCACGGTTATCCCTGTTTCTGCGTTTCCATCGGATTGGCCGAGCGCGATACAGTGATCGCCGGAGTGGTCTTTAATCCCTTCTACAATGAGCTTTTCGCTGCTTCGCGCGGGCAAGGCGCGACGCTGAACGGGAAGAAAATCCACGTCTCAAAAGTACAGACGCTTTCGACCAGCCTGCTGTGCACGGGCTTCCCGGTGCACAAACGCCTTGCTAATCCGAATATTCATTATTACTGGGATTTTACGCTGCGTTCTCACGGCGTCCGTCGAGACGGTTCTGCCGCTCTCGATCTGGCTTGCGTAGCTGCCGGACGCTTCGACGGTTTCTGGGAGTTTGGTCTGCAGAAATGGGACACCGCTGCGGGCACGTTGCTCGTCGAAGAGGCCGGTGGAAAGGTCAGCGATTTTTATGGGCAACCCTACCGGCTGGGCGGTCCGATGATTCTGGCCACAAACGGAACCATGCACGAAGAAATGCGCGAGGTTGCGCTGGAGATTTCACAGCGCGATCCGGCATCTCCACTGCGCCGCTAATTCTTTGGTATTGAATCGCGAGCAATGTGATGAAATTTAGTGAACCGCGGCAGTAGCGGCGATCACTTTGGCGCGCAATTTGTCCGGCAGGGTAGCGTAACCTTGTTCTTTCGCGATCTGTTGGCCCTCGCCATAAACCCATTTTAGATACGCACCCACGGCGCGGCCCCGCTCGGGATCCTTTGACTTCACAGGAATATAAAGCCACGTGAAACTGGCGATTGGGTAGCTGTCCTTGCCCGGGGCGTTCGTCAGCGAAGCTCGAAAATCGTCATGCACCTTCGATTCAAGTGCCGCTGCCGATATGGAGTTCGTCGTAGGCAGAACAAAATCGCCGGCCGCATTCTTTATGCGCGCCATTCGCAAAGAAGCTCTCTGCGCGAGGTTTGCCTCCGTGTAACCAATGGACCAGGATGTCGCGCGCACCTTGTCGGCCATGTCCTGAGACCTTGCCGCGCTGCCCCCAACCGGCCACTTCGGCGATTCCCCACGCCCAGCCTTCGTTAGAAATTCGGGACTCAGCTTGCAGAGATAGTCCGAGAGGATGTAATTCGCGCCTTTGCCATCGGTGCGATGAACCACTTGAATCGGCTGTGCAGGGAGCTTCATCGTAGGATTCAGCTTGACGATGGCCGGATCGTTCCAAGATTTCACTTTTCCGAGGAAAACATCCGCGACCACAGGGCCCGACAGATGGAGTTCGCCGGGTGTGTTAGGCAGGTTGTACACGATTGCGATGCCGATCAGAATCGTGGGCACTTCCAGCACCGGTACCGCAGCTCGTTTCAGCTCGTTTTCCGGTGTAGGTGCATCGCCCCCGCCCAAATCGCCGACGCCTGCCAGAATCTTGCGGGCGCTTTCCGTGGTGCCTTCGGGAAGGTATCGTAATTGCGTTTCCGGATGCTGCGCATGGTACGCGTCGCCCCATGCGATGTATAAAGGCTCAGGAAGGCTGGATCCTGTCGCCACCAAAGTGACCGGCGTTTGCTCTTGACCCGCCGCCAGCGCCCCTGCAACCGATATCGCAAGGAAAAAGCACACAGTTGTACGCACAAATTGGGCACGGCTGTTCACAATCGCGTCTCCTCGAAGGAATGACCCTGACGTACTACGCTAATCCCTTTGAGCAGCCTGGGCGAACGAAGATGTTCGGGGCGTGCCGAAATGCGCAATTACCTATAACGCCCCACCCGTCCGGCTACGCTTGCTCCCACAAATATTCTTGTCCAGGAACGGTTCCCCGTTAGACTGCGTCTAAGAAATTCAGGTAATTCATAGCGGAGATAATTGTGCGAACCATCTTGCTGCTTACAATTTCGAACATCTTCATGACCTTTGCCTGGTATGGCCATCTCAAGTACCGAAGCGAGGCTTTGTGGAAGGTCATCCTCGCAAGCTGGGGCATCGCCTTTTTCGAATATTGCTTCCAGGTTCCGGCAAACCGCATCGGTTCCTATGAATTTACGACTGCTCAGTTGAAAACCATTCAGGAAGTAATCACGCTGTCGGTGTTTTCCGTTTTCTCTGTCCTGTATCTCGGCGAGAAGCTGAAGTGGAACTACGCGGCGGGATTTGGCTGCATCGCTCTTGCCGTCTTTTTTGTATTTCACAAGTGGTAGGGCAAATTAGGCAATTCGCTGCGGGGCCCAGGCCGCCATGTCCTGCCGCCGCGCGAACTGCAACAGCGGCAGCTCGGCAGGCAAGCTCAAACCGGCAGCCTCGGCCATCGAATTGTTCGTGATCTGCGCTTCGGCTTCTTGCAACAGCCACGGTGGGTGATGGATTTCGCCGCGATAGATGCGCCCTTGCGAAGTCGCTGAATACAAGCAATACCGTTCCGTCAAGAAGTGCGCGAGCGTGCCCGGCTGCGCTTGGAAGAACTCACCGGCTCCGCGGTATCGCCCCTGAAATTCAGCGCCGGGTGCTCCCGAATGGGAACGGTGACTTTGATACTCAATCCATCCTCCGGCCTCCCTGCATTTCATGCGCGCACGGAAATAAGGCAGATGAAACGTCAGCCGAGCCGCCGCCACGGCTAACGCATTCGCAGCGTCCAGGCTGAAGAACCACACTCCCGGCTTATTCTGCGCCGTCACATACGTCCGCACATTCAACTCTGGAAATGCCGAGAGCCCAGGCAGCAGAGGCGTCCAGCGCAGCCGCACGCCCGTCATCGAAAAAGGGACGATGCCGAGCCAAGCCTGCCCATCGAACGTGTCAATCTCCAGCTTTGCGGGGATGTGCGGGCGCAACATGGCCGCGCCCACAGGCCAATGCGCAAACAGAAGGTCGTGCCACGACTGCGCCATGATCCACGGTCCGGACGGCAGCGGCCACGGCCGGTGCGCAGTGCGATCAAGTAGGGAGGTCACCGTATGCGACGCGCGTCTCTCGACAGCTTTGCCCATTCAATATACGCTTCGAGAGCCATATACCCTTAGGAAGCGTAAAAGAATCGAATTGCCTGCACTTCAAATCGTTCAGAAGGTTCAAAGTATCAAGGAGAAATATCATGCAACGCAAAGCAAGCGCCGTGTGGCAGGGCGACCTGAAAACCGGCAAAGGCGCCATCTCTACTGATAGCGGCGTCCTCAAGCAGACGCAGTATTCCTTCAGCACGCGGTTCGAGAACGGTGTCGGCACCAATCCCGAAGAATTGCTGGCCGCGGCTCACGCCGGATGTTTCACCATGGCGCTCTCCGCGCAGCTTGGCGCGGCGGGCCTAACGGCGCAGAAGCTGGAGACCACCGCAACGGTGAGCCTTGAAAAAGTCGGCGATAGCTTCAGCATTACCAAGAGTCATCTGGACCTGGTCGCGCGCGTACCCGGCGCCGACAACGCGAAGTTTGACGCAGCGGTGAAAGCTGCGGAAACCGGCTGCCCCGTCTCCAAGCTCTTCAAAGCGGAAATCTCGGTGAACGCGCGGCTGGAATCCTAAGCCTGCGCGTTTCGCTTGCGGCTGCGATTAAAAACAAATGACTTCCGTGATCCCATACCCGGGCGAGTTCGTGGCGGGCGTTGCCGTCTTCCTGATCGTTGTGTGGGACGCCTTCGAAGCCATCATCCTACCGCGCCGCGTTACGCGAAAGTTCCGGCTGACCCGTCTGTTCTTTCGGTCTACTTGGGGAACTTGGCGCCTCTTCGTCAGCCTCATCCCTGCTCGCAAGACGCGCGAAGCACTCCTAGGGTTTTACGGCCCCATGTCTCTGATTTTGTTGATCGCCGTGTGGGCCATCGGCCTTGTTCTCGGTTTTGGGCTGATGCAATATGGAACTGGCTCGGCCGTCAACTCCGCAGGCTCACCACCTGGCTTCTGGACTGACCTTTATCTAAGCGGCACCACCTTCGTCACTCTCGGCCTCGGGGACGTGGTTCCGCGCTCGGGGATCGCGCGGGCCCTCGTAGTCGCAGAAGGCGGCTTCGGTTTCGGGTTCCTGGCGGCGATCATCGGTTACCTGCCCTTCATCTACGGCTCTTTCTCGAAGCGCGAGGTTGATATTTCGCTGCTGGACGCGCGGGCCGGCACTCCGCCGACCGCCGGCGAACTCTTGCTCCGCCACAGCTACGAAGGCGGCCAAGAAGCCCTGCGCGAGCTTCTGAAAGATTGGGAATTGTGGTCCGCGGAATTGATGGAGAGCCATCTTTCTTATCCGGTCCTGGCCTATTTTCGTTCACAGCACGACAACCAATCCTGGATTGCATCGCTGACCGCAATTCTTGACACGTGCGCGCTGCTCCAGGTCGGCATCGAAGACGCCTGCGAGCGCCAGGCGGAACTTACGTTTGCCATTGCGCGCCACGCCGTCGTAGATCTCTCCCAGGTTTTCGGTACGCCTCCGCGAGTTCTTCCGCAGGATCGCCTAACCCCGGCGGAACTGAGCCGCATCCGCGACACCCTTGCGCAGCATGGCCTAAAATTAAAAGACGGAGAAGAAGCGGATCGTAAACTCATCGGCTTCCGCGGCATGTACGAGCCTTACGTCTTCGCGTTGGCGAATTACTTGAATCTGACTCTCCCTCCGTGGATCCCGGAGAAAAAGGGGAAAGATAATTGGCAGACCACCGCATGGGGCGAATCGGCAGGCTTAGTGGAAAAGAAACCGCATGCCGTAGGCGTTGACGACCACTTCTAGCGTCGTGGATTCCGGCTGGCACAAAAACCCACTTTCTCAAATTCTTAGCTCCCAACATCATGGAGAACTCACATGAAAGCCATACGCGTACATCAATTTGGCGGTCCGGAAGTCCTAAAACAAGAGGAAATCCCCACGCCGAAGCCAGAAACCGGTCAAGTGCTGGTGCGCGTGCGCGCAGTCGGCGTGAATCCCTATGACACCTATATGCGTGCGGGTACGTACGCGATAAAGCCGCCCCTGCCCTATACGCCGGGCTCGGACGCCGCAGGCACTGTGGAAGCGGTTGGTCCTGCCGTAACCAAGGTGAAGCCTGGAGATCGCGTCTACACTGCGAAGACCATTACCGGAGCCTACGCCGAATATGTATTGGCCCTCGAAGAACAGGTAAATCACCTGCCAGACAAGATTTCCTTCGAGCAGGGTGCTGGAGTCTGGGTTCCTTACGGCACCGCGTACCACGCGCTGCATCACTTCGCCAAAGCCCGCGCAGGAGAAACGATTCTGGTGCATGGCGCGAGTGGCGGAGTTGGCACAGCCTCCGTGCAGATTGCCCGAGCCATGGGACTGACCGTCTTCGGCACCGCCGGGACGGATAAAGGGCTCGAGCTCGTGAAGCGCGAGGGCGCGCATCACGCATTCAACCACCGCAGCGCCGGATACCACGAAGAAATCATGAGGGCCAGCGGCGGCAAAGGCGTCGACGTGATTCTCGAAATGTTGGCAAACGTAAACCTCGGCGGCGACCTTAAAATGCTGGCTTTGGAGGGACGCGTCGTCGTTATCGGCAGCCGCGGCGATGTCACCATAACTCCCCGCGATCTGATGTCGCGTCGCGCATCAGTGCGCGCATTCACGCTGTGGGCCGCTCAGCCTGCGGAAGTCACTGAGATCCACGCTGGAATTTTCGCCGGCATGGAGAATGGCACGCTACGCCCCGTTGTCGCCAAGCAAATACCGTTGGCCGAAGCGGCGCGCGCGCATAAGGAAATCCTGGAGCCGGGCGCCAGCGGCCAAATCGTCCTGGTCCCCTAATCGCGGTAGAGCACCCGAGGCAAAGAAAGCCCCTCCTGGGCTAACGTTTCAGCCTGATTGTTTGTGCCGCCTTTTTCCGTATAATCAATAGCTCCGCAGCCATTCACTAGCTCGGACCGAAGAAAACGCTCGTCGTGCATACACACCTTCTCACTTCGGCGCTGCTCGCCGCGCATACTGCCAGCATCGGCCAGTATTGGCGCAAGATACTTGACCCGACCTTCCGGGGGATTTACCACGTCAACGCCTTTGACTTGGCGATGATGATTCCCTATTTCCTCGTACTGTTCGTTCTCGCTACTTACGGCCTACACCGCTATTGGCTGGTCTACGACTACTACAAATACCGCCGTAATATTCCCGGGCCGCCTCCGCAAGCCACGCGCTGGCCGCGTGTCACTGTGCAGCTCCCGATCTTCAATGAGCGCTACGTCATTGAGCGCCTCGTCGAAGCAGTTTCCCGCTTCGATTACCCGCACGAGTTTCTCGATATTCAGGTTCTCGACGACTCTACCGACGAAACGCAGCAGGTGGCCAGTGCGTGTGTCGCCCGCTTCGCCGCGCAAGGCCTCCCGATCAGCTACATTCACCGCAAGAATCGGGAAGGCTACAAAGCAGGCGCCCTTGAGAATGGCTTGAAAACCGCGCAGGGCGAATTCGTCGCCATCTTCGACGCGGACTTTATTCCCGCTCCCGATTTTCTCCGGCGCAGCATTCCTTACTTCGAGAATGAAAAGATCGGAATGGTGCAGACGCGCTGGACCTATTTGAATCGCGATTATTCGCTGCTCACGCAGGTGGAAACGATCCTGTTGGACGGCCACTTTGTTGTCGAGCACGGAGCCCGCTCGCGCCGCGGCACCTTTTTCAATTTCAATGGCACAGCCGGTGTCTGGCGCCGCCAAGCCATTGAAGACGCCGGTGGCTGGGAGCACGACACCCTCACCGAAGATACCGATCTCTCCTATCGCGCGCAGTTGTGCGGGTGGAAATTTCTGTATTTGCCTGATATCGAATGCGCCTCAGAGCTTCCCGTGGATATGAACGGATTCAAGGCACAGCAGGCGCGCTGGGCCAAGGGGCTGATGCAAACGGCGAAGAAAATTCTGCCGCGCGTGATGAAATCCAACGCGCCATGGCACGTTAAGGCCGAAGCGTTCTTTCATCTGACCGCGAACATCAGCTATCCGTTGATGGTCCTGCTTTCGACCATGCTCCTGCCCGCCATGATCGTGCGCTTCTATCAAGGCTGGGTCCAGATGCTGCTGATCGATCTGCCGCTTTTTCTGGCCTCCACTTGCTCGATCTCCAGTTTCTACTTGGTTGCGCAGAAGGAGTTGCGTCCCAAAAACTGGTGGCGCACTTTCCTCTACATGCCCTTTGTGATGGCCACCGGCATCGGGATTTCCGTTCGCAACGCGCAAGCCGTCATCGAAGCCATCATCGGAAAGAAAAGCGAGTTTGCGCGCACGCCCAAATACAAAATCGAAGGCAAGGGCGATTCCTTCGTGGCAAAGAAATACAGGAACAAGGCGGGATGGATGCCCTATGCGGAAGTTCTGCTCGGCGTCTATTTCTTCTTCACCGTGCTCTACGCCATCTTGAACGAAAACTACGCCACGGTGCCGTTTCTGCTGCTCTTCGTTTGGGGATATTTGTACACCGGTTTCATGTCCCTGGGGCAGACCTACTTCGCGCATCTGCGCTTTGGCGTAAACGCCCCGGAAATGCGCCCCGCTTCCTCCGGCGCTCCCGGCTTCTAAATTTTCATCGCATAAAAAGAAATCTCCGGGAATCGCGGGTGGGGTGTGTCGCGATTCCCGGAGGTCTGCTTAGCGCCGTGCTCCCTTCACTGAGCCGTCGCGGCAGAAACGGGGCGGTAGGGGACATTCACCGAGGAAGCTCCAAGATTGCGCTCGCGCCGCGTCGCCACCGTAGCGTACAGCGCGATGGAACCTATTCCGCCTAGCAGAATCAGGGCAATGCCGGCGTCAACAATCGCCATCCGCGCCACGCCGGCTTCCAGCGTCGCTTCCCTGCTGACCGCCAGCTTCAGTGCACTCTGTGTCGATCCGTTCTGGGTTGCTGCCGGGGCGCTCTGCGCCACTCGCACAGCAGCTGCTTTGCTAATCGCTGGTGTCCCGGGATTAATGTCGAAATATGTGGGATCCATGTCCTGCTGCGCGCGCGCCGAGCCTGCCATCAACAATGCGGCTCCGAATCCCGCCATCATCAATTGCATCCGAATTTTCTTTTGAAATTCCATGTTGCCCTCCACTTCGGCTTTGAGGTTCGTCAGATGTTCTGAAGAATTGCAGGCGGGTTGCCAACTCCGCCGTGAATCCGGCACTCCTTCCCAATCGCTCGGTAAGATTATGAACAGATGGGACTTAACAGAGACCGGATCGACAAAATCTCCTCAACGCCAGCGCCTAAAAGCGCGGTCGCTCTCCGTTCGGAGATTGCCGCCTATCTGTTCGGATAGCACTCGCCAGTAGTAGCTTCGCGCCTTTGGAGCTAGAATACGCGGCAGCCCGGCGGCTTCTTGTAAGCCGCCTTGCAAGACTTGCCCGTGCAACCAAAGCTCTTAGCGCTCAGTGGTCCCCTCGGAAAGTCGGAATTCCGCTTCGCGGTTCCCTTGTCGATAGGCCGAGATTCCTCCAACCCGATATGCATCGACGATCCAGCGGTTTCTGACTTCCACTGCCAGATCGCTCGTCAAAATGAAAGCTTTCTCCTCACGGACTTGGAGACGCCTTCCGGAACCTTAGTCAATGGCATACCCATTAAGCAGCGGCTCCTGTCTCCCGGAGACCAAATCGCTATTGGCAATTCCCTATTCCTCTTTCAGGTGGAGGGCGCCGCCGTGCCCACCAGTCCCGTCCAGTTCGACGAGACTCCCTCGGCTAGTGGCGAGGAACAGCGACTCCGCCACGATGAACTCGTTTATTTGCATCCGGAGTCGTTGGCCGCCCTGCCGCAGTCCGCGCGGCTGGATCGAGCGCTCAGTACATTGCTGAAAATAAGCACGGCGATTGGGTCGATCCGCGACGTCGAGTCGCTCCAGTGGCAGCTCCTCGGCATGATCTTCGACGTCATACCCGCCGAGCGCGGCGCCATCCTTCTGATGGACGATAGCGCTGCGGAGATCTCCTCGCCCGTGGCGTGGGACCGCGTCTCCGGTCCTGATCATCCCGTGCACGTCAGCCGCTCGCTTGTCCGCCGCGTCATCACGGACGGCATCGCAATTCTCGACAATGAAGGGAGAGAGAGCGGGTCTCGTTCAAGCGGCGAAGCGGCACCGGTGCGCTCGCTACTCTGCGTGCCGCTTGTCGTTGCTGACCGCGCGTTCGGGATCATCTATCTCGATTCCGCTAATCCCAAGGCCGCTTTCACGAAGGACGATTTGCAGCTTCTCGCCGCCATCGCCGGCCTGGCCGCAATTGCCATCGAGAACGCCCGCCAATTTGAGCGGCTCGGCAGCGAGAATCAGCGCCTGCGAGCCGAAATCAGTCTGCAGCACGACATGGTTGGCCAGAGCCCTCGCATGCGTCAGGTCTACCAATTTATTGAGAAGGTCGCCCCCAGCGACTCCACCGTTTTGATCGGTGGCGAAAGCGGCACAGGCAAGGAGCTGGCCGCGCGCGCGATTCACAAAAATAGTCCGCGCAAGAACCAGCCGTTCATGGCGCTGAATTGCGCGGCGCTGACGGAGACCCTTCTTGATAGCGAGCTGTTCGGGCATGAAAAAGGTTCGTTCACCAGCGCCATTTGCCAAAAGAAAGGTCTGCTGGAAGTTGCCGAGGGCGGGAGCGTTTTCCTTGACGAAGTCGGCGAACTCTCACTGACTCTGCAAGCCAAACTGCTGCGTGTCCTGCAGGAGCGCGAATTCGTCCGCGTAGGCGGCACGCGACCCATCAAACTCAACGTGAGATTTCTGGCTGCTACAAACAAGGACTTACAGAAAGCCGTCGGCGACGGCAGCTTTCGCGCGGACCTGTTTCATCGGCTGAACGTAATTTCGTTCACACTCCCGCCACTGCGCGATCATGGCGACGACATTCCCTTGCTTGCGGAATATTTCGCCGCGCGCTACGCGAAACGATGCAAGCGCGATGTCAAAGGGATTTCCGCGGAGGCCCGCGCCTGCCTCGCCCAATACGACTGGCCCGGCAACATTCGCGAATTGGAAAATGCCATGGAGCGCGCCGTGGTCATCGGCTCATCCAGCTTTATTCTCCCAGAGGACTTGCCGGAAACGCTTCTGGAAAGCTCGCCGACTTCCACGGTCGGCTCGGCCGGCTACCACGATGCGGTTCGGAACCTGAAAAAACAATTAATACTCAGCGCATTTGAAAAAGGTGGCGGTAGCATTACGGAGGCCGCGAAGTTGCTGGGTATAAACCCGAATTACCTGCATCGGCTCATCCGCAATCTGGACCTGCGCTTGGCGCTGAAGAAAGATGCCAAGCTGTAGCGCTTCCCGGATAACGCGCCTAAAAAATGTGGGCAAGCCGGCGGCTTGCCCACTACGAACTCTAATTGCTTTGTCTGGGAGGTTGTGCCTGTCAGGCTACCGTTCGCCCACGCAGGAAATGCATGATGATCGAGATAAGAGCGAGTACGAGCAGAACATGAATGACCCCGGTGGTAACGTGAAACGCAACAAATCCGAGTAGCCACATCACCAGCAAAACCAACCCGATTAAAGCCAACACAGAACCTCCTGGACGAAATAATTCGTCTTCGACACGGGATGTTGCCACCCGGTTCAATCCGCGCACATCGGGCAATCGTCGTACAGAGTCGCCAAACTTGGTGTAGCGACACAGGATTCAGGCCGCGTTACTGGGGTTTTCCTGTACTTTTGTTTGGTGAAACACAAGGCGTGCAAGCTTTCCGTAAGCTGAGAATATTGCACTCTCAATTTCTATTTCACATCTACGCGATCTCGAATTTGTGACCGCAGCTCGTACCCAGGATCGGTTCCTCTAATGGGCTATCAATGTGGACTGGCTGGCGACACACTGCCACGCGCCATTTTGGTTTACCCAGGTATCCGTGAACCTCCCGCGGCGCAGAAAAGGCTTGCCCTTCTCAATCCCCTTGTCGCGATACACTCCCGTAACCACCGCGGCGTTCCCATATACATGGACGGCCATTCCGTCATTGTTGATTTGTTCTTGCGTCACGTTGTTGCGCAAAGTGTTCTCCAGGAACTCCTTCTTGTTCAGCAGCGTGCCGTCATAATCGACGTATACCAGCGATTCACCCAACAACTGATTCAGCGCCGCCGCGTCTTTGCTTTGCTCCGCATGGTTCCACGCGCTCTCGAGCGCCAGCAAGTGTCCTTCCTCGGCATTTCGCTTCGATGAATCCTGTGCGATCAGTAGAACTGCGCAAAGTAAAGCCAGTAAGCCGCCCATCAACAAAGCGCGCATAGCATCTCCACTCGGTGTCAATAAGCCACACACCGGCTTGGAACCGCTCTCCCCACTGGCACTTCTATGTAGCACAGCAAAGCCCCGTGCACCAAGAACGAACAAGCCGTGTTTGCCCGGATCGCAGACGCTTTGATACAGTGCCAAAAGTCGCCGAGGATGCATCATAGTTGATGCTCGATGGAGGAAAAGGTCCGTGGCCATCTCGCAAGAGCTGCTCGACATTCTTGTCTGTCCGGAGTGCAAGACTCCCGTGAAGTTGACGCCGGATGGCAACGGCCTGAAGTGCCAGACCTGCCGGCGCGTCTATCCCATTCGCGACGATATTCCAGTGATGCTGCCCGAAGAGGCCACCGTGGCCGCGGAGTAGCGCAGCTAAATCCGCCGCAATCTCTCCCTTTTATGTCCAGTCAAATCAAGAGTGACGCCCAACGGTTGAAGCGCTTGATCCCCCGCCTGCGCGGTAAGCGCATCGGCGTTCTCGGCGACCTCATGCTCGACCGCTATCTTTGGGGCACCGCCTCGCGCCTTTCGCCCGAAGCGGCCGTCCCCGTGGTCGATTTCGTCGAGCAGAGCGAATGCCTCGGCGGCGCAGGCAACGTGGCTGCCAATCTCGCCGCCCTCGGGGCACGCGTGGAATGCTTCGGCGCCATCGGAACCGACGAGCCAGGCTCCGCGTTGCGCAAGAATCTGCGGGGCTGGACTATTGCCGATAAAGGTGTGCTCGCCGACCCCCGGCGCGTAACCACCGTGAAAACGCGCATCATCGCGCGCCATCAACAAATCGTGCGCGTCGACCGCGAGCGCCGCGAGCCTATGCGCCCCGAAACGGAAGAGCGGCTCCTTCGCAGTCTATTCGCCGCGCTGAAACGCCTCGACGCATTTGTCCTCTCCGATTACGACAAGGGCCTAATCACCGACAATCTCGCGGAGCGGGTACTAAGTGCCTGCCATCGGTTTCGCGTACCGGTCTTCGTAGGACCCAAGCGGTCGAGACTATATTCCTATCGCGGAGCCAGAGCTATTGTCTGTAACGCCGGGGAAGCCGGATCTTTCGTCAACCGTTCTCTCACAGACGAAAAGTCCGTGCACGAGGTGGGGCGGGCCCTGCTAGCGCATTTCGGTTGTAGCGCTGTGCTCATTACTCGCGGCGGGAAAGGGATGAGCCTGATCGAAGAAACGTCTACGCGCGCTCTGCATATCCCAGCCACCGGTTTTGAGGTCACCTACGCTCGCGTAGGGCAAATTGCCGTGGACCGCAATGCCACCGGTCGCCAGGTCTTCGATGTAACCGGCGCAGGCGACACAGTCTTGAGCGTGCTTGCCCTCGCTGCTGCCGCAGGTGCGCTGCTTCCCGATGCCGCATTCCTCGGCAATGCTGCGGCCGGCGTAGTGGTCAGCAAACTCGGTACCGCCACAGTCACACCCCAGGAATTGACCGGCGCACTCGATGACATTTAACAAGCAGGCGCCGCAGCGCTTTTGATCTGACGAGAAGCTCTACGGCGGGAAACTAAACGATTTGTCCTCGGTATTCATCCACACGGTCACGACCTTCGTCCGCCGGCTCTTCTCCGCATCCGACGTATCCGGCATCGGAGAAAACGGACTGACCGCCACCTCCACCGCCACGCTGTTCCTCGATCCCTTCGGCTCGCTGATCTTCAGGATCTTGCAGCTCTTCACCGGCCCGTAATATCCATACGGTCCCCAGTCCGCCATGAAATCTTGCATTCGATAACTCGGCTGCGGCTTCCAAAGCTGATAAGCCGTCTTCATGTCTCCCGCAGCCAACGCGTCAAAAAATCGCTGCACCGCACGCTGCTCCGGATAAAACCGGAACGTCAGATACAGCACCACGGCCGCCAAAATTACCAACGCCCCTGCCACAAATTTCAAATGCCGTGTTTTGCTTGAGGTTTCAACCGGCGGTTCAAGAAGGCCCATCTAGCTAGCACTCTCCGACTGCGAGCGTAGCACACGCACTCTCGCCTATGCCAACCTGCGTGCCGCGTTCACGTTGTTGGCAGGGAACTCGTTTGCGAACGCACCAAATCCTAACCTTCCAGCGCTCCGCCAGCGCCTTCCGGTAACTCAATCTGATATTTCGTCCGCGCCTTTTCCGCATGCTGCTCAAGCGCAAGGCCAATCAGCTTGTCAATCAGTTCGCGAAACGGAATCCCGCTCGCTTCCCAAAGCTTCGGATACATGCTGATGGACGTGAATCCAGGAATGGTATTCACTTCGTTCAGGAAAATCTTCCCGCCCTTCTTCTCGACAAAGAAATCCACGCGCGCCATCCCGCTCAATTCCAGCGCGCGAAATGCCGAGACCGCCATTGCCTGAATCTTCTTTACCTGCGCGCCTTTCAGCTTCGCCGGAATCAAAAGCTGCGTCCCCTCCTCCAAATATTTCGCCGCGTAATCGTAAAATTCCCGGTGCGGCACAATCTCCCCAGGTATCGAAGCCGCAGGCTCGCTGTTTCCCAGCACGGAAACTTCGATCTCGCGCGCCACGACCGCGCGCTCCACCAAAATCTTCATCGCAAATTCCGAAGCAAGGTTCAGCGCGGGACCAAGCTCTCCCCGCGAATGCACCTTCGTCATCCCCACCGAAGACCCCAGCGTCGCCGGCTTCACAAACACCGGATACTTGAACTTTTTCTCAATGCTCCGCTGAATCTCCTTCGGTTGCTTCTCCCAATCCGCGCGATGCACCGTAATCCACGGCACCACTGGAATCTTCGCCACCTGCAGCAATCTCTTCGCGACATCCTTGTCCATACCAATTGCCGAACCCAGCACGCCGGCACCGACAAACGGCAGTCCCGCCAAATCCAGCAATCCCTGAATCGTTCCGTCCTCGCCGAACGTCCCGTGCATCACCGGAAAGACCACGTCCAATCGCTGACCGCCACCGCTCCCATCCAACCGCACCAGCGCCGCATCGGTCGGGTCCGCCGTCATCATCACCCGCTGCCCACCTTTCAACACTTCCGGCAGCATCTTCTGGGCGCCGGCACCCACGAGCCAGTGCCCTTCCTTCGTGATCCCGATCGGCACCGGCTCGTACTTATCCGGGTCCATCCCCCGAATCACCGAAGCCGCCGATGCCAGCGAAACCTCGTGCTCGCCCGACCGCCCGCCGAACAATACACCTACGCGTAACCTCTTTTTGTCTGTATTCACGTTGATTATTTTTCCAGAAAAATCCGCAGGTCTAAAGCGCGTATCTAGCAGATGTTTCCAAAAGCTTGTTAGAGAATCTTCTTTCCCAACCCGGACAGCACCAGCTCCACGCCCAGCAAGGCCGTGCGGTTGTGCTCGTCAATTACTGGATTGATTTCCACGATCTCCAGCGACACCATCGCTTCCGTATCCGCAAGCATCTCCATCGCCAGATGCGCTTCGCGATACGTCACGCCCCCGCGCACCGGCGTCCCGACGCCCGGCGCATCCGAGGGATCGACAAAATCCATGTCCAGGCTCACCGAAATCCCATCCGTATCGTCCATCGCATACTTCAGCGCATCGCTCATCACTTCGCGCATCCCGCGCTCATCGATGTCTCGCATCGTAAACACGTGCACGCCCGACTTCTTTGCCAGTTTTTTCTCCTGCGAATCCAAGTCGCGGATCCCCACCAACGAGATATTCTGCGGCTCCACTTTTGGCTTGAATCCCTGCAACTCCACCAGTTCCGTAGCGCCGTAACCCATCGCCGCAGCCAGCGGCATCCCGTGCACGTTTCCGGAGGGCGAAGACTCTGGCGTATTGATGTCGCCGTGCGCATCAAGCCAGATCAGCCCAATCTTCTTTTCTTTCTTCTTGAAGTGCGCCGCAACTCCCGACAGCGTGCCTGCAGCGATCGAATGGTCTCCACCTAGAACAACCGGCAGCATGCTTTCTTCCAGCGATTTCTCCACCATCGCGCCCAAGTCTTTGCAAGCGTCCGCAATTTCCGCCAGATACTTCGCGCGCTTCTCTCCGTAAGACATCTCTTCCGGCTGCTTCACGGAAATATTCCCGATGTCCTCCACTTGATGCCCCAATTGTTTGATGCGGGCCTGCAATCCCGCCACACGCAGCGCCGAAGGCCCCATGTCCACTCCGCGGCGGCTCGCCCCCAGGTCCATGGGCACACCAATGATTCGTATTTTTTGCGGCATAATCCTGTTCCTGGATTGCGGCTGCTATCGGCCTATTTCGGAGAATCGTTTTTCACGATTCACCAGTCACTACTCACGGCCCTTAAGGATATACCCGGTAAAGCATGCGTGGGAACGGTATCACTTCCCGGATGTGCTCCGCCCCACAAATCCAGGCCACCGTGCGTTCCAGCCCCATGCCAAATCCTGAATGCGGCACGCTCCCGTAGCGCCGCAAATCCAGGTACCACTGAAACGATTCCTCCGGCAAATTGTGCTCGCGCAAACGCTTCACCAACAGATCGTAATCGTGAATGCGCTGGCTCCCGCCGATAATCTCCCCGTAACCCTCAGGCGCGAGCATGTCAAACGCCAGCGCCAAATCTGGCCGCTCTGAATCCGGCTGCATGTAAAACGCCTTGATCGACGCCGGATACCGGTGCACCATCACCGGCCGGTCAAACTCGTTCGAAATAATCGTCTCTTCATCTCCGCCGATGTCGTCGCCAAACTTCGCCGGATTTCCATGCTTCTGCAGCACCGCAATCGCGTCTTCGTAACTGATCCGCGGAAACGGCGGCTTCACATTTTGCAGTTTCGTCGTATCCCGCTTCAGCGTTTCCAGCTCGCGAGTCTTATTCTTCAGCACAGACTGCACAATCGCGCTCACCAGACCCTCGGCAAGCTCCATCGCTTCATCCAATTCGACGTAAGCCGCCTCCGGCTCCAGCATCCAGAATTCCGTCAGGTGCCGCCGCGTCTTCGATTTCTCCGCGCGAAATGTCGGCCCAAATGTGTACACCTTGCCCAGCGCCATCGCCGTAGCTTCGATGTACAGTTGCCCGCTCTGGGTCAGGTACGCTTTTTCGTCATCGATGTAATTCACTTCGAAGAGTGTCGACGTACCCTCGCAAGCCGCCGGCGTAAACATGGGCGCGTCCGTCAGCGTATAGCTTTGGCTGTCCATGAACTCGCGCGCCGCTCGCTCCGCCTCCGCGCGAATCCGCAGAATCGCCGTCTGCCGCGGCGTGCGCATCCACAAATGCCGGTGATCCAGCAAAAAATCAACGCCGTGCTCTTTCAGTTGTATGGGAAAAGGCGTGCTCTCCGGAACCTTTTGCAGCACCTCAACTTTGCTAACGCCAATCTCGTATCCGCCCGGTGCGCGCTGTTCGGCCCGGATTTTTCCCGTGACAATGACGCTCGACTCCTGCGTCAGCCCCTTCAGCGCCGCAAATGCCTCCGGGCTCTCCTTCAGCGCGCAAACACCCTGAATGATCCCGGTCCCATCGCGAAAAATCGGAAACAGCAGCTTCCCCGATTCCCGCATGTTGTAAAGCCACCCGCGAATCGTGACTTCCTGCCCGTCGTACTTCCCTGCCTGCTCGATAGTGATAGCGGTCATAGAGTCATAGCTATTCATACGTCAAAAATTCCCAACTCCAGTGTAATGGTTGGATAAGAGCGAATGCCAGATTGCGCGTGCTCCGCAGCAGTTCAATTGCGTGGTGCCTACCAGTCTAGCCTTCCCACTCCTCTTCAAACCGGTCCCAAGCTTTCCTCGCAGCGGCGAGCTGTTCCTGTGCTCCAGGCGCGTCCGGCCCTGTCTTCTCCTTGAGCTCGAGCAATAGCGGCAAGTCGCTGATCGGCGCCGTCTTCAAAATCTTGATCGATTTCTCCCAATCGATGGTTCCGTCATAAGGCGGCAAATGCTCGTCCTTCTCTCCATGATTATCGTGAATATGCGCGCCCACCACCAAATGCCGCAAAGGTGCAAATCCCTTCTCGACCCGCTCCTCCTCCGGCCCATCCGCCAGATGCGCGTGCCCAATATCAAAATTAAACCGCAACCCGTTCAGGCGCGTTTCGTCATAAAACGATCGCAGATACGCCGGATCGCCCATCTCGCTCGTCGTGTTTTCCACGCAGATCGTCACGCCTACGTGCCGCGCGTGCAAAATCAAATGCTCCAGCGAACTGAATGCCGCGTCGCGCTTTCTCGGGTCTGCTGTCTCCCGAGTTCCGCCCATGTGAAAGATCATGCGCGGAAAAGGCAAATCCTCCGCCACGTCAATCGCCCGCTTCAGCTCATCCATCGCCTCTATGCGGCGCACGCGCTCGACCTCGCAAATCGAAAGCGGTTGGCCGCCCTCCCGAGTCGCACTCAAATCTCGGCTAGTCGGCGCGTGCAACGAAGTCAGTGTTAGCCCCAAACTGTCAAGCATCGCGCCAACATCCCGCGCTTCCGTCTTCGACGTGTAATCAAAGTGCCCGCGCGAGCAAAAAATCTCAACGCCCGTGAAACCCGCGTCGGCAATTTGCCCCAGCAGCTCCCGGGTCAGCTTCCGCGAAACAAAAAGATACGTTGATAGCAGTCTCTGCACTGTCTTCCCTGTGCCCTCTAGTCTGTGACGTGAAATTTGTTTTTCAGTAGCCTACCGCAGCACCGTTATCCCGTGGATCGGCCGCTCCCATCCGCTCCCCCGACTTCGCGTCAATCCCGATCGCATTCACTAATCCAATATGTCCCCGCCGCTTCACTGCAAACCCCCTGGCTTCCAGCGCCTTTTGCGTGCTCTCCGGAAAATCCTCTTCCATCAAAATCTGGTCCGGCAGCCACTGATGATGAAACCGCGGTGCGTTGATCGCCGCTTGCGCATCCATTCCCAGCCGCATCCAGTTGATCACGCTCAGCAACGTCGCCGAAATAATCGTCGGCCCGCCTGGCGATCCCGTCACAAAACTCAATTTCCCGTCGCGCAGCAAAATCGTCGGCGTCATCGAGCTGAGCGGCCGGTGCCCCGGCGCAATCGCATTCGCGTCCGATTGAATCAAGCCAAACAGCGCATTCGGCACACCCGGCTGGGTCGTAAAATCATCCATCTCATCGTTCAACAAAAATCCCGCCGTGCTCGTCGCGTGCGACCCATAGCTATCGTTCAGCGTATACGTGCTCGCCACCGCGTTCCCGTCACCGTCCACCACCGAAAAATGTGTTGTATGCGGCCCTTCCCCCAGGCTCACCAGCGTTGAAGGCGCTGGACCCGCCGCGGCGGCTCCGCAAGCATGCGGCTTCCCCGCTCGCACTTCTTTGCTCGAAGACGCCCGCTGCGCATCGATCGTTCCCGCCAGCTCTTTCGCATAACACGAAGCCGTGAGCCCTGCCACCGGCACACTCGAATAATCGGGATCGGCCAAATACGCCGCGCGATCCGCGAACACCCGCCGCATCGTTTCCGCCACCATGTGAACGCTTTCCACGTCATCCCAATTCTTCAGCGGCACATCCTTCAGCATATTCAGCGCTTCGATAATTGCCACACCGCCCGAGCTAGGCGGCGGCGAAGTCACCACTTCCCATTCGTGCCCGTCGCTCTCATATTTCGCCCGCAAAGCTTCGCGCACCCGCGGCTTATACGCCGCCAAATCCTGCAGCGTAATCAGCCCGCCGGACTTGCCCATATCCGCGACAATCATTCGAGCTGTTTCGCCGGAGTAAAATTCTTCGGCACCGTTTTTCGCGATGCGTTTCAGTGTCGCCGCCAGTTCCGGCTGCTTCAGCGTATCCCCCGCTTTCAGCATCTTCCCGTCATTAAGGAAAATTCGCCGGCTCACCGGAAAACGCCCGAGTTCGGTCTTCTCTCGTCGCAGCTCGTCAGCCAGTTTTTCGCTAACCGCAAATCCGTTTTCCGCCAACCGAATCGCCGGCTCCATTACCTCCGCCAGCTTCATTTTCCCGTAGGTTTTCACCGCCAGTTCCAGCCCAGCCACGGTTCCCGGCACCGCCACCGACTTGTATCCAATCACCGAGGCCTCTTCGTCCAGTTTTCCATCCGGCTTGATGTACATGTTGCGCGTCGCCGCACCCGGCGCGACCTCGCGGTAATCCAGAAAGCTTGTCCGCCCATTGGCCAATCGCACTAACATGAACCCGCCGCCACCAATATTCCCCGCAGCCGGTTCCACCACCGCTAATGCAAAAGCTACCGCCACGGCCGCATCCACTGCATTCCCGCCGCGCTTCAAAATTTCCACGCCGGCTCTCGAACCCAGCTCCTCATCGGTAGCAACCATCGCCTTGGCGCCGCGAACCGCCTCTCGCGGCCATGCTTTGGCGTCGGCGGCACGCGCCCGATACTCCGCCGCAGCCTGCCCCAGCGTAACCTCTGCCGTCGCGAAAAATGCCGACGCAGCCAAGCCCAGAGCGCACGCCAGGAATGCAATTTGTCGTTTCATAGCAGCCAAAAGACACTAAGTGATTCACTCTCCATCGTCAAGGCAGGCCGCGCGGCCCTGTGCAGCACGGATATAGGGCCGGCGATGCGGGCTAATTTGACCTGCCGGTTTAGTGCTTATTTTTTTGCACGCCAAGGAGTGAGAACAAAAAGCGCGTGCTCGAGGAGCTCGCAAGTATCGAGCAAGGGGGACTTCCTGGAGAAAATTGCGTTGGCTGAAGCAAATTGCCTTGGTTCGTACCCCTATCCTTTTTTGCCCGCGCCCGCCATCACCCAATTCTGCAGCACGTTCACAAAATGAGGCTTCACGTCATGGAATGCCAGGCCCATCCCAAGGTGCGCATGGCAATACACCACAATGGCTGGAGTCTCGAAAAAATACTCCTCGGTGAAAATTTTCACGAACACACTGGTGCCTTTCGGCAGCGGATTTAGCGTGTCAACGTAGCAGCCGTGCAGGCTTAGCTCGCTTACCTGCGCATTCATACGTGTCCCGGTGTCAACTTCCAGCAATTCCGCGGAGGCCACAAACGGCACCCGCGGCATGCGCCTTCGCTCGTGTTCCATTTGTGCCGCTCTCTCCGTAACAATAGACAAGCGCATCACTTCTGCGGCCTTGCCGAATTGCATGACTTTTTACAGTTCCGGGGCAGATCCTGGTGCTTCTAATTTTCGCTCTAGAAAATCCACGGAGCGCGAAATTTGGGCCAGTGCGTGCCCTGCCAGTTACCCGCATTGGGAAGGCCCCCCTATACCCCCTTTTTGCATACAAGAGGCTGCAAGTTGTTGAAAACAAAGGAATCGGTGCAGGAAAAGAGAACCAAGAGGCTGCAATGCTATGAAACGGCGTGAGTTGCGGCTCTTGGCATGCGGTACAAAATGACCGCATGGGCGACGGCGACAGAGGCTGGGACCGAGATTTCATGTGAGATGGTAGTCCCTAGTGTACGGAATAGTAAAGAGATTTGCATCGGATGGTCGAAAATCGAGGTTGAACGGGAATCGGCCGCTTTGAATGGAGACGGAGATCAGCGGTGGGCTGCGACTGGAGCTGCCGAGGCTACGACCGGTTGTACTAGCTCTATGGCGACGGAAACGAATTCCTCCGCAGGGGCACGGTCTGGCGTGTTGACCCACTGTTTCACCGCGCCGTAGATGGCCCAGCTTGCAGTCGCGGCAACTAGCTCTGGAGAGATGCGCCACTCTTGCGGGTGCCTACGAAATCCTTCCAGCAGTACAAGGCGAATCTGATCAATCACTGTAGCTTCGACGAACGGCTCGAACTGCAAGTGGTCGGAAGATTGAGATTTTTGGACTTCCGCCAAGTAGTCGCAGACGGCAAGAACAATAGCCTGGAAGGCCGAAGAACAGGCGCCGTCGAACTGCACATGCCGCTGTGTAAGGAGCGTAAGGAAAGTCACCCGGATTAATTCCCCGAGCAGAGCGAACTTATCGGGGTAATGGGCGTAGAAGGTCGCACGGTTCAGGGTCGCGGCTTCCGTTATGTCCTGGACCGTAATGTCGTCAAAACGCTTTTGATCCAATAACTTGCGAAGAGCGCCTTGCAGCAACTCGCGCGTCCTGCGGACGCGTGGATCCAGGCGATTACATTCCTCGTGTAGCATTTCGACCGTAAGTATAGCAGATTCCGACGCTCGTTGGATAGTCAACGAATACCTGCCACTCGCCAGTAGACAACATGTGTTGACTTAACGGCACATGTTGCGCTATGATTTCTACGACATACGATGCTTAAGCGTCGAATGATGAATAGGAGCTGCTACAATGCCTACTTTGTTGAAGATTGATTCAAGCCCGATGGGAGAGAGGTCCGTCTCCAGGAAATTGACGGCCGAATTTGCGAAGACCTGGGCCGAAACCCATTCCGGAGGAGCCGTGATCTCACGGGACCTGACAACGCTGAACATTCCCGTCGTTAACGGCGACTGGGTGGCTGCGGCATATACGCCCGAGGACGCCCGCACCGCAGAGCAGAAGAAAGCGCTGGCCGTCTCCGACTTGCTGATCGCCGAGCTGCAGAAAGCGGACGAGTATGTAATTGGCGTGCCCATGCACAACTTCAGCATTCCCTCCACATTGAAGCTATGGATAGATCAGGTGGTGCGGATCGGCAAGACTACGGCGTATAGTGCAACCGGCTTGGAAGGGCTGCTGAAGGGAAAGAAGGTGACGTTGCTGATAGCAAGCGGTGGGGTCTATGAACAAGGAAGCGGACGGGAGGCGTTCAACTTTGTCACTCCCTATCTACGCACGGTGTTCGGATTCCTGGGGATTACAGACGTACACTTCATCGCTGCCGGGGGGACGAAGGAATTGATGATGGGGAATGTCGATCCGCAAACGTTCCTGGCGCCTTCCCTTGAGAAGGTACACGCGCACGCAAGTCTCTGAGAAACACGAATCCACACTTAGGAGAGTGAGATGAGAATTGCATCGGTAATCGCACGGTACTTACTGGGTCTAATCTTTCTCGTGTTTGGGTTGAATGGCTTCCTACACTTCATACCGATGCCACCGCCTAAGGGGGCGCTGGCGGCTCAGTTTGGTGCCGCGATCTTCGCCTCTCACTACTGGGTAGTTATATTCAGCATTCAGGTCATTGGCGGCATTCTACTTTTGATAAATCGATATGTGGTGCTCGCACTAATGGTGCTTGGACCAGTGGTCGTGAATATCTTTTTCTTCCACGCGCTCATGGCGCCCGAAGGGCTGCCGCTGGCAACTGTCGTAGTCGTGCTCTGGCTGATCCTTGCGGTGCGCTACAAGCAATATCTGGCCGGGATTTTTGTGCAGCGCGCGACGTAAGACGTAAGAGGACGCGCAAAGCACAGGGCGGGTTTTTTCGCGATATCGAGACCTGCATCGGTCATCCTTGACGGGCCGGGGTAGACACAGTAGAAGTAGGGCACCCCGCAATCCCCCAGATTGTCCCAAGGAGGCCATTGTGAAACCTACGTTCAGGATTGTGTTGTTGGGCGTATTTTGTTTGAGCTGCACCTTGCAAGACAGCGCGCAGAACAAGTCGACGCATAACCCGACTTGGTGGGCGAAATATCAGTATCTGTCGAGTAATGGCGCCGGAGCGGCAAAGGGACAGACCAACTCGCTGACGGTAGGCGGTAACGTCGACGTTTCCAATGAGTGTGGACCGCAAAGCGAAACCTATATCACGCTGAACACCGTCCGGCCAAAAGTGTTGGCCGGCGGCTCCAACGAAATCTTTCGAGATCCGATGCGCGGGCATTTTTCATCGGACGGTGGTTTGACATGGGGCGGAGTGGACGCGCCTTTACCGCCGCCGTTGCAGGGGACGAATGACAGCCGATTTGGCTCCGATCCGTCGCTGGTGTTCGATACAAGGGGAAACCTTCTCTACAGCTACATCGTGGTTTTCTTCGGCGGAGGAAACGGCGTTGACGGGTCGGAAATGGCTGTGGCGCGCTCGACGGATGGCGGGCAGAGCTACGGACAGGTGAATTTTTTCGCCTTTCAAAACGGATCGAATCATTTCAACGATAAGCCAATGATCACGGCGGACACCAACGCAACCAGCCCGTTTCGCGACAATATCTATGTGGCGTGGGACGCATCAGCCGGAGGCAATACGACCTCCGGAGGAATGCTGTTGGCGAGGTCGACGGATCACGGCGCGTCGTTTTCGATGACGCGCGTGGATAATCCCTCCGGCCCTGGACAGGGGATCGGCGCTGTGCCTTTTGTGGGACCAAATGGCGAGGTCTATGTCGCTTGGAATGATTACCACAATAATGTGATTGCGTTTAACCGATCGTTCGATGGCGGAGTCAGCTGGGACGCGCAGCGCACAATTGCCGCGAAGACGGCCGTTTTCGATGTGGGAATTCCCGCGGAGTCATTCCGTCGAGCCCTGGTATATCCGGCATGCGACGTTGACCGCTCGACGGGTGCGCATCGTGGGCGCTTATTCTGTTCATGGATGGACCTGACGCCGGCCGGCGCTACGGATATTGTTTTGGCGTTCTCTGATGATCGTGGGACAACCTGGAGCACGCCACGAGCGGTGACCGATCAATTCCCGCAAATTGTCGACCGATTTAATCAGTGGCTTTCGACGGACGCGGTAACCGGGGACGTCAACGTTTCTTTTTACGATACGCGCAACGATACAACGGGCTTGCGGTTCATGACTGACACCTATTTCAGTCAATCGAATGACGGTGGCATAAGCTTTCGGGCACCAAACGTGCGCGCTTCCTCCGCCAGTTCGAACGAGCATGATTGCAGCGGAGTGTTTCCGTGTTCCGCAATTAATTACGGCAATCAGCAGGGGGATTATGAGGGGCTGGTGTCGTACGCAGGCGTCTCGCACCCGATCTGGACGGACAGCCGGCGGCAACTGGAATCCGCGAGTGGATGCCGAACGAACCTGCTCATGGAAGAAGTGTTCACGACAACCGTAAAGTGACTTGTGTTTTCAGGGAGATGGGCGCTGTTGGGTTTCCCGGCAGCGCCTTTTGCTTTACACAGAGGGCACGGAGAGGGCGAGCGGCAAAACTACTTTTCGGATAAGGGTAAGGTAGCTTGGGCGGGGGCTTGGCCTAGCATGCCGCCCAGCGTGTCCTGGGCTTTTTCGAAGCGCTTGTCGGCTTCGGCGTAACTTTGCTGGGCGTTTTTGAGGTGATTGCCGAGTTTTTCGAAAACGTCGGAGAAAGTCTCCATTTGCTTTTTCATGCCGTCTAGGCTACCGAGAATGCGGCGGGCGTTTTCTTCGATTTGCATGCCGCGCATGCCCATGGCGATGACGCAGAGATTGGCGTAGAGCGTGTTGGGGGAGACGGCGACGATTTTTCTGTCGCGGCAGTAGGCGTCGATGGCCTGGCCTTTGTTGTCCAGCGTGTTGAGCATTTCACAATAAACATTTTCGGACGGCACGAACATGAGGGCTACGTCGAGCGTGCCTTCGTTGGGGACGATGTATTTTTTCGCGATGGAATCGGCGTGGCCTTTGACGGCGGTCGCAAAGGCGCGGCGGGCGTCGTCGCCATCGGATTCGATGCGGCGGAAGGCGTCGAGTGGAAACTTGGAATCAATGGCCATTAATTTCTTGTCGCGGAGGAAGATTACTGCGTCAGCGGCTTCTCCGGTGGAGAAGCGGTATTGCAACGAGAATTGCGACGGCGGGAGGGAGTCTTCGAGGAGGCGCTGGAGGGTGACTTCACCAAGCAGGCCGCGCGTCTTGGTACCGCCGAGAATACTTTCGATGGATTGCGTAGCGAGGGAGAGGCCGCGGCTTTGTTCGTGAACCGCGCCGATCTGTTCCTGCAGCTGGAGGATCTGTTCGCGAGTATTCTTCAGCTCGGTGGCGATGGCGGTTTGGCCTTGCGTGGCGATGTGGGCGGAATTGGTGACGCCGTCGGCGAGCGCTTACGTGACGCTTTACAGGCGCTGCGAGACGGACTGGCCGATGGACTGGATCTGGCCGGCGCTTTGCGATTGCGTTTGCGCGATAGAAAGGAGGTCGCGGCGGAGTTCGGTGAGCTGAGTTTCCAGGGCGGAGCTTTTCTTTTGGGATTGGGAAATTTGGGTGACGAGCCAGAGGAGTAGTACCGCCAAAATTATGGCGACGATTAGCAGGACAGAATTCATGGAGTACTACTTTACTCGGACAATAAAGAATTGACCACACATGCGGGAAAAAGAAAAACTTAAAAGCCGCAGGGCTCCGCGGACTCCGCCCTGCGCTACAGGTTGGCGGATTACATCTTGCCGAGATGGGGCGCAGCATGCTGCGCCCCTACGGGCTTTGAGATTACCAGGCTAGTTTCAGGGCGAATTGAAATTGGCGGGCGTCGTAGGATGCGCTTGGTTGGCCTGCCGAGCAGGTTGTGCCTGCTGTTGGATCGCAGAGTTGGTTGACGGAGAGGACGTTGAGGCGATTGAAAAGGTTGAAGCCGTCGGCAATCAGGTCGAGGTGCAGACGCTCGGTGATGGGAATCGCCTTGGACACGCGGAGATCGACTTGGAAGAAGCCAGGAGTCGTGAATGCGTTGCGGCCGAGATTGCCGTCGCAACCAGCGGGCGGAGTCACACCGGGAACGGAGAACACGGCGCCGGTGTTGGTGAGGCAGGTGGCGGCAACCCCGAAGGTGACGCCGGGAATGAACGGCGAAGTGGTGGCGCCGCCGACCGATGGGCGCGCTTGCGAAGCGCCAAGATCGAGACGAGTGTCTGTGCCGGTGATTACGTTGTAGGGACGCCCGGACGCGAGCTCAATGATAGGCGCTACCGTAAAACCGCCGACGAAGCGCTTGGCGAAACCGTCGCCGCCTTTGCCTTGCGGACTCTGGAAAACGGCGCTGGTGACCCAACGATGGCGCTGGTCGTTGACGGAATTGGAGCGCTCAAGGAATGGGAAGCGAGAATCCTGAGGCTCGAGCGGCGATTGCAGGTCGGTGGAATCGTCAATCGAGTGCGAGTAGGTGTAGCTGGAGAGCATCTCGAAGGAATGAGAGAAGCGCTTGGTGAGATTGAACGTGAGGGCGTTGTACGAGGAGTTGCCGTCCGATAGCTGAGCGTCGACGCTGTTGAACGGAACCGCTACACCGAAGCCGGCCGGATACCCGGCGACTTTGGCGAGAGCCACTTGATTGGCATAGCCGCCAGCCAATCCCGCGAACGAAGGATTGGGGCCAGACGGGCGAAAGAAATTGAAGAAAGCAGGCGTGCCGACGAACTGGCCATTGACCGCGGCGAGCGGGCCGGGGCAGCCGACGAGTACGCCCAGGGCTTGTGGTGCAATCAAGTGAAGACCGCAGTGTGTCGCGGCGGGAGCGATGTCGCTGGAAGGCACGGCGACGGTCACAGGATTCGAGACACTGATGCCTGCGGCGCCGGCGTTGAATGCGTTCTGCGCAAGAAGCTGCGGATTTGTGGAGTTGACGTCAACCGGGCGATGCAGGTGCAGTCCGCGGGTGTATTGATAGCCCAGGCTGAATTTCCAGGAGCCGGCGATTTCGCGCTCGACGGTGAGGTTGCCCTGCTCCGCGTAGCCGTACTGGAAATTGCGGCCGATGGGCAGCGTAAACGGGAGGATGGGCAAGGGGAAACCGGCGGTCAAATAGTTTTGGTTGGCGAAGAGCGAGCCGGAAGCGAGGGGATCGAAGCGCTGCTGGCTGGAAAGATAGAACATGTTGGGGAGCGCGTTCAGAACGCCCTGGAAAATCGCGGAGCCATTGAGGTTGGTGGGCGTGTCATTTCCGCCGCCGCACGTGGCGTAGCCCGGAGGCGCCGCTGCTGCGGGAACAAGTCCGCAGGCAGAGGCGACTCCGCCGGCGCTTAGGAGCTGAACGGAGCGGCCGCCGTCCGCCGTGACGGAGTCAAAAGCGGTGGCGAGCAGCGGGTGATCGTAGAAGAGACCAAAGCCGGCGCGGATGACGGTCTTGCCGCTACCCGTCGGATCGAAGGCGAGGCCGAAACGCGGGGCAACGTTGTTGTAATCGCGGGGAATGCCTTCGACGACGCCGAGAGCTTGCTCGGCGGCCGCGTTGACTGCCGTGGCGGGAGTAAACAGCGGACTAATTTCGACGTCGTAACGCACACCATAGTTGAGAGTGAGCTTGCGGTTGACCTTCCAACTATCCTGCCCGAAAAAGCCGATGGGAATGTTGTCGAAGGGCTGCTTGGAATTGCCGATGCCTTGGATGTACGTCGTGGGGATGCCCAAGCCGTAGGATTGCAGTCCGGTAGTGCCGGGAAGAGAGATGCCCGCGACGGAATTGGGGAAACCGAAGGTGGAAGCGGCGAGGCCGCCGAAGTTTACGTCACCACCGAAATCGAGCTCGAAAATTTGCGCTTTGGAAGAGCGGAGCTGCACGAGATTGAAGTCTCCGCCGAATTTGAAGGTGTGCTTGCCGCGGATGAGCGTGACCTGGTCGGTAAATTCCGTGCGGCGCTCGATGCGATCCACGGTGGAGTACGGCTCGCGGCCGAAGTAAGCGTAGCCGGGGATGTTCACGCCAATGTTGCTGCCGCCGGGAAGCTGCGAAAAGCCGAAGTGCAGACCGCGGCGCGCGAACTGAAAGCGAAATTCATTAAAATCGCGGTCGCTGATCATGGTGTCGTGTTGGAAAGTGGCGTTGAGGTCGCGCGATTGTGTCAACCCAGTGCGCGAGCCGGCATTTTGCCCAAAGACCTGGTTTTGCGAAGTGGAGGGCTGCCCAGTAACGAGCGACGGCGAAACACCGAAGCGAAGGAAGGAAGAGTTGTGATTATTCCAGCGCTGGTCGATGCGGCCGGACCACAAGCTGCTCTTCTCGGAGATTGGATAATTGCCGCGAATCGAATTCAACCCGACGAAGGATGCAGGCAATGGCGCTATCCCCGCGGGAACCACAGAATTTCCAGCTCCGATGCCAGCGAATCCGTTGCAGGCGACGGCGTTCACCGTCTGGCCAAGTGGGCACCCGACCGGGATCGGGAACTGCGCACCGGGGCCCGGATTGAGCGTTCCCCCTGACAATGAGTTCGCAACTGCACCGAAATCCACTTTATTGAGAGCGACGTTGGAGGCCGAGCCCATAAAAACGGCGTATTGACCGGCGAGCTGTTGCAAAGCGGGGCTGCCGGTAGCGAACAAGCTGTTGACGGCCGTTGCTTGCGGGCCAGTCAGCTGAACCGTGAGGGGGCCAGCGGATGTAGGAACAGTGACGGGCACGAGGCCGAAATTGTTGACGCCGATGCTGGAAAAGCCGCTCTCTTCGCGCTGCGTGTATTCATAGGAGAGGAAGTAAAAGGTCTTGTCCTTCTTGAGCGGGCCGCCGATGGTGAAGCCGGACTGCGTGCGCGTGTAAGCCTGCTTCACGGGATTGAGAACACCAGTGTTGGGATCGATCTGGCCGGAGAAAGCGTTGCGGGCCTGAAAGGCTTTATTGCGGAAATAGCCGAAGATATCGCCGTGGATCTCGTTGGCGCCGCTCTTGGTGACGATGTTGACGACGCCGCCGGTGGCGCGGCCGTATTCCGCGTTGTAATTGCTCAGGATGAGCTGAAATTCCTGCACGGCTTCCTGGGAAACCGTGGCGCGGATGCCGTTGACGGAGTTATCGACGGCATCGGCGCCGTCGACACTTACCATGTTGGAGCGGGCGCGGGCGCCATTGATATTGAGGCCGCTATTGGGCGCGGGACCGATGGTGGGGGAGACGTCGCGAGTGGTCTGCGAGTTAGTCAAAGTGAAATTGATGTAGCCGCGGCCATTGATGGGGAGATTTTCGATACGGCGCTGCTCGACGGTTTGCGAGACTTCGGTTTTGGAAGTCTCGATGGGCGCGGTCTCGGTGGTGACCGTGACAGTTTGCGTCATGCCTCTGAGTTCCAGGCGAGGATTGAAGGTGGCGTCTTCGCCGACGGTCACTACGACAGAATCATTCTGGAAGAGGCCGAAGTTGGCGCCGCCATCGACAGACATTTTGTACCGGCCGGGAGGCAGGCCAATCAGGCTGTAGCGGCCCTCGTCATCGACGACGATGGTACGGACAGCACCGGTGGCGGCGTTGGTTACCGTGACCTTGGCGCCGCGAACGGCCAAGCCTTGCGGGTCGGTAACCGTCCCGGACAGCGTGGCGGTATTGACCTGTGCAGCGCCGCCTGCAGCGAAGGTCAGAACCAGCACACAAAAGATAATCGCGCACACACCCAGCCTGCGTCGCATGTTGCCTCCTAAGTGGAACCCGGTGAGTCTTCGAAGCACTTTCCGCTACCCCTAGCGGCGGCGGAGTTCCCCGCCGTACTCCTCGACGGAATAAATTAGATATATGGCTTTTACTGCAATAAACAAATGCTTTCAATCGAAAACTTGGCTGCTGGGACGGTTGAGTTATCTTGCCGCTCTGCTGGCCAAGTGAGCGCAGGATGACGGAGAGAGGAATGTGTGGCAAGCGACAAGGTGCGAAAGGGAGGGGATTGCGGGGCATGTCGCAGATTGTCGTGCGGAAAAGCGGAGCTGCCAAGGGGGACCCTAACTCATGGAGAAGTAGCGGTGAACGGTAGCTGCGCGACGTTAAGTGCGCTGGCAAGATGCCGGCGCTACTGATTACAGGTGAAGATTACGCTGGACTAGTTTGCGGAGCTTTTCGCGGTCTTCGTCTCTCATGTGCACGAACTCGACGCCATTGCCTTCGGCGCCGATGTTGCGGACTACGGCGGTGAAATGGATCGTGCGGAGGCCAGAGCGGACTTCCAACTTAATCGAGTCGCCCACATTCAGCTTCTTGGGAGACTCAAGATACGCGCCGCCGAGGCTGATGGTCTTAACCCGTGACAAGCCAGCCTGCGCTCCATCGATTTGCGCGCGGAGAGGCGATTCCAGGGGAACGCGAGCGTAACGCCGCGGGACGACGAAACTGGCATTCGAGCCTGCGGCGGCGCCGAATGCGGCACGAACGCGAGCCGATGTGGGGCGATCCTCAAGCATAGCGAGCGCATCCTCGGCGGCAGCGCGGAGACCCGAGGGCTCGGCATAGGTAAGGCCATCGCGACGGCTGGCGAGATTGCGAAGCAGTTCGGCGGCGTCTTTGGCGCACATTCGGCCGAGGGCTTCGATCGCTTTGATGCGAACGAACTGGTCGCGAAGGACGTCGTGTTCGCCGGCAGCGATTTCCATGAGCTGCGGAACGGCAGCGGTTTCCTGGGCCAAGCCGATGTGGTCGATCATCATGGGCACGACGAGGGGATGCGCGTCCGCGAGCACGGCGGAGAAAACGAAGGCAGAGCTTTTCGCGGATGCAGCGTTGGCTGGCCGGGCCAATTCGCTGACCGCCAGGTCCTGAAGGCTCCATTCCCAACTGGCGAGCGCGCGCGCGAGCCCGCGCAGCAGGCGATCGGCATCGGCGGCGGCAAGAATCTTAATGGCGGCGCTGACCCGCTGGCGGCGCGCTTCGTACAGACGCGTCTCGAGCAAGTTCAAGACCGGCACTCCGATGGTGCGCACAAGGCGCGCCATGGCCGGCAAAAACTCAAAGCCACGCGGCTCCGTAAGCAACAGAGTCAAACGATCGAGAAGGCGGTCTGGATCGCGTTGCAGAAGCCGCGGGAGAACGGGATCGAGAGCGCGATTCGAGAGCGAAGCATCGACGAGGAGCAGCCAGCGGTCCTGTGCGACGAGCCTATGCGCCAAAGCGGAAATATGGTCGTGAGCGACATCGTGCGGTTCTTTTTCCAGAGCGCTGAGAATGGATTCAAAGCCTGCGTAGTCGCCGCGAGTAACAGCCACGCGCCCGAGATGTTCCAGGAAAGCGGCAAGCAGAGCGGCTGTTTCCGGTTTGGTTTCCTTCTCGAGAGCCTTGAGTGTGCCGCGGCTGAGGTCGTCGGGAACCTGATTGGGCCAGAGCGATTCGATGATGGCAGAGAGCTCGTTCAGCCCCGCTGAAAAAACGC
>Ga0137418_10000111_pt1 | contig 59719 bp, 51 predicted proteins | sample CZODoug3_1_2_16f_FD_122242 | JGI IMG/M metagenome (GOLD analysis project Ga0137418, IMG submission 122242) | Vadose zone soil fungal communities from Angelo Coast Range Reserve, California, USA - CZODoug3_1_2_16fungal (Hybrid Assembly) | ecosystem: Environmental > Terrestrial > Soil > Vadose...
CCAATTGCGCCACCGGCACCGCCGGGCACGCTGCCGCGGTACCCACAGTCGCCGAAACCGCCAAGCGCCTCGGCTGCAAACCCGAGGAAGTTTTTGTCTGTTCGACCGGCGTTATCGGCGTTCCCTTGCAAGTCGACAAAATTCTCCGCGCCGTGCCGCTCCTTGCCCGGCACCGCCGCGCTTCCGCGCGCTCGTTCGCGGAGGTCTCCCTGGCCATTTGCACCACGGATACGCGGCCAAAAACGGCCGCGGCTTCCTTCAAAATGGGCGGCAAGCGCATCCACATCGTCGGCTGCGCAAAAGGCGCGGGCATGATTCATCCGAACATGGCCACCACGCTCGCGTTTGTGACCACCGACGCGGAGATTGCGCCTTCGCTGCTTCAGAAAACGTTACGCGAAGTCACCTCGCGCACTTTCAACTCCATCAGCATCGACGGCGATACGTCTACCAATGATGCGTTGCTGGTGCTCGCCAACGGCGAAGCGGGCGCGCCCGCTATAAAGAACAGCAGCAAAGCGCATCGCGACTTCACGGCCGCGCTCGAAGAGGTCTGCCATTCGCTCGCGGTGCAAATCGTGGCGGACGGCGAGGGCGCCCAGCGCGTGATCGAAATCGATGTGCGCGGCGCGAAGACCGAGGCGGCAGCAAAGCGCATCGCGGAAACAATCGCTACTTCGCCACTGGTGAAAACCGCGTTCGCCGGCGCCGACCCTAATTGGGGTCGCGTCTTCGCAGCCGCCGGCCGCGCCGGTGTACCCTTCGATCCCACCCGAGTGGACATCACCATGGCAGGCATTCCCGTGATGCGGCGAGGCCAGCCGCTCGATTTCAACGAGCGCGCCGCCAGCAATCGCCTCCTAGCCGACCATGTGCCCATCGTCATGCATCTGCACGCCGGTCCGGCCACCGCCCGCTACTGGACCTGCGATTTCACAGCGGAGTATGTCCGCATCAATGCTTCGTATCGCACCTAGCCGGTGCAGGCTTCCTATCGCACGGAATAGATCAGCGCGGGGGACGGGATACCCCCCTCCCCCCGGTTTTTCATAAGTGTTCATTCTGCACGGGGTTAAAGTCCTTTGTTTTGACACACTTTTGCAAGTGTTCATTCTAAAGGTGCTTAGGGCGCGCCATTTTGCGGCTGTTTTGTGCGCAAGGTTTGAAAGGTCGGGAGGGGTGGGCTTCGCGCGGAGGTTGCTACGAACGGGCCAAGACGCCAATTTCATGGGTTACCGTAACACAACTCGCTGTATGTTGTCAAGAGCAGTATATTGTTGCTGAGTTATCCGTTCGAATAGATTCAGAAGTAATTGGAAGAGCGGCAGTTACGCGGCCGCTAAGTGCGACCGCGTGCCTGCGGCAAACAAACGGCGCATTGCGATAATGTACCGGTGGGAGTCCTCGTCACACCGAGAGCGCGGTTTTTCCGGCTACCGCAGGCTCACTTTTTGGAAGGTTTAAGGTCCTTCAGCAGGTGATGCACAAGCCCATTTACTTCATCCTGTGAGAAGGAGAACGTGTCGCGGCGCACCGGCTTTTCTCCGACCGCGCGATAGATCAGGTGATTTGACGGGTTCTGCAGCACATCCACAACGATGGTGCCTTCGCGGAAGCGAATATTTTCGTAGCCGATCGCGGCAGGCCCATAGCCCCATCCTCCGTAGCAGCCAAAGGGGCCGCACACTAGTCCAGGATAGGCGCCGGGGTACACGCGCTCGACGGTCATATTGCGGCGGCGGACCGCAAGATGAAAGTCAACGACCAGGTCCGCGTCCTCTGGATCTTCGACTTGCTTCAGACCCTTTTCAGCCATGTTCCGTTCGATGGCGGCTTTTACTTTGCCCCGCAGCACATCGCTATCGGCATCATTGTCGCGGGCAATGGTCTCACCGCGCTCACCCCGCGTTATCACGTCGCGCGATGTAACGGGACGCGACCCTCGTCGGCTGGTCTCTTCCTTGGCGGGGCGCCATGCCCACGTGGCGTGGCGAGCAATGTGCGCGTCACGGTCTCGCGTAATGTGTACGTATTCATCGCATCCCGCGAGTAGAACGGCGCAGGCCAGGGCGCCAGCGGCAACTAGAGGGCCCCTCGCCTTCGAAAATCCCTGAGATAGCATCTGCAAAGTCCTCCGAACGTAAACACCGATATTCCGTCTATGTAACCCTTCCTGTTTGCAATAGTTGCGGGGGTTGGCTTCGCGGAATTAGGAGGACGCGCCCCAATCGGCAGGCGGAAACACAATAGGCCAAAACTGGGGAGCGGGCTGGTCAAACTCAAAGGCGACGGCGGAATGTCCAGCCTCGGATCTCTCAACGCGGACCACGTGGCAGCCCTGCTGCATGTTGGCTCTTTCGTTGATCAGGAGGATGGGCTGGCCGACTTTGACCTCCATCTGCAATTTCAGCAGCCCGCCGTGCGCATTGACGACCACCGTCTGCGTTTTTTCGCGCACATCTTTACCATCCAGCGTCCTGGACTGCACGATTACAGACACTTGCAGCATTACACGCTCGCTGCGCCGCCGGTTTGCTGGATTGGGCTCCGTCACTTTGTTTTGACCAGGCTTCCGATCACTATAACTCAGAGGATCGGCGAAGGGCCGGCGGGATCAGGCGGCTGGCGGCGATTTCGTTACTATTGCAGCTTCGCCTCAAGCCGGACCTTTACCTGAGGCCATTCGGAGTCGAGGATACTGAAATAGACGGTATGACGGATGCGGCCGCTTGCGGTGATCATGTGATTGCGAAAAGTGCCCTCTTCGGTGGCCCCGACGCGAAGGATCGCGGCGCGGGAGCGTTCGTTCAATGAGTCGGTCTTCAACTCCACACGAATACATTTCAGTGATTCAAAGGCGTGCCGCAGCAACAGGTACTTCGCTTCGGTGTTAATCGGGGTGCGCTGCCATTGGCGCGCTACCCAAGTCCAGCCGATCTCCACTCGATAGTGGTCGCGGTCGATGTTGCCATAGCGCGTGGAGCCGATACTGCGGCCACTGGCTTGTTCGATCAGCACAAATGGCAACGAGGAACCCATCGTTCGGTCGTCGAGGGCCATCTGAACATAGCCGCTCATCTCCTCTGGAGTCCGCACCGGGGTCGGAATCCACTTCCATAGTTCCGCGTCGAGTCCCACTTCAGCCAAACCGGCTGCATGTTCAAGAGCAAGCGGTTCCAGCCGCACGTGCCGTCCGTCCAAAATCACGGGGGCAATCACCATTTTGTTCATATGCAAGCCATTCTGCCTCGACGTCTGCGCTCTAAGGAAGGCCGCGTTTCTCGCGAACGCGCTCCTAAGCAGGCCGCTTTGGCCCTCAAGCTATAATGTTTGGCCATGGGCGACATCAGCATTCTCGATACGAACTGGGTTGGCCGGCCACACTCCATCGCTGCGGCGCTGCTGGAATCTGACGGACATCGCGTCATCATTGACCCCGGACCGGAGTCAACGCTTGCCACGCTTCGCGAGCGCCTGCACGCGCGCGGAATTTCTGTCGCGCAACTCAACGCTATTCTGCTCACTCATATCCATTTGGATCACGCCGGTGCATCCGGCTCACTGGTTCGCGAGAATCCACGGATCGCCGTTTACGTACACGACCTGGGAGCTCCGCACATGATTGATCCATCGCGGCTCCTGGCCAGCGCCCAGCGGCTGTGGCCAGATACTCTGCAGCAGCTCTTTGGCGATACGCTCCCGGTGCCAAAGGAAAACCTGCGCATTCTTCAGGGCGGCGAGAAGCTGACTCTGGGTACCCGTAAGGTTGAGGTGGAGTACACACCCGGCCATGCTTCCCATCATGTCAGCTACTTTGACGCTTCCGAAAACATAGCGTTCGTCGGAGACACCACCGGAATTCGCATCGACAACGGACCGTACATCCTTCCGGCCACGCCACCGCCGGACATCAGCCTGGAGATTTGGGACAACTCGTTCGCGACAATTCTCGCGCGGCGACCTTCACGCCTGTTTCTTACGCATTTTGGCTTCGCCGGTAATCCTGCGGAGCACATTGAGGAATTTCGAAGACACCTACATCATTGGGCGCGACTCGCCGCCGAAACCTTGCGCTCAGCCTCCTCTGAAGCAGACGCAAAGAAAGCATTCGTCGCCCGCGCTCAGGCAGAAATGCAAAAGCAGATTGGAACCGAGGAAGCGGACCACCACGCGTTCACCGCTGGCCTCGACTTATCGTTTCTGGGTCTAGCTCGGTACTTACGCAAACGCGCTGAAGCAACGGCCTGAACTGATTCTGTCTAGGTAGATCGCTACTCGGACGTTTTCTGCGCACCCCCCTCGTTACTCGCACGGTTCATCCTCACGCCGAACAAACTCTTTGCACCGGCGCTGATTCTAGAATGGTTGATACAGCGCCATGAGCACGCGAAAACATGTGTGGTGGAGTTTGAGTGTGGCCGTAACCGGACTTGCCGGCTACGTGCATACGCCTAAATTTTCCTTCCCCAGTGAGGACCGGCGCCTGTTGGCCGTGCCCATCTTATTGTTCATGTTTTATCTGATCGCGTGGCTACGCATTGGGCCAGAACCTAAACCCGGCACGGTCGTGACGCGATACGAGCCTCCCAATGGACTATCCGCAGCGGCGGTTCGTTATGCGGTAACTACCGGTAGCGACGGCCGAAGCTTTGCTGCCGTAATCGCGGCATTGGCAACGCGAGGCTGTTTGCGTGTGGAACCAAACGAGGGGAAGTACAAGTTGTCGCGATTAATGAGCGACCGCGCTACGGAAGCGAAGCTCGCGCCGGAAGAGAAGCGCGTGCTGACGATGCTCTTCGAAGATGGACCTGAGATTGTCCTCACCCCGTCGATGGACGAGCGCAACACGGCACAGAACATACGTTACATCTTTGGGATTCAGCAGGAACTGAGCAAAAGGCTGGATGGCTTGTACCTCACCAAGCACGCGGGGGTGATTGCGCTTGGAGTGCTGGTTACGCTGGTGACCGCGCTGTGGCTGGCTGCAACTGCACACGGACGCGACACATCCGGCGCAATATTTCTCACGATGTGGGTTTTGTTTACCGGCCTGATGATTGGGCTCTTATTTGAAGTGGCCTTTCTGCCTATCTGTAAGACAGCGATACACTCTGGCGGGGGATGGTTGAAACTCGTGCCTGGCGCGGCCGCAGTCGCCGCCTTCACTGCAGTCATCGTGTATATGCTTCGCGAGCTGGGCGAAGGAGTGTCACCGGGTTTCGCGATCATGATTGCAGCGCTGCTTCTTGTAAACCTGGCCTGGGGACCGCAATTGAAACGACGCACACAACAAGGGCGGGAAATTCTTGATCAAATTGCCGGTTTCCGGCTTTTCCTGGAGAAAGTGGAACGGGACCGCTTGGACAGGCTAAATTCCGCTGGTGAAACTCCGCAAATCCTGGATGAGCATCTGCCATACGCGATTGCACTGGAGGTCCAGGAAGCGTGGGGCGATCACTTAGCGCAGACATTCCTCGCTACGACGGTAATGCGCTGAAAAACTAGGCAGTGGTTCCGGTAGACGACTCTTCGGCGTTATTCCCAACTGAAGCTTCAGTTCCAACCGGGTCTGGGCTGTTCGTTGCCGCTGTCTCTAAACGTGTTGAGAGCGAGTCCACAAGCAAATCGACGATTTTCCTGGCGCAATCGCCGTTCGCGTCTTTGTCCGGATTAAATTGCGCTACATCCAGGCCCAGCAAATTCTTGTGTCGCACGATTTCCTTCAATGCCGTGCGCACGTCCTCAAAACCGAGACCGCCACTTCCGGGCACGACGACGGCAGGAAATTCCTCCTGCGCGATTACGTCGAGGTCTAGATGCAATACAAATTCGCGAGCATCGGCATGCAAGTGACTCAATGCATCGACCGCAGATGCCGCGGCACCTTTCGCCTGAATATCGGTGGCGTTTACATGGCGGAGAGGCGAACGCGCGAGAAAATCCTGCTCGGGAGGATCGAGCCGCGCCAAACCAAAGAGCGTTACATCAGGTTCGCGCACCAGCGGAAGCTCGCCCCAGAAGCGCACTAATTCCGGCGCGCCTTTACCGATAATGTGCGCGACCACCATGCCGTCGATTCTTCCCGAAGGCGTCGTTGCCGGGGTGTTCAGGTCGGCGTCGCGATCCATCCACAAAAGGTTCACGTGCTTGTAATAGCGACGGGCGCCGGTCAGCAAGCCGACGACCTGCACACATTCTCCGCCGAGGACAAGCACGAGCGCGCCACTCTTTACCGCAATTTCCGCACGACTCTTGAGATCGTTTAACCCGGCAACGATTTCCGCGAGATTGCGTGCGCGGCGATGCTCATCATCATCGGCAAATTGCCTGGGCGCACAATCGCCATAGTCGGTCACCTCAAAACCTGCGCTTTGCAGGCGCTCGACGAGGCCTGCGGCGCGTAGAGCGGCGGGTGCCTTCTCGGTTCCCGGCGAAAATGCCGCAGCGCTCGAAGGCGCGCCAATCAGGGCAATCTTCTTCGGCTGACGGACAATTTTGACCGCCAAGGTGCGCTCCTTGTGTTTGTATCCGTCTACTATGCTGGGTTGCTTACCGGCCTACCCTGCCGGGCCCATCTGCAAACTCTCTAACGACGCGGCGCGGCCGCTATAGTCGCCAATTCCGGCGGCAGAGTGAACCGCACATCCTCGCGGATCAAATCCAGGTCGCGCTGGTCCGTGAAGCCAAACTCGGCCAAACGCTCGCTGACCTGCTCCACAAGGACCTCGGGCGCAGACGCTCCCGCGGTTAACCCGACGCGCTTCACTCCTTCAAGCCATTTAACATCAATGTCTTGAGCGGAATCGATGAGCTGCGCACGAACGCCGCTGCGCTGTGCGACCTCGACCAGCCGGTTGGAATTGGAGCTGTTAGGCGAACCGACTACCAGTATCAGGTCTACGTCCTTCGCCACCTGCTCGACGGCTTCCTGACGATTCTGCGTGGCGTAGCAAATGTCATCGCTCGCCGGCCCCTTGATGGCCGGAAATTTCTGGCGAAGTCGTGCCACTATTTCTTGCGTGTCGTACAAGCTGAGCGTCGTCTGGGTCAGAAACGACAACTTATCCGGTTCTTCGACTTCCAGAGCGTCTACGGCGGCAACCGAGTCCACAACTATCGTACGGTCTGGCGCTTCGCCGGATGTGCCGATGATCTCCTGGTGGTCGCGATGCCCGATCAGGATGATAGTGCGCTTTTCGCGCGCAAACTTCAGCGCTTCCAAGTGCACCTTGGTGACTAGTGGACAGGTCGCGTCAATTACTTTCAGCGAGCGATCCTTCGCTTCCTGTCGCACCGTTGGCGGCACGCCATGGGCGCTGAAGACAAGAACGCCTCCGTGAGGAACGTCTTCGATGGATTCGACGAATATCGCACCCCGCCGCCGCAATTGCTCTACAACGTACGTGTTGTGAACAATTTCATGGTGGACGTAAACTGGAGCCCCGTAAGCCTCCAACGCCAGTTCGACGATATCCACCGCTCGCACCACTCCCGCACAGAAGCCGCGTGGGCGAACCCTCAGCAAAACCTTCCCGTTATCTGTCTGCATCGCCATCCTAATGAAGAGTTTCCGAAGACTCTATCATACCTCAGCCGTCCGACGACACGCACGGTGTTTGCGATGCAATGGGCGATTTAAGGACAAGACCAATCACTGGCGCACTCTACCTGAATTCGCGCACTCTCCCTAAGACCACCGCCCATCAGTTGTTTACCCTACAAAGTACGGGGTATGTCACGGTGTGTTGGGCGGTGTTAGGGTCCTTCCACCTATTTGCAGGATAAGTGGGTTGGAGGCCATTTGGGGAAGCGGATCCTGATCGTGGACGATGGCGAGGAAGTTCGGCAGGTAATGCGGGCCGTTCTTGAAGCTCGCACCAGCTACGAAATCTGCGGCGAGGCTTCCAACGGTGCCGAAGCGGTGCAAAAGGCCTTGGAGTTGAAGCCAGATCTGCTGCTCCTTGACGTTGCCATGCCCCTGCTGAACGGAGTGGAGGCAGCCTCGGTGCTTGCCTCATCCATGCCAGAACTACCCATCGTGCTGTACACGATGTACGACGATTTATTAGGTTTATCCTTGGCGTCGGCGGTTGGCGCTAAAGCGGTTATTTCCAAAGCGGAGGGAATTAGCAAACTGATTGAATGTCTTCAGGGCCTCCTCGAACCTAAGGCGGAGGCTCTCGACAAGGGAGCATCAGCCCCCGTGCCACCGAGCAAGCCTGCTCTCCCGATTGAATAGCATCCCCGACCGATTCCCCCTCGCCGCATTGTTGGACGAGATTGGTCCTACTCCGCTACCACGCTGAGCAACGATCACGCTTCCTTGAGCCGAATTCGCCGCAAGCTGGTGCATCCGTTGCACGCAGGCTTACTTGTCGCAGACAGCTTGATGGAGTATAAGCAATGGCTATGGAGGAGCTTCCTTACCCTTCTCCGACTATTCGCGAAGTCCCTCCTATAGGCCAACCATTTGTAGGCATTCCAGCGTACGGGTGCATGCCTGTTGCGAAGGAGGCGGCAATGTTTGAAGCAGCGCAAGAACAGAAACGATCGAGTGCAAATCGGATGTTGGCGGCAATTTTCGTTATCGCCGCCGCGGCGACCGTTGGAGCAGTCCTGTACACCTCATCAAAGGGTGGCAACAAATCCACAGCGCCGGTTACCGCCGCTGCCGCGGCCCCGGTGCCGGCGGGGAAAGCGGATCCTGTCCACGACCTGAAGCTTCTGAGCGCCAGGATGGAAAAAGATCGCACCGGAACGACAGCTATCTGGCTGGTGGACGTCGACAACAAATCGAACACTTACACATATAGCAGCATTCAATACGAGACCACGTACGTCGGACCCGACAATGCTGCCCTGCTCGTGAATAAGGGAACGATTCCGTTCAATTTGTCGCCGGGGGAAGAGCGGAACACGCAGATCCGCGACGTGCTTTACCCGGCGGGGACGGCTTGGTACAAATTCCGCATTACCGGCGCGACGCCCACCGTGCAGTAAACGGCTTTGGAAATTTTATCGGCAGTGAAAGAAAACGGGGTTTCGCCCCTTCGACGAAACCCCGTTTTTCGTCGCGTGAAAAGCTGCGACGTTTGGCAGACAGCTTCGATGGGTTACGGCGTTGTGGCACAGGCGTGGAACTTGTTGGAGTATTCCGGCTGAATGGCGTACGACTTTCCGGAAATTAAAAACGCGCCGTACGTGCCGAACGCACTCTCGCAAATGTCCCCGATTTCCGCGCCAAATTCTATAAGCGAACTCCGCGCGAACCAGGCGGTACCATCCGGGTCTGTGATGGTCTCAATCAGTTCGTGCGAAAGGGTGCTGCTGGTTGAATCCACCAGGGCGCCGTTAGGGCTGGGCTGAGCCACCGAACAGCCCCGAACGTTTTGAAACGGCTCGACGGAATAAAGGACGTGACCGATATCCTGGAAATCCACGCTGCCGTGATACGCGCAGAAAACAAATGTCGATGTGTTGTCCGGCGAATAGCATACGTTTGCAGAAGTGCAGACGTCGACGCCGCTGCGCAAAAAGATGTGGTAGACGTGATCGTACCCCGAGCCGCGTGCCCGCGCCGCCGTGTGCACAAGTTGCAGGATATTGCTGGAGGTCAATTTCGCTGGAAGTGCCGTATTGATTGACGTCGCCGTGCCCACCGTGTAGCGATTGTTTCCCGTGGCGCCGACGTATTCGTCCGTCACGTGAATGAAATTACTGACCGCGAGACGCGAGAGAAATGTGGAAGGAGTTCCCCAACAACTCGCGGCGCAATTTACGTACACATTGTTGGACTGCACAGTGGTAAGCACCTTGCCGTGATTGGTATTGCTCAGGTCCGCAGGATAGAACCCTGGAGCAGGAACGCCCGGTACCGTAGGGACAGCGAACGGAGAGGCAGTGGGTCCGGTTTCGGTGGCCGAGGAACTCTCTTGGGGATCACTCTTACGGATTTCCGGATCCTGGTAGCGCCCTCGGAGAGCCGCGCTGGAGCGTAGCGGATGAAGATGGACGTGGTGACCGGCGACATACTCCGCGGCCACCTCATCGTTCGCTGTGACCTGTAATGACTGTGCGGATTCTTGCGCTGCTGCCGGTTCGTTCTGCGCGGCGATTCCGGAAAATTTGAGCGACCCGGCTCCGAACAATAAGAATGTGACTCCGATAAAAATGCGTGAAACGCGAATCAACGTCATTATGTTTTTGACCCCTTGAGTTGGAATGGATACTTCGGAAGTGGGCCGGGGAGCTATGAGCTGGAGGCATTCAGTTATCGCTGCGGCACGTTCGGAAGTCAATGGAAAACCCTAGAAAAATTTGTTAGACACCCTACTTTGGCATACAGTGAAAGCTGGATTCGGGCTAAAGAAGCAAAGGGGCAGTGGTAACTTTCCGGGCTTTACAGTAATATTCCTGCAATGGTTCCGGTGGCCCTGCTGCCGCACCAGGTAATCCGCGAAGTGTCCAGCCCGCTTCTGCCCGGCCCAGAATCATCGAAGGGTACAAACAGGAACTCAGCTCAAATTCGAATGGAGGAATACCCCATGAAGCGGGTCATCGAAATAGCGATCGCGGCCAGCGTGGTGCTGCTGGTGGGAGGCTGCGCAACGAAGAAGTACGTTGCCAAGCAAACAGATCCCATCGCCGCCAAAGTCAGCGAAGTGGAAAAGCAAGCGCAGAACACCCAAAAACAGTTGGAAGGTGACGAGCCCAAGATCAGCGCGGCAGCCGAGAAAGCGGATTCCGCGGATGCGCGCGCTGGCGACGCCCTCGGGCGCGCCGATGCCGCCTCCAAGAAAACCGACCAGGTGAAATCCGACCTCACCAACCAGTTTCACAGCGAGCTGAACGAACGCATTGCGAACATTGACGATTACAAGCCCGCCGGCGATGTCACCGTATTGTTCAAATTTAATTCCGCGAAGTTGACCGATGATGCGAAACAGCAGCTCGACCAACTCGGCGGCTCCAAGGTCGGAAGCATGAAGCGCTATTTCGTGGCCATCGAAGGCTTCACGGACAAGACCGGCACTCCCGAATATAACCTCGAGCTGAGCCGTCGCCGCGCCGAGGCGGTGCAAACCTACCTCGTAGCGCAGCATAATGTTCCCGTCTATCGCATCCAAATCGTCGGACTCGGCAAGGATAAGCCGGTCAACGACGAAAAAACGCGCGATGATCGGCAGAAGAATCGTCGCGTCGAAGTAACCATCTTCAGCGCGGATACTGGACAAGGCACAGCGGCGCAGAACCCCGGCTCGGCCCAGTAAAACACTCCGCATCATAAGTCGTGACGGTTGCGCACGACCGCGGCGAACGCGGTCGTGTGCCCTTGCGATTGAGAAGCCCGCCCGTGTCGAAGATTCCCTTGTTCGCGGGGAATGTTCTCCACGCGTCACGGTCTTCTTTGCTAGAAATTACCCGGCTATTTCTGATGTCGGTAGAACTGTATGTGTGCGTCGAAACATGTAATACGTTTCGATTTACTCAACGCTCCGACCCGTGTGGAAATGCGGGAAAACCTTCCGCCAAAGAAACCGCCGTATCGAGGTAGCGTTTGTCCCGGAGAGCGCGACCTACCAGGCGCGATTCGCCGCCAGTATCCGGCAAGCCTGCAACAAAATGCGAACAGCTCTTCGAGTTGCTTCGGAGAGCCCGTCTTCTTTGTCCCGGTACGAGCGCGAACCGGGCCCTAAAGTGGAACACCGGGTTCCATTTCGGGATGCGATGAGAACATAGGCACTTACGCTGTAACCACGCAAAACCAAGTATGTAACGTTCCCAAACTGGTACTTCCCTCCTTTCGCCGATTGTTATATATATTTGGTAATGAACGAAATCCATAATTTCCTAATTTGGTAACAGGAATGCTTCTCATTCCCACGATGAACTCCTCGAGTCCAGCGCATGAATGACGAAGCCGCAATCCTGCGTCAATCGGCGCCCATGAGCATTCTCATCGTGGATGATGAGCCCACCATACGAGAGGCCTGCGCAGAAGTGGCAAAACAAAGCGGCATGAAGGCCATAACCGTCGCCAGCGTCGAAGAAGCTCTGGAGGTCCTGGACAACTCCGCCGTCGATATCGTTCTCACGGACTTAATGCTTGAGCAAACCAGCGGTCTGGAGCTCTTGAAGCGCATACACGACACCAGCCCCATGCTGCCCGTCATTGTGCTGACGCAATATGGAACCATCGATTCGGCTGTCGCCGCCACGCGCCTTGGCGCCGTGGATTACGTAACCAAACCCTTTCGCATCGAGGAGTTGCGGTCGCGTCTCGAGCGCGCCGCGCGTGCTGTTGAGTTACAACAGGAAAATCAGCTGTTGCGCGAGCAGTTGCGGACGCGTCCAGGTTTCGGCGGCCTAATCGGGCTCTCCGAGCGCATGCAACGCGTCTACAAAATCATCCAGAAAGTGAGCCTGCACGAGTATCCGGTTCTAATTTTGGGCGAGAGCGGCACGGGTAAGGAGTTGGTGGCCAAGAGCGTGCATTTCTCCGGTCCACGCAAACAAAAGCCGTTTGTTCCCGTCGATTGCTCTTCCCTGGTTCCGACTTTGATTGAATCTGAGTTGTTCGGCTACGTGAAAGGCGCTTTTACCGGCGCCCTGCACGGGAAACAAGGTTTGCTGGAGGCCGCGAACGGCGGCACCCTCTTTCTCGACGAAATCGGCGACATGCCCGTGGACCTGCAAGCCAAGCTCCTGCGCGCCCTGCAGGAGCGTGAGGTAAAGCCTGTCGGCTCGACGGAGCGGCGCCGCATCGACGTCCGCATCATTGCCGCCACGAACCGCGATCTCGATTCCGCAATCAAGGCTGGTGCGTTCCGACAGGACCTGTATTTCCGGCTCAACGTCGTTCAGGTAAAGCTTCCGCCGCTGCGCGAGCGCAAAAGCGACATACCCTTGCTCGTCACATCCTTTCTGGAGAAATTCTCCGCTTCCCAACAAACCTCTCGAGACATATCCGAGGATGCTATGCGCCAGTTGATCGCTTACGACTGGCCGGGAAATGTGCGCGAGCTCGAGAATGCGATCGAGCGCGCCGTGGCGCTCGGCTCCGGTCCGATTGTCCACGTGGGAGATTTGCCGAGCAATCTGCAATACCCGACGACCGAACGTCTGCCCGAGAGGAACGAACTGGTGCCTCTCGAAGAGCTCGAGCGCCGCGCCATTCTACGCACCCTGCGCGAAACAGCAGGCGATAAGCTCGCAGCCGCCCGCATTCTGGGCATTGGCAAGACGACGCTCTACCGAAAGCTGAAACAATACAATTTGGAGACGGAAGCCAGCACGCAAAATGCTTAGAGTTGTCGCTAGCGAATGCGTTTGCGAGAACGAAGAGCTGTGTCCTCGCGCGTCACGCTCGTCTGTACTTGGTCAATGCGTAAGCTCTGTAGCCTGAGTTTGTAGGATCAAGTTCAAACTTCCCTTTTTCTCCTTTTTCACTTCGGAACTACAGGCATACGCAAGTCTCGACATGGAATACGCCGCCTCACGCCCCATCGCATAACCCACGAGTTCTCAACAAGATGAGTGGCTGCCATTGGGCCTTCCCTGTGCAATGCAAATTGCGGGAAGCACCTGTTCGGCGACATCCGCAAACCTGGCCGTCGCCCGACGATGCAGTCAAGGCAGGTTCATGCGGGTTTGGGGGAAATCAAAAGCAAAGCAGAGGGTAACAGTCGGAGTAGCCCGTGCTGCCTTGGAAGGAAAAGTTCGGCACGAACTGCTGGAAGAAGCGGTGCGGACCCTACTAGCAACTGGGGAGGTAGACCGGGTGGGTGTCTGGGTTGAGTTTGTCGAGGATGCCGCACGGGACTCGTGCGAGATCACCAGCTTTCGCGGAATCGTTGCCGATAAAGAAGGAGATGCAACGCCCGCCGAGTGGTCGAGGCTAGCGCCAGAATCCACGCTGCCCGAAGAGTTATTAATTGGGCTGCAAACCGCAGAACAGGAATTGGACGAGTCTGACGCGCGGCCGATGATTGGCGCGCTTATTGAAATGCGCCGCGCGTTGTGGGTTCCGGTCATAGTCCACGGACATATTCGTGGCGTTGTGTTCGCCGGCCAGCGGAAGAAACAAGCGCACGTGCCGCGTGCGCTTTCCCAATCCGTAGCGGCCGAACTGGCCCTAGCTCTGCAACTCGAAGATGAGCGACGCTTGGCGCGCGACCGTCATGATGACTACCGCCGCGTAATCGCCGCTCTGACCGGACCGGAATCGCCCAACGAGATCTTAAATCGCATCGTGAAGGACTGTACGCATAAAGAAGAACACGAAGCCGAACCGAACGCCGTCTTCGCCGCGATTGGCTACCTGAGGGAGTCACCAAAAAGAAGGGATAGTTCTGGTCAAACGGAACAAACCATGCACTTTGCCTGGCACAGTGGAACCGCCGCGTCGATTTGTGCCCTCGAAAGCGGAGAGTTGAGCGCCGTCTGGCGCAGGGCGCTGGAGTCTCATCGCGTCGTCGGCAACGAGCCCGGGACGGCATCGTTGCGCAAGGAAGTCGCGCGCGTGGTGGCCTTTCCCCTCGAAACGGCTGGTGAAAGTCTTGGCGCTCTGGTCGCTGGCATTCGTCGAAGCACCGCCTCGCTGGCTGCGTTGGAGCGACTGGAACTTGGCGCTGCCTTGGCGAGCTCGGCGCTGTCGCAGCTAAAGCGCGGGGAACGGGCTGACGAACGGGAATTACACCACAAAGAAGCGCTCGCAGCCTTCGAAAAGGCGCCCGAACGCAAGCCGAACGCGCATAGCGATGACGACCTCGCTGAAGTCGTAAACGTCATCGAATGGCTCGAGGAAGGCGTGGTGCTGTTCGGCGCGAATGAAAAAGTTCGTGCCGTGAATACTCGTTTCGCCCAGATCATTGGTTTGTCGCCGGAAGAGCTCGCGGGCATCAAGACGCTCGACGATCTGATTGCCTCACTCTGCGCGCGTGCCTCCGGTGCGCCTAATTTCGCGGAACATTGGCGCCATTCGGATCGCACCGCCAAAAACGCTGTGCGCGAAGAAATCCATCTCGTCCGTCCGGTTCCGCGTTTGATCGAGCGTGCCGCCCGCCCTCTTCTTGATGAAAAAGGCGCGCTCGTCGGCCGCGTCGAAGTCTACCGCGACCTCACCGCCCATCGCGTTTTTCAATCCAAGCTGCTGCAGACGGAAAAGCTTGCCGAACTCGGCCAGATGGTCACTGGAATAGCCCATGAGCTGAGTAGCCCGCTCACGAGCATCCTCGGTTACGCGCAGCGCCTTCTCCTGCGGCGCGATCCAGCCGGCGATTCTCACGAGGCACGCCAGATCTTCCAGGAAGCGGAACGTGCCAGCGCGATCCTCCGCCAGCTCCTTCTCTCCGCCCGGGAATCACGGCCCGAGCGGCGCAGGGTTTCGCTCAACCAGGTCGTCTCCCGTGCTCTCGAGCTTCAGCGCTTCAACGCCGCAGCCAAAAATATTCGCCTGCAGCTCGATCTCGATCCTGTCCTTCCGTTCGTGCAGGGGGACGCCGGCCAGCTTCAACAAGTGCTGATGAACCTCATAGCAAACGCACGGCACGCCATCGATGAGCAAGGCAAAGGCGGCGTAATCCGCATTAAAACCAAAGGCCTCGCCGAAAAACGCGTACTTCTGGAAATCAGCGATGATGGTCCGGGAATTCCGCAGGCCATTCAAGCTCGCATCTTTGACCCATTTTTCACCACCAAGCCGGCGGGTGTTGGCACGGGCCTCGGCTTGGCCATTGTTCTCGGAATTGTCGGCGAGCACGGTGGTAAATTGCATTTCACCAGCAATCTTGGTCAAGGGACGGTATTCTCCATCGAGTTCCCGGCAGCGGCCGCCGTCGAGATATCCTTGCCCGCAACCGGCGGTGGTTCCCCCCCTCGCACTCGGTTTCAGCAACTGCCTCCGCCTGAATCCCTCGAAACAGGCCACGCCGGCGCGACGCTCGGTGCTTGGGCCGGTACTCGCGTTCTTGTCCTGGAGGATGAACCCACCGTTGCACGTCTAATCGCCGATGTGCTTGAAGACGAAGGATTGCGCGTCGACGTGCTCCTCGATTCTCGTGAAGCGCTCGATCGCGCAGCCCACGAGCAGTACGCCCTTGCTATTTGCGATATGAAAATGCCCAAGCTCGATGGCGAGCAGTTCTACCAGGCTCTCGCCCACGCCAAAAATCCTCTGCGCGATCGTTTCTTATTCGTCACGGGAGACGTTCTCGCCGCGCACACCCGCGAGTTCTTGCAGCGTAATCACCTGCCACACGTTGCGAAACCCTTTCGAGTCGAGGAACTCACGGAAAAAATACGAGCCGTTCTTGAAGCCACCTCGCCGCGCGAGCCTGTACGCGCCTCTACGGCCAAACGAAATGCGGCGAGAAAATAGGGGAGTCCATGATAAATCCCAGGGAACACACCATCTTGCTGGTCAGTGATGATGCCGAGCTGTGCGCCGCCGCACGCCGGGAATTTGAGGATAGGAGAGAAGGGCTGCGCGTCGCCGAGGTGCGCACCGTGGATGCCGCGCGCCGCATCGTCGCAGACGCCGCGCCCACAGTCATCCTTCTCGAAGAAACCTGCGCGACCCCGGAGAGCGAAGGCCCAGTGGCGAAAATGCCGCGCCTGAACTCCGTGGTTTCGGCGCTGGCCGTTCATGCGCCGGTCGTCGTTATTGGCGCGCCAGATCAGCAATCGGAAGTGGCCTCGCTGGTCGCGGCTGGAGCCGCCGATTTCGTTGAACGCGCCGGTGGCTGCCTGCCCGTCGCGCTGGAGATGGTGGAGCGGCGGTTGCGCCAGGCCCAACGCTTGGCGGAAGTAAGGAATGATGCGCGACGGGGTGCCGGAGGAGAAATCTTGAATGGAGAAGCGTTCGGCGAAGTTCTTCGCCATGAGATGAACAATCCGCTCACGGGAATCCTCGGCAACGCGGAGCTGTTGCTCGCCGAGGTCCGCCGAAAAAATGATGGACGCCTTCCGCGGGGTGGCCAGCAGCGTCTCGAGACGATCGCCGCCCTGGCTGTGCGCCTTCGCGAAACGATCCGCCGGCTAAGCGAGGAATGCGAAGCACGCCAGCGCGGGTCACAGTAGCGCACGGAACCCGCCTGAAATTAACTGGCTCCGTGGGTCGCGAAGAATTCCAGTACGCGCCGGCGGAATTCGACAGGCTCGTAGCCCAGCGCCGCGGTATGAAATGCTCGGGGTACGACCCACATCTGCTTTGGGCCAACCGCCGCGGCATAGATACGCCTAGTGTGGCGGCACGGAAGCACCGTGTCGCCCGCGTCGCAGATTAGCAACAACGGAAAGGGCCGGGCAGCCACTGCTCTTTCCGGTGAAACCTCTCCTGCCGGAAAGCCCGCGGCCAGTTCGCCGTGATAGACCATTGCCCACGCGCCGGGCGCGAGCAACGTCATTCCCAGCAAAGGGTACCGTTGCAATCCGGCGTAGTCGTAAGCTGCCTCGCGAAGGCTGGCAAACGACGCTTCGGCTACGACCGCTTCGATACGAGGCTCCACAGCAGCGGATTGCAACGCAATTCCCGCTCCCATCGATTCCCCTAGCGCAAAAAGGTGACGCGGATGCTCCGTCGTCTCGAGCGCGTCCACAATTGCCCTCGAATCATTTCGTTCCAACCAGCCGTAGGTGGCCATCGCCCCGTCGCTCGCTCCGTGCGCACGCGCATCCATCATCACCACGTTGTAACCCGCCCGAAGCAGAACCTCCGCCTGTCCTATCACACCTATGCGGTTGTCAGCGACCCCGTGGAAAACGAGCACCCAATTCCCATTGGGCTTCACCGCGCGAACCTTCCACCCGCGCAGTAGAACGCCATCGGCCGCGCGCACGTCAAACTTTTCCCTGCGCGTTCCGATTTCCGAGAACGCAGAATCCGCTTCCTTGATGAGATCCGGGGAGAGTTCCCTGCGCAGCGGATGCAAGAAAGAAGGGCCAGCGAGCCAGCCCATGCCCGCCGCCACAACCGGCGGCGTAAACGCGAGAATGAAGAGGATGCGTACCGAGCGTCGCATTCTTTAAAAGATACGTGATCCGTCAGCCCCAAGTTCCATGGCTAAAACGCGCCATGTGCAGAAGCACACTAGGTCGAAATGTGTAGCGCGGGGAAAGTCAAGACCGAAAGAGGACGGATTCCCGTTGAAACGTCTTAAACGCGAGGAAGAGTGCCGCTCCCGCATATACGCACGTCGAAGCAAAAATCAGCACAATCGAATTCCAGTGGTAAGTGCCGCTGATGATCTCTTTACAGACCAGGCTAGTGTTTAGAATCGGGATCAGCGCAAGCTTCGGCGTCAGCTCAACCCCCGGCATCATCGACGCCACCGCTGGAATCACAATCAGGAACGTCATCGGCGTAAGGTAGCTCTGCGCTTCCTTGTAGCTCTTGGCAAAGAGCGCAACGGTCATCAGCACCGCGGAAAAAAGGAACGACAAGGGCAAGGCCATCACGAAGACGGACGTCACTGAAAGCAGCCCCAGGTTCAAGGCCAAAGTCTGCCCTCCAGAGGTATTCATCAAGTGCGTGTGTCCCAAAATCGCGAACGATGTTCCCATGGAGATCACCGAAAGAATGGCCGTAGCAAGCGAAGCGGAGAAGACCAGGAAAAATTTCCCCATCACCAGGTCCATGCGCGAAATGGGACTCGAAAGAATGGTCTCCATCGTCCCGCGCTCTTTCTCCCCCGCGGTGAGGTCAATCGCCGGATACATCGCGCCGGTCATGCACAAAATAATTACCGTGTATCCTATGAAGCTACCGAATGTCGCGCCGCTTACCTTTTCCGGCGGCGCCACATTCTCCTGTTTAATCGAAAATGGCGACAGCACGGACGCCGGCAGATGCTTCGCCGCAAGCCGATCCTTAACCACCGTATCGCGATAATCCTTCAAGAATTTTTCCAGCCGGTTCGCCCCGAACGACGACTTTATTTCCCCGTCATAGAAATAGATCTTGACCGTTTCGGATTGTCCGGTCTCCAGCGATTTCTCAAATCCTTTCGGAATTTCTACAGCGGCGCGAATGTCCTTGTTCGAAATCTCGTCTTTCCAGTTGGCCGCATAGGGCACGATTTCCAGGCTCTCCAGCTTCTTGATGTTCGCGATCAGTTGCGGTGAATCCTCTCCGCCCAAAATCATGATTTTCGGCGTTTCTTTTTCGGCCTTGCCGACCATCACCACCGCCAGTGCGCTGAATCCCACCATCATCAGCGGAAAAAGAAACAGCGGCACAAGCACGGTGGAAATCAGCGTCCGCCGATCGCGCACCCATTCCGTAAACTCTTTTCGATAAACAATCCCCACCGCCTTCAGGTTCATACGGTTAGGGCCTCCGCTTTCGCTTGCAGCGGGCCCACGACTTTCACAAAAATTTCTTCCAAATCCTGTTCCGCATACCTCTCGCGCAACTCCGCCAGCGTCCCCTCGGTCAGCAGTTTCCCATCATGGATAATCCCGATCACGTCGCAAAGCTTCTCGACTTCGCTCATGATGTGCGTCGAGAAAATCACCGTCTTCTCCCGATCGCGGCACTCGCGAATAAACGTAGTAATCGTCCGTGCGGTCATAATGTCGAGCCCCAGCGTCGGCTCATCGAAGATCATCACCGGCGGGTCATGCACCAGCGTCCGCGCAATCGAAGTCTTCTGCTTCATTCCGGTGGACAGCTTGTCGCACCGCCGGTCGCGAAACCCATTCATATCCAGCCGCGCAAATATCTCGTCGATGCGCTTCTTCAGCGTCGCCTCGTTCAGCCCATTCAGCCGCCCGAAATATTCCACCAACTCCTGCGCCGTCAGCCGCGGATACAGCGCCGTAGCCGTAGACAGAAACCCCACATTCGCCCGCACTTTCTCCGGCTGCTCGACCACATCATGCCCGCACACAACGGCCGTGCCGTCGGTAGGCTCGAGTATCGTCGCCAGGATCCGCAGCGTCGTAGTCTTGCCCGCGCCATTCGCGCCGAGCAATCCGTAGATCCGCCCCGGCTCGCACCGGAAACTCACGTTATCGACGGCGCGAATCTCCCCGCCTTTCTTGTCGCGGAATCGCTTCGACAGGCCCCGAGCCTCAATCATCAGACCCTCGCTCCCCGGTTTCCCGTTCGACACCCACACCCAGGGCACAGTCTACTACGCTCCGGACGCCGCTCACATTTCGGCAGCGGGCGCCCGCCTTCGCGGCTGTGTCACCCCTCCCGCCCTCCAACATCAAATCTCCATGCCCCCACGCATCCAGCCGCAGCCGTCGCCGCATCTCGATGCCAGCGCGCCAGTTATCTGCATCCCCGCGCCGTTTCGACGCATCCATCCATGTGAACCCTTGCGAATCGTTATCATCTCTAGTGCAAGCTCCGCGCCTGTTGCTACAATCAAGCACTCTGGTCTACTCCGGGCTAGGGACAGCAAGCCGCACAGATACAATGGGACCGCACCTCGCGCGCGTGTGCCAGCTTCTCGTTTAACACACCGCAAGGGCAATCGGAATTGAGAGCATGGACCGTAGGCTGCGAAATCGTATACTGATCTTTCTCATTTTAGCCGCTGTCGTGGCCATCGTGCTGGTGCGCCTCAGCGGTCGCCAGCCCGTCGCCAAGATCTCCGCAGTCTCGCCCATCCGCGAAAACGTTATCTCCTCTATTTCGAGCAACGGAAAAGTGGAACCCATCGCCCCTTTCGTCGTCCGCGCCCAACTCGACACTTTTGTCGAGAGAATTAGCGCCGTCGAAGGCCAACCCGTAAAGAAGGGCCAACTCCTGCTGGAATTGAACGTTAAGGATGCCGCCGCCCAACTCGCCGAAGCCCGCTCCAAGCTTCTCCGCGCGGAAGACGATCTCGGCGCAGCAAAGGCAGGCGGCCGCACCGACGAAGCCGCCAAAACCGAAGGCCAGCTCGCTGCCGCGATCGCGCTTCGGGACCGCCTTCAACGTAATCACGATTCCCTCGAGCGCCTCATCGCTCAGCAAGCCGCCACGAAGGATGAGCTGGCCATGAATGACCTTGACTTGGCCAAAGCCGAGGCCCAGGTGAAACAGCTCACCGCCGCCAAGCAGGAGTTCGTCCACGGCGTGAAGCTCGACGCCAATCGCACCTCACTTCAGGTCGAGCAGTTGCTCAGCGAAGTGGCCGCCCTCGAAGAAAAAGTTCGCGACGGCCGCATCATCGCTCCAGCCGATGGCACGCTCTATTCCCTTCCCGCAAAAGCGGGCGACTACGTGAAAGTGGGCGACCTGCTCGCCGAAATGGCCGACCTCCACAAAGTTCGCGTGCGCGCCTTCATCGACGAGCCTGAACTCGGCGGCCTCGAACCGGGCGAACCTGTGCGCATCACCTGGGACGCGCTTCCCAATCGCACCTGGATGGGCAAAACTCAGGTCATCCCGAAACAGGTTGTGGCACGCGGCGCGCGCAGCGTCGGCGAGCTACTCTGCGAAGTTAACAACGACAAATTGGAGCTGCTGCCCAACATAAACGTCAACGTGCGCATCAATTCTCATGAGCGCATCAACGTGCTCACCGTCCCGCGAGGCACCGTGGAGGCAGATGGTGGCCAGAGGTTTGTCTTCGTGGTCTTGCGCAACGCCCTCGGCGTCGGCAAAGCGACATTGCAAAAGCGCGAAATCCGTGTGGGCATCGCCGACGCCACAAACTACGAAGTCCTCAGCGGCTTGCAAGAAGGCGAGATGGTCGCTTTGCCCGGCGACGTTGATCTCAAGGACGGCATGCCGGTACGAATCGTGAACACCGATGCCAGCTATATTCGGGGCCGCAGTGAATCGAATTAGGATTTCATTCTTTGCAGTCCTTTTCCTGCCGCAAGCTCTTCTAACCACTCGCGCAGCGGCGGACGATCCGCCGCGTGATGTGACTCTTGAAGCCGCCCACCAGGCCTACGAAGCCAGCGACTACCCCAAGGCGGCGCAACTCCTGAGACGAGCCGAGGAACAAAATCCACGCGACGCCGAAATCGACTTGCTTCTTGCCAAGACCTACTACGAGTCCCAACAGTATGACGCCGCAATCGCCAGTGCCGAAAAGTCCGTAGCTCTCGAACCTCAGAATTCCGTGTACCACGAGTGGCTCGGCAGGGTTTATGGCGAAAAAGCCGATCATGCCTCCATGTTCTCCGCCCTGTCACTCGCTAAAAAAGCGCGCAAGGAATTCGAACGCGCCGTCCAACTTGACGAGAAGAACTTCTCCGCATACCAGGCCTTGATTGAATACGACTGCAGCGCTCCTTCCATTGCGGGCGGCGGTGAGGACAAGGCCGCTCCCGAGATCGCCATGCTCGCCGCCATGGATGCGGCCGAGGGCCACTATGCCCAAGGAAATTGCCGTCGCCACAAGAAGGACCTGGCCGCCGCCAACACTGAATTCGATAAAGCTTTGGCGCTGCATCCCGCATCCCGTGAGCTGATCTTCGATATAGGCGACCATGCCATGAAACACAATCAACCCGAGCGGCTCCTGGTCGTCGCAACCGAAGGGGAAAGAGTCGCCCCCTCCGATCCGCGATCAGAGTTTTACCGCGCCGTGGCCTGGGTAATGAAGAGCGAACATCCCGAAGATTCCGAGCGCACGCTCCGCGACTACCTGAAACGCGCCCCGCTGCGTAACACTTTTCCCGCTCCCTGGCGCGTCCACGAATGGCTCGGTCGCCTCTACGAGAATCAGCAAAAGACGCAAGCCGCCATTCAGGAATATGAAACCGCTCTGAAATTGGAGCCTAAAGACAAAACCGCCCGCGAAGCGTTGAAGCGCCTGAGAAAAGATGCCGCGTCATGATGGACCTGCGCGAAACTCTCTCCGTAGCGATCGACGCGCTGCGCAGCAATAAACTGCGCGCGATCCTTACGTCTCTGGGCGTCATCATCGGCAGCGCTTCCATCGTTCTTGTCGTCACCGTCGCCCTCACCAGCCGCAAATTCGTCATCTCCCAAATTGAAGGCATCGGTTCCAATCTCGTTTGGGCCGAACTCGTGAACGCAGGCTCCAAAGGGCAGCCTCTCAGCTACGAACTCACGGTAAGTGATATGGAAGCGGTGAAGGCTTCTGTTCCCGGCGTCCTCGAAGTTGCAGGCACGCGCGAACTTCCGATGTCCATCATCATCGGCGGCGCCGCTCGCCCGGTGAACCTGATTGGCGTAACGGAAGGTTTTCAAACCATCCGCCGCCTCTTGATTGTTCGCGGCCGCTATTTCGATTCCGCGGACATGGAAACCCGCAGCAAAGTTTGCCTGGTCACAAAGGAGCTTGCGGACCGCGTGTTTGGGCTCGAGAACCCGATCGGCGGCACGATCCGCATGGGCGAACTCACCTTCACCGTCATCGGCGTGTTTCGTGAGCGCGTGGCTACGTTCGGCCTCTCCGAAATCCAGAAAGAGTCCGTGATTATTCCTCACACGCTGATGAAATACTATACGGGCGTGGACGTTCTACGCGTCCTCTATGCGCAAGCCATGACCGCTGAGGATGTAAAAACCGTCGAGCGTCAGATGGCGCGCATTCTGCAAAGCCGCCATCCCATTGAAGCCGAATACGATGTGCAAACACTGGCCGCCATCCTGAATGCCGCGCAAAACATCTCCATCGCGCTCACGATCGTGCTGCTCGTCATCGCCTTCATTGCATTGCTGATCAGCGGCATTGGTATCATGAACATCATGCTGGTCACCGTCACCGAGCGCACCCGCGAAATCGGCATCCGCAAAGCCATCGGCGCCGCGCATCGTGAAATCCTCTATCAATTCTTAATCGAGGCATTCCTGATCAGCGGCGGGGGCGCGATCCTCGGCATCCTGATCGGCCTCGCCATTCCTGTTATCATTCAGCCCTTGCTGCCCGGGAACCTGCGTGTTCCGATCTCTGGCGCCAGCGTGCTGATTGCGTTCGCAGTCTCCTGTTCCACCGGACTCTTTTTCGGCTATCTGCCGGCGAACGAAGCTGCCCGCCTGCAGCCCATCGAGTCCCTGCGTTACGAATAATTTTTTGGAGTGCGGTGGTCTTGTTGCCCTGAGACTCGAAGGGCCGCCGCTTTTAAAATCAAACCGCTAAAGAGGTGCTTGCATGACAGCAACATGTGGCACAAGCTGGAAGCCCAAATACTTTCGCCTTTGCGCCCGCACACTGTTGCTCCTCAGTATCGTCCTTACCGCCCGCGCACAAGAGGCGGCAGCGCCGCAAGACACTTCCCCAACCGCCGTATCCCTCACCCTAAAGCACGCCATCGAACTGGCTCTCCAAAACAGCGCGGACATTCAAGTCGCCAAGCTTCAGGCCCGTCTCGCCGACCGCTCTGCGATGATCACAAGAGCGCAATTCATGCCCAACCTCTATGCCGGCTCAGGTGCCGGCTACACCCTCGGAATTCCCGAGACTCCCGGCGGCCGCGCCCCGGCCCTGTTTAGTGTCACCTACACCGAAGAGGTTTATAACAAGCCGCTGAGCGGGCAAGCCAAAGAGCAGCAAGAGCAGGCCAGGTCGCAAAAAATTCTTCTCGACGACGCGAGAAACAGTGTCATCGTGCGCACCGCCTCCACATATCTTGAGCTTGCCATGGTTCGCCATTCCATCGAACTGCTGCGCAAAGAAGAGGAAAGTGCCGACAGGATTCTTTCCGTTACGCAACAGCGCGAAAAGGAAAATTTTGAGCTGCCCGTCGCCATCACCAAGGATCAGCTCACCAAGGCGCGCGTGGTGCAGCGCATTCTCCAGCTAGAGGGCCGTCAAGATGAGTTGGAGGTCACGCTGCGCGGTCAAACCGGCTTGGCCGAAAATGTCCAGATCGAAATCACGCCCGAGGATCTTCCTGGCATAGCCGAGCAAGCAGGGGCAAATTTGGTGGCCATGGCACTACAGAACAATGTCGGGCTCCGTGTTGCCCAATCCGATGTCCGCGCCAGGGAGTTCCGTCTGGCCGGCGAAAAAAAGGGGCATTACCCGACGGTGCAGGCCGTAGCGATTTACAGCCGGCTGGCCAACTTTAACAACTATTCTCAATTCTTCAAGACCTTCCAACCCGATAACTTCAATGCAGGCGTGCAGATTCAACTGCCGCTCTTCAGCGCGCAAACACGGGCAAATATCGCGCTGGCTCAGGTAAATCTGGATGTCGCCAAGGCGCAGCTCGCCAGCAAGAGGAATGAAGTTAGTGCGGCCGTCCGCGTAAAGACCCGTCATTTGCGCGAGCGCGATGCCGCGAAGGAAGTAGCGCGTCTCGAGCTGCAGCTGGCCCAGCAAAATGTCACCGTATTCCAGTCGCAATTTGCCGAAGGGCGAATCAATGTGCGCGAAGTGGAAAGAGCTCGCCTCGACGAGAACGACAAATGGATGGCCTACCTCGACGCAAATTTCCAGCGCCAGCAGGCGCAGCTCGATTTACTGCAAACGGCAGGCCAGATTGATAAAGTCTGGCAGTAACCTGTAGCGCGGGGCGGAGCCTGTCCGCCGCAGGCAGGTTCGCGGAGCCCTGCGGCCCTATCCGCATGTAGCGCCCGCTTTCTGAAGCGGGCTCTTTGCAATACACCGAAGCAATCGGGTGAATTGTGCAGCTTGAACAACAAACTCTAACCGCCTTCCTCGACGCGCTGAAGAAGCTCGACGCCGGATTCGCCGGACTCCCCGCTTTCGACGCGCACGCGATCGACGAGAAGCAATTAGCGGCGGTTTTGACCGCCACGGCCGACCGGCTGCACGATAACTACCCCTACTTTCATCCCCTGTATGCCGGGCAAATGCTCAAGCCGCCGCATCCCGTGGCCCGGCTCGCCTATGCGCTCGCCATGTGGGTTAATCCCAACAATCACGCTCTGGACGGCGGTCGCGCAACCTCCGCAATGGAAAAAGAGGCTGTCGCAGAAATTGCCTCCATGTTTGGCTGGACGAAGTACCTGGGCCATCTCTGTGGCGGCGGCACCATGGCCAATCTCGAAGCGCTTTGGGTCGCAGGTCAACGCAGGGCGGGAAAAAAAATCTTGGCCAGCGCGCAGGCCCATTACACGCACCATCGCATCAGCAGTGTGTTGCAGCTCGAATTTGAATCTGTTCCGGTGGATTCTCAGGCCCGAATGGATATCGATGCGCTGCGAAAACGTCTGGAGCGCGGCGATGTCGGCACCGTCGTCGCCACTATGGGCACGACGGCGACAGGTTCCGTCGATCCGTTACCTGAAATCCTGGCATTGCGCGACAAATTCGATTTCCGCGTGCACGCCGATGCCGCGTATGGCGGATATTTCACGCTGATCGATAATCTCGCCGGCAACGCCAAGTCTGCCTTCTCCCGTATCGGCGAGGTCGATTCCATCGTCATTGATCCCCATAAACACGGCTTGCAACCCTACGGCTGCGGCTGCGTGCTCTTCCGCGATCCAAACGTAGGGAGCTTGTACAAGCACGACTCGCCGTACACCTACTTCAGTTCCGCGGAATTGCATCTGGGCGAAATCAGCCTCGAGTGTTCGCGCCCCGGCGCTTCCGCAGCCGCGCTGTGGGCTACGCAAAAGCTCATGCCGCTCGTGAAGCACGGCGAATTTGCGCAACGCCTCGAGCGCGGCAGGTCCGCCGCCCTGGCCCTTTACGAAAAAGCGAAAAACGATGATCGCTTCGTTACCGCGTTCACCCCAGAACTGGATATTGTGGTTTTTGCGCCGCAGGGGGCAAGCATCAGTGAAATCTCAGCCAAATCCCGCGCCATCTTCACCGCCGCGGCCGCGCGCGGTCTTCACCTAGCCGTAGCGGACCTTCCCGTCAGTTTCTTCAGTTCCCTGTCGCCCCGTGTTCGCCGCGACCGCGAAACGATCACGTGCCTGCGCTCTGTGCTGATGAAACCAGAGCACCTGGACTGGATCGACCGCATCTGGGATATCCTCGCTAGCGCCGTCGGCCCAGCTGACGTCATTAAAAGTGAGTCCGGCACAGTCCGCCAACCTTAAAGTGTCACCCACCACGAGATTTTTAGTGACAAACCATTAATTCTGTTATAGAATGCGTAATGTTAGCTGACAAGTATCGTCCAAGTCCTTTCTTTCCTATTACATCCCTGCAAGCTCAATGTTTTCATGCGCTTACGCACTCTTTGGCGCAACGGCGCACGGCTATCTCTTTTACTGACAACATGTTCCGAACTCTTTCTATTGCAACGGGGGTGGTACCCCCTCCCTCCGTTCGCACTCTTCGCGTCGCAGCTTGCGGCTAGATCCGTCCGCGACCCAGCTTGCGCCAGAGATCGATTCCCGCAGCCTGGGCCCGCAGTCTGGGAAAGAGACACACACGAATCCACTTCCGTCCGAACGGCCGTCGCCATTTAATGCTGTATTTCGCCATTCAATGCACGGAAACACCGTTCAGAGAAAGGTTTGGAGCCATGCCGCCAACTCCGGTAAACTATTCTTTGTAACTGAGGGGCTCCGGGGACAATCAAAGTGGGGGCCTTAGCGCATTCGATATGGGCCATTTTGTGGCGTTGCGGGACCTGAGACTAGCAATTTCCTGAAGACTGAGGGTGAAGATGCCGGATGTAATGAAGACATTGCTGTTGAATCCGCCCAGCTTTGAGAATTTCGACGGCGGAGCAAGTTCGCGCTGGCCCGCCACGCGCGAGATTGAGTCCTATTGGTACCCGGTTTGGCTAACCTACCCCGCGGGTATGATCCCGGGGAGCCGCCTGCTCGACGCCTCGCCTGCCAAAGTCAACTGGCAGCAAACCGTCCAAATCTGCAAAGACTACGAATTTCTGGTGCTGTTCACCTCGACTGTTGGCTTTGAGAGCGACGTCAAGCTCATCCGCAAAATCAAGGAAGCCAATCCAAGCCTGAAAATCGCATTCGTCGGCCCGCATGGGCACATCAAGCCCGATGAGACCTTGAACGCCAGCGAAGACATCGATTTTGTGACCCGAGGCGAGTTCGACCACTCCGTGGTCGAGTACGCGCACGGCAAGCCGCTCAGCGAAATTCTCAGCGTCAGCTATCGCAAGGACGGCAAAATCGTGCACAACGCCGAGCGGCCGCAATTGCACACCGCGGAGTTGGACGCTCTTCCGTTTGCAACCGACATTTACAAACGCGACCTGAAGATCGAAAACTACAACGTTCCCTTTCTGTTGCATCCTTTCGTTTCGTTCTACACCACGCGCGGATGCCCGGCTCTTTGCACCTTCTGCATGTGGCCGCAAACCATCTCTGGCCATGCGTGGCGCACGCGCTCCACGGAAAATGTCGCTCGCGAAGTGAAGCAGGCTATCGAGTATTTCCCGCAGATGAAGGAAATTTTCTTCGACGACGACACCTTCAACATTCGCAAGGATCGCGTCCTGGATCTCTGCGGCAAGTTCAAGCCGCTGAAATTCCGCTGGTCGTCCACCGCCCGCGTGCACAGCGATTACGAAACATTGAAAGCGATGGCCGATGCCGGCGCGCGGCTCTTCATCGTCGGCTTCGAGTCCGGCGACCCGCAAATTCTGAAGAACATCAAGAAAGGCGCGACTGTCGAGATGGCGCGCACTTTCATGAAAAATTGCCGGAAGGTCGGTATTCGCGTGCACGGCGATTTCATCATCGGTCTGCCCGGTGAAACGCGCGAAACGATTCAGAAGACGATCGACTTCGCCAAAGAACTCGACTGCGAAACGATCCAAGTCTCTCTGGCGCACGCCATGCCCGGCACGGAGTTACACGATTCGATGTCCAAGCAAGGCTTCTTGCGAGTGGAAGCGCTCGCCGACTCGGGTGGCCACCAGTTGCCGCATATCGAGTACCCGCATCTGTCCAAGGCGGAGATGATGGGCGGCGTGAACCGCTTCTATGACGAATACTATTTCCGCCCGAAAGTTGTATGGCGCATCGTGCGCGAAGCCTTGTGGGACGGCAATGAGCGCAAGCGCCTCTACCACGAAGCGGTCGATTTCCTGAAGCTCCGCTCGGAGCGCTGGAAGTGGGTGCGCGAGGGTGGCGACATCGAAAAGACTATGATTGCCGTGCCGGCGCCGCCGTCCGCTTCCGGAAACGACTAATTTCGCAACATGGGACACGAGTTACGGATTCGGATCAAGACCCTCGTCATGATCCTCGCAATGGTCGTGTGCGCAAACGCCGGCGACCTGATGCTAAAGCGCGGCATGACACAAATTGGCGCCGTCGAAATTTCTGCGTCAGGTCTACAACACGCATTTCTCGCCACCGTAACGAATGGAACCATCTGGATCGGCATCGTCTTCCTCGCCGGGTTCATGCTTAGCTACATGACGGTTCTGAGTTGGGCGGATTACAGCTACGTCATGCCAGCCGGCGCGTTCGGGTACGCGCTGCTGACGCTGCTTGCTGTGGTGTTCCTGCACGAAAGTGTCTCGCCGCGCCGCTGGACTGGCGTTGTGCTGATTTGCGTCGGCGTCTTGCTGGTGGGACAAACGCGGCCGCGCACCACGGAACCAGTGGCGCGGGAACCGCGAGAGGTGGCGGCTTAATGCGGGTAGCGCTACTGCTCGGCGTGCTGATACTCGGCAGCACCGGCGGAGAAATTGCGATTACGCACGGAATGAAGGCGACCGGCGAGCCGGAACGGCTGCGTCCCCGCGAACTATTCGAGTTTCTAAAGCGCGCAATGCGCAACGGGTGGTTTTGGGCAGGCGTGCCACTGATGGCGCTTTCGTTTTATTCCTTGCTCGTTTTGCTTTCCTGGCGCCCCATCAGTTTTGTGATTCCGGCTTCGGCGCTCAGTTATGTCGTGGGCACTCTGGGCGCGAAATATATTTTGCGCGAAGACGTGAGTCCTGCCCGCTGGATTGGTGTGGTCCTGGTATGTGCTGGAGTTGCGCTTGTTGCCGCAGGTTGAGAATAACTCTTCAGACGAGAAAAGTATTTCGCAAGACGCCGGTTCCGGTTTTTCCGAACGGATCCGCGTCACCGCCGTCATTCTGCTGATTGTTCTCTCCGCCGCGATATACCTAGGAAATGCAGGCTTCCCCGCGCTGCTCGATGATGCAGACGCATCGCACGCAATGGTCTCGCATGAAATGCTGCAGCGCCATGACGGGGTCATCCTGTACATGAATGGCATTCGTTACCTGATGAAGGCGCCGCTGCATTATTGGGCCGTGGCAATGAGCTACGCGACGCTTGGGCAGGGTGAATTTTCAACAAGGCTACCGGTAGCGCTCGCAATGATCGGGCTGGTGCTTCTGGTGAACGAATTCGCGCGCCATTTTTTCGGCGTGCGCGCAGGACTGTACAGCGGCTTGGTGGCGTGCACCAGCGCCGGATTTTTCCTCTTCACGCGCATCATGATTCCGGAAGCTATCTATGCGCTGGAATTCACGGCGATCTTCTATCTCTTCCTGCGCGGCTGGACCGGATCGCTCAATCCTCGCGTCGCGTATTGGGGCGCCGCCGCGATTATCGGCCTTGCGATGCTTACGCGGGGGTTGATCGGCGTGATTTTCCCCGTGACTATCCTGTTTCTGTTTGTCGTTGCTACCCAATCCTGGAAGCGCTGGCGCGAGCTGCATTTGTTTTCGAGTGCTGCGATTTTCCTGCTGGTGGCCGCTCCCTGGCACATCCTTGCCAGCCTGCGCGCTAACAGTTTCTTCTGGTCTTACTTCATCAACGAGCACCTCAAGCGCGCGATCGGAACGAGGTATCCGCCCGATTACGAAGCGGTTCCCCTATGGTTGTGGCTTGGCGCGCATCTGATTTGGTTTTTCCCTTGGAGCATTTTTCTTCCCGGCGTCTTGCGGTGCATCCCGTGGCCGGGAACGTGGAAGAATCTACCGGCGAAAGGGCAGGCGCGACTGCTGCTGGTTTTGTGGGCTGGATTTATTCTGCTGTTTTTCTCGCTGACGTTTGGTTCGCGAATGGAGTACTACAGTTTTGGCGCGTGGCCGGCAATTGCCATGCTATTGGGAATCGGCTTGGCTAAAGCAGAGGAACAAGGCAAACGCTGGCTCGAGCGCATGCAAGCGGCGTTGGCGCTAGTGGGTGCGGCTCTGGCGGCGGTGCTGATCGCGATGTTGTGGATTTCCGCAAGAGTGCCCGTGAATGGCGACATCTCTTCGCTGCTGAAAGAACACGAAAACGATTTCTATCGCGTATCGATGGCGCACATCCTGGATTTGACGCCGCAAGCTTTCGCCCTTTTGCGATTGCCTTCCGCGCTGGCCGCCGCTGCGTTTCTTTTTGGCCTCGCGGCAGCATGGTGGCTGAGGCGGCGAGGTCGCGCTGAGGGCGCGGCAATCTGCCTTGCGATCACGATGGCAGTATTCTTTTTCGCCGCGAACATAGCGCTGGGTGTCTTCGGCCCGTATTTGTCATCGCGACCGCTGATTACGAAAGTCTTGCCACAAATCACGCCAGCAGACACGCTGGCACTGTACGGTGAATTTGACGCCATGTCCGGCGTGGGATTTTATACGGATCGGCAACTGCTCTTGTGGAACGGACGCTACAACAACCTGGAGGCGGGATCGTATTACCCGGATGCGCCGCATATTTTTTTGACCGACCCGGAATTCTTAACACTGTGGGCGGGACCGAAACGAGTTCTTCTATTTGTTCCTTCCGAGCAGCGAGCCGCAGCCGCGCAACGGCTCCCCGCGGCCGGAAGTTATTTGCTAGCCGAAAGCGGCGGCAAAGCGGTGTACGCTAATCACCCGGCCACTTCCGTGGCCGCGTCGCAATAACGCTATGAGCGAAACGGTCCTCTCGGCGCTGCGTTTGGCCGTGCTGGTGTTGGCGACTGGCCCGCTGGTGTACTACCTGCTGTCGCTCTACTGCACGGTCGAATATTTCCGCGGTCTTCGCAAATTGCCGCCTCGCGATGACTCCTTTGCGCCGCCGGTGAGCATACTGAAGCCAGTGCGCGGCGTAGATCCCGGAGCTTACGAAAATTTCGCAAGCTACTGCCGGATCGACTATCCGGACTACGAATTAGTGTTTGCCATGGCGGACCCGCACGACCAGGTAATTCCTGTAATCGAACAATTGCAAAGGGATTTTCCGGATCGCTCGATTCGGTTTGTCACCGACGTGCCGCGGGTGGGCGAAAACAACAAGGTGAACAGCCTGTGCAGACTGGTGAAAGAAGCGCGCTACGGATTGCTGGTGATGACGGACAGTGACGTTCGCGTACCGCGTGATTACTTGCGCGAGGTGGTTGCGCCATTTGCCGACAGGCGCGTAGGCGCGGTTACGTGTTTCTATCGCTGCGCGGGCGGGGGCACGCTGGCTGCAAACCTGGACATGCTCGGCATGTGCATGGATTCGGTGCCAAGCGCCCTCCTGGCGCGGCAGCTTGAAGGAAACGTGCAATTTGCCTTTGGTTGGACCATGGCCACAACCAAAGAACGGCTGGCCGAAATCGGCGGCTGGGAGGCAATGGCCAATCATCATTCCGACGATTTCGAGCTGGGAAATCGCATCGCTTCCAAGGGGCATCGCGTAGAGTTGACGCGGGAACCGGTGGGAATGGTTTTTCCGGAAGAGGAATTCACTGATTTTCTGCGCCACGAGTTGCGCTGGGCTGTCGGGCTGCGCAACGTGCGTCCTACGGGATATGCAGGAATGATTTTCACGCATGGCTTGCCGTGGACGGTTTTGGCGACGGTTGTAGCTGCTGCTTCCGGCTGGGCGGGGATTGCAGCGGCTTTTGTGGCCGCTTATCTGGCTTTGCGGCTCGGGTTGGCCTATGCAGCGGGCGTGTGGGGGCTGCAAGATCGCAACATCACGTCGAAACTATGGCTGGCGCCTGTCCGCGATGCCATCAGCGCCGCGGTCTGGTTCGCAGGATTTTTCACGGACAGAATTACGTGGCGGGGACTTGAGTATCGCGTCAGAAATCGCCTGTTGGAACCGACCCGGGATGAACGGGCGGAGACCCTGCCCCAAAACGCGCGAGGCGTGAAGTGAGATGGCTCCTCGTTGCGGGCCTGGCCTTTGCGCTGCCTTCGTGGCGTTTCTTCGTGCTTGTGCTAGCGGCGACGCCACTCGCCTATTACATCGCCGCGACTCTTACGGCGTTGCGGTTTTTCATTAGCGAACGGACCGGCAGATCTGTTCCGTTTGCTCCGGCGGTTAGTTTGCTTAAGCCGGTGCGCGGTGTGGATTTTGGCTCGTACGACAATTTCGCAAGCTTTTGCACGCAGCAGTATACGGACTACGAAATTCTTTTCGGCGCGGGCGACGAAGCAGATCCCGCGGTAGCGGTGATTCAACGGCTCATCACGGATTTTCCGCAACGACGCATCCGACTCCTGATCGGCGCGGAGCGAATCGGCGCAAATCGCAAGGTCAATATGCTGGCGCGGCTGGCGCGCGAGGCACAGCACGAAATCTTCGTCTTGACCGACGGTGACATACGAGTCGCGCCAACCTATTTGCAAGAAGTAGTTGCGCCATTGTCCGACCAGCGGGTTGGCGCGGTGACTTCGTTCTATCGAGGTATCGCGGAGAAGAATCTTGGCGCTGAGATGGAAGCTATTGGCGCGGCGAGCGATTTTTTTGCCGGCGTGCTGATGGCGAATTGGATGGAAGGCATCACGTTCGGCCTCGGCGCTTCCATTGCAACCACGAAAGAATGGGTCGCGAAAATCGGAGGGTTTGCCGCAATTGCGGATGTGCTCGCGGACGATTACGAGCTAGGCCATCGCATTGCGCAAGCGGGCGGCAAAGTTCTGCTTTCACGAGAAGCAGTTTGGACAATGTATCCTGCGCAGACCGCGCGCAGCTTCTGGCAGCATCAAGTGCGTTGGTCACGTACCGTGCGACTTTGCCGTCCGCTGTCTTTCGCGGGTCTGATTTTTACACATGGGTTGCCGTGGGCCCTCTTGGCCGCGTTGATTGCGCCGACGCCGGGGATTGCTGCGACGTATCTGATTGCGTATTTAATTCTGCGATTGACCATGGCATGGACGGTCGGCGTTTGGGGCGTACGCGACGACGTGGTGCGGCGCAAACTCTGGCTCGTCCCATTCCGGGACGCAATTCATTTCGTAATATGGCTGGCGAGCTTTGCGTCGAATGGCATCCATTGGGGAGGCGAGGAATACATCATTGCAGGAGGGCGTCTAATACCCGCGCCATCAGCAGAGACCGGCACGCGAGGGCACGCGGAGAACAGCAGTAGCAGGAAATATTAGGCAAGGTTCGAGCGTAGTATCCAGCATGCGGAAAATTGCGGACCATGATCCGCTTCTCGATCCAGCTTGGAACGCACTTGAGACGGAGCATGCGCACTTTGCAGTGGGCGATGCGAGGGTGCGACGCTATCCCATGGAAGTAGTGCCTTTCGCTGCTCTCGCGAATCACAGCGCAGATAATTTGACGAAGCTCGGCGAATTGTTGGCCATTGGCGAGCATGTCTACCTGTTCGGCCCGAAGCCCGTGGGCACGAGCGGAATCAAAGTAGGGCCACCACTGAACTGCTATCAGATGCTCGGGCCATCGAGCCAGCCGGTCGAGACGGGCGCCGACAAGCTACAAATCGTACCCATGAGTGCGAAAGACGCGGACACGATGGTGGCGCTCACGACGCTCGCGTTTCCAGGTTTCTTCCGTGCGCGCACGTATGAAATGGGGAGCTATTACGGTATTCGCGTCGACGGAGAATTGGTGGCGATGGGCGGCGAGCGGTTGTGCCTTTCGGGCTTTCGCGAAATTAGCGCGGTTGTTACCCGGCCGGGACACACCGGGAAGGGTTACGCGTACAGGCTGATGACTCGCCTCATGCGCGAGCACGCCAGCGCCGGCGTCAAGTCCTTCCTGCACGTCAACGTGCTTAACTCCCGCGCCATCGCACTCTACGAGCGAATGAGGTTCACGACTGTGCGAACGATAGCTTTGTGGCCGGTCACGCGTGCGAATTAAGTGTGCTGACGCCTGTGGCCAGTTGCTTCTGTAAAGCAGGCCGCCGCTCTTGCTTCGTTTGGTCAAGGGAAACCTACGTGGCATAATAAATAGCAACTGCAAACGGAAATTGGGAGGTCGTCCAATTGGTAGGACTCCAGACTCTGGATCTGGCTATCCTGGTTCGAGTCCAGGCCTCCCAGCCAATCTTTTCTGCTTGATAGAGAAGAGCTTAGCTGTTTCGCATCATTGCTCTCGTTGGCTTCCGAATCGCCTACTTTGCCCGTACTTTGCCCATTCTCGTTCGCTACGTAGCTGTCCAACTTCCGTGCTGCATCCCTGAGATCACGCTCGTTCACGATGTTGTAGCGATCAAAGACCTCTCTGGTCTTGTGTCCTGAAATGCGCATAGCGACCTTTTCGGGCACACCTGCGCGGACGAGATTACGCACGCCCGTCCGCCGAAGATCGTGAAACAGCAACCCGTCATACCGCCGCCTATCCTTCTTATGTAGCCTGAAACAGGGAGAGCACCACTTGGTGCGGACGGTTTGCTTGCCGCAATATGCACAGATAAATCGACCCAAGCCGAGCCGTACACATGTGTTGCGCCAGGCTTTCCTGAAGGATCGAATTTCCCTCCCATTATGGAAAAACACGAACTCGCAGCTCGGGCACTCCACCTTGTGCCGGTAATGTTGCATTTCCAGGATGGCTCGCAGCTCTCCTGCAAGAGGGACAGTCCTTGGCTCGTCATTCTTTGTTGTCCCCGGATTCAGCACAACCTGATTTTCGCGGAAGCTTACCTGAGGCCAGAGCAGAGAAAGGATTTCTGACTCGCGCATCCCGGTAAAATAGCCCATCGCGAGAACGGGCTTTAGATAGTCAGGAAGTGCATCGCGCACCAGAGTGTATTGTTCGTGGACGAGAAATCCCTTGCGGACGTTGTTCTCCTTCAACATCGGGAAATGCGGAATGAACCGAAGACGGCCGTCCTCTTTGGCAAGATTAAACATGCGGCGCAGGAGGGCTACCGAACGGTTGATTGTGGCGTTGGGAGCACCATCATCCCGCCGCTTGTCAATGAACTCCCGAATGCGCGGAGTCTCGATATCGGCAATTCGTGACTTGGCGAAGAACTCGTCCAGATCCGGCAGGCCACAGATATATTCAGTTCCATCCGTTCGTTTCAGGAGGGATTTCCGGTTGTTGCTCTTGTAATCGAATAGAAGGGTTTCTCTCAAGTTCTCGTAGCGCAGTCGCCGTGCAACGGCTTGTGGGGCAGATAACCCAGCTTCGATCTCACCGAGCCGCCGTCGCAACAATCGTTCGGCCACAACTCGTTTCTCGGATTCGGACGTTTCCCTTAATGGCCGGCCGTATTTGTAATACTTGATCCACCAAATGCGGCTCTCACGGACCGCACCGTTCTTCGCTCGATATTTCGGCTTGTAAATCGAGCCGCCCCCGCGGATTCTTCTTTTTTCGTCCTTTTGCTCGGTCGGCGTTGATGCACGCATTGGTCGGATTGCTCCCTTGAGGAGTGGACGTTACCACGAAAGCTCTGGCCCTTGAACTGCGTGGTTGCAGTTGTGTTGGACCATCTTGGCGTTTCTCCCGGTCGATGAGTACATCCAAGTCTCGGAGGTCCACCTGGAATCGCTTCCCGAATCGGGTATAGCTCAGGTCCCCCCTCCAGATGAGTTCGCGCACGGCCCAGACCGTGCAGCCAAGATAACGCGCTGCCTCGGGAAGCGTAAGCAACCTGGCATCGACAGGTGTGATTTGTTCCATTACGGGATTGCGGGATTGCATGAAAGCCTTGGAGATTCATTGAATTACGGAGCAATCGTGGGAGTGAACCCAAGGATTTTCAACTAACGTGGAGCGAGGAACTTGAGAGGTTGCGCCGCAACCGCCGTACTTGACGCTGACGCCGCTGGCTCAAACTCTAGCAATGAAACGATTTGCTCGGCGGCGATCTTGGGTCAGTCTATTTTGAAGGGACCGGTCCATCCTCTTCCGGCAATTGCATACGTCATCGCTATTGGCAATTCAGGACCAAACCAGAAGGCCTAAGATTGCGAGCCAATTGGGAGCTGACGTACAGGCCAGCAAATGGCCAGCATATCTTTTTCGATTTCATCGTAACCTCTTGAAACCACTCAGCGGAGAGGTGGCAGAGTGGCTGGATGCAGCGGTCAACTTCAGGCCATCAAGCGGCGGATTAACGAAGATTTGTCGGCGTTGCCGGAAGGGATTGCGTTTTCCTTCTCGCCTCCGGCTATGTGTCCGAGATTTGCCTCTAACTGCCGCAGCTTTTCGCGTTCCTGCTCTGCCTGCTTTCGTTCGGTTATGTCCATTGTGATGCCGACGTAGTACCCCATTTCGCTAGAAGGGTTGTGATGTCCAATGGTGCGCAGAAATCGTAGAGTGCCGTCGGGATGACAAACCCGGAACTCACGGATGTCGTAATCCGTTCTTGTGTGGATCGCTTGACCTTCGTTTCGGCGTTCGCCGCCATGACCTTTGCGTGCCAGCCCTCGATAATGGCGCCTGGAACCGTCTGAAATTCCACTCCGCCGATGGACAATGACTTCTCAACGTAAAACTGATGTATGGGTATCCAGATTTCGTAGCCTCGGATGTTGCTATTAGCTTCCTGCAAAACAAACCCCGCGAGGGAGGAGTTCTCTGACTGACCGTGGTTACCGACCACCCATTCGAAAATTAGATCGCGAACGAACTCTACGTTCACTTTGTCGCGAAGGACAGCCGTCGTCTGAATCTGAGTGGCCAATTTTATGAGTGCCTTGTAGCCCTCACCGACAATTCCGAACTTTGCCTTGTTCTTCTCGAACATTCGGCCTATTTCTTCATGCATTCCATTCACGATCGACCGCGTAACACGCACTTCACCTATGACATCATCTTCGCCGATGTTGGCCATCGGATAGACCTCGGGGCGAAAACCCGCTTTCGGTGATTCGACGGTACCGCATTCGATCACTCGCTTCCGAAGCTCAACTCCCAACTCGTCAAATCGTCTGGATGCGTCTGGATGAAGTTCGACAGTCATGAAATCACCGTGTGCCTCTCAACGACCGATCTCCTGCGCGCCTGTGTACGTGGAGATGCGATATCCATTCTCTCTTATCAGCCCCGTTTCGAGTTCCTGCCGCCTCCACTCGCACACCGCCGCGCCACTCGCCGACTCGCGTCACGTCGGTTGCCGGCCGCTGCGGCTTCTTGATTTGACCTCCTTCGTTCTCCTGTCAACGCGGTCCTTTGGTTCCCCTGCCTGAAGTGAGGGAACCAAATCCCCGTACAGGAGAACGAAAATGAAATCAGAACAAATCAAGGAGATGACAGACCGAGCGACGGAGCAGCTCATCGCTGCGCTCAACGCAGGCCCGAGCGAAGCGCTCACCGGCTATCTCAAGGCCATCGGACGCTTCCACCGCTACAGCCTGCATAACGTTCTGCTGATTGCATTGCAGAAACCCGCTGCCAGCTACGTCGCCGGCTTTCGCACCTGGAATCAACTCGGTCGCTTCGTGAAGAAAGGAGAGCGAGGAATCATGATCCTTGCTCCGATCGTGCATCGCAAGGCGCAGAATCCACACGACAGCGAATCGGACTCACCCATCATCATGGGCTTCCGTGCAGCGTATGTTTTTGATGTCAGCCAGACGGACGGACAGGACTTGCCCCAGATCGGCTCTGTGCAGGGTGATCCGTGTGAGCATCTGGAGCGGCTTCGCGGGTTTGCCAACACGCAAAGCATTCTTATCGAGTATTCGGAACAAATCGCACCGGCACGCGGCACCTCTTACGGAGGACGGATTGCGCTTCTTCCGCGCCTGTCTCCAGCCGAAGAGTTCTCAACGCTTGTGCACGAACTGGCACACGAACTTCTGCATCGCGGCGACAGGCGGCAGAATACATCGCGCAAAATCCGCGAGACCGAAGCCGAAGCCACGGCATTTGTAGTTTCTCACGCCATCGGGCTCGATACCGGCTCGTCGGCAGCCGACTACATCCAACTCTGGAACGGAGATGTGGAAACGCTGACCCAGAGCCTCGCCTATGTTCAGGCGGCCGCCTCGCAGATTCTTGGAGTGCTCACCGGACCCGTGAGATAAGTTCTCGCGGGTGCATCAGGTCGTCAACTTATTTATTGACATAACGATGTCATACGTTAATCTATAGCTTGCTCATGCACTTCAATGTGTCCATTTCTGGCTTGACTTTTTGTCATAATCTGTCAAGCTATATAATGACGAGGCGGCTTTATGAAACAGGAATTCCGACAACTACGGCTTTCGCAACTCGACCGGACTATCGCGAATCTCCGCGACCTCCCTGCGCGGCCGACGACGGGCTGGCTTGCTTCGATTCGCGAGGCACTCGGCCTGACGCTGGAAGAAATCGGCCGACGCATTCATGCGAGCCGACAGGCCATTCAGCAGTTCGAAAGAGCCGAGGCCGATGATCGCATCACACTGGCAGCTCTTCGCCGAGTGGCCGAAGCCATGGGTTGCGAATTGAAATACGCGCTGGTGCCGAAAGCCGGTTCCTTTACGGAACTCGCGGAACGGCCGACACGCGATCGCGCCAGACAAGACGTCGAACGCGTAATGCATACGATGATGCTCGAAGACCAGAAACCTGAAAACGCGAACCAATTGATTGAAGATGAAGCGCAGCGGCGGCTCAACCGCAGAAAAAAATGATGAACTTCATCCTCAATCCCAAGTTTTCGGACGGCAATACCCCCATTCGTCCCGAGGAAGCAGAACAGCTGATTCCCCGAATCAGCACCATGGCGGAGCTGAACGAATACGAAGCGCTGAACATCGTCCAGGCGAGAGAGTGGGCTTTCAGCAGTCGCACGATGAAGTCCAACAATCCTTTGGATGAGGCTTACGTCCGAGCGCTCCACGCCAAGATGTTTGACAGAGTCTGGAAATGGGCGGGGACGTACCGCAAGAACGAGTTGAACATCGGCTGCGATCCGCGCGAGATCGTGCAGCGAATTCCGCAACTTCTCGCCAACACCCAACACTGGATCGATCACAAGGTCTATTCTCTCGATGAATGCATTCTTCGCTTTCACTACGACCTTGTTTCGAAAATTCATCCCTTCGCGAATGGAAATGGACGCCACGCGCGCATGATTGCGGATGTCGTCGCCGTGAAATACGGAAGACCTGAATTCTCGTGGGGCGCGGGACACAATCTGGTTGCCCAAGGAACAGCGCGCGCCGCCTATCTCGCCGCGCTTCGCGCGTTGGACGCCGACCCGAATTCCGTCCAGTCGCTTCTTGTGTTCGCAAGATCTTAGAAATCTCCCATCGCAACTTCAGGGTCTTTGCATCCATAGGCATGCCTCCAAAAGAGGAACTTAGAATCAGCACTCACCCAAAAGCAAGACTCCTTGAACGTGGCTGTCTGTCGCCTCGGATTATCCTCTTGACAACTTCCGTGGGCATACCCTTTGTTGCTGAGCTGCCAACGACGCAAGGGCTAACGAGATTCAAGAGGAAGAGATGTCAGACTCCGGACAATCGCATTTGTTGAAAGCTTCTCCCGAGCCCAAGGACCTCTTTCTCTGCCACACAGGGTCCGACAAGCCGTGGGTCGAATCTCTCGCGGAGAAAATTGAATCCGTTCTGTTCCAAGGCCGCTTCCTCAAAGTTGTGTTCGACAAGTGGGACTTCGCGCATTCCAAGAACATTGATCTCAGACTGCCTCCACCTTTCAATGTCTTCCGCGTGGAAGCAACACTCAGGATTTTCTCATCCTGTCAATTTCGTCCTGAAATTCCGCCACCTGCTCCTGCGCTTGCTTAAGAATTTCCCGAGCAATTTTTAATAGGTCCGATCTCTGTTTCGTCGTCTCAGCATTCGCGTACTGCTGTCCCTCGCCAAAATTCAAAACGCATTTGAAATGAATAACCTGGGAGAGGCTCGTAACATTGTTACGCGGACCAGATTTATGGCCTTGCGGAGTTCCGCCGAATGACAGGTGTAGAATCAACGGTTCGTCTACAATTAACAGCCGTGACTTTTAACTTCATAAGAGGTTGCGGGAGCCAAGCTAAATGCAGGGGATGCAGCAAGTTGATCAAATCGGGTTAGTCAGATTTTCCTTCTCTTTTCCTTTTCTGTTCGCTTTCTTGCATGCTTTCGCACAATTCACATGACACCTATATGACACTGACACACCCTCCGGCGTATGAACCGAAAGGTTGCCCAACGATAGCAAACTCGGAAGAGCACCTGCTTTGCAAGCGAGGTTCACCAAAATTGGTGAGTTCCTATCCGCCACCGAGAGTCTTATTTTTCGGAATAAATCATTGTCCGAATTGAACGCTAGGCAGTTCAGGTGACGGCTCCAAGTTTTGATCGAGGTTGGGCAATATACGCAGCTTGCGCTTGACCGCTTCAAAAAAGCACGCCGATTAAGCTTTGCTGGCAGATAGATCCCGAACTGCTTCGTGTCTGAAAACAACTTTTCCGATAAGCGGTTTCTCCGTACCTATGCTTGGCCTGGAATACGAGAGCGAGTTTTCGCCTCGCGCAACTGCGATAGCCTAGGCGTTGCACTCCGAGTCGTGTAATATTCGCGTACATGGAATCCCGTCTCAAACGAGTGGATGTAAAAGCGGCGAAGGAAGATCTTAAGAATCGAAGCTTGGCAAAGCTTAGCCACGATTTCGCTCGGCTAATTTACGTGACCTCGCTAAGAGACTTCAGTACAGGCGAATATTACCATCAAGGGTTAGCTCAATCGTTTTCAGAATCAGCGGCAAGCGCTGCAATGGTAGCCTGCCATGAGGAACTATTTTACTGCCTCGCGCTCGGTCCCCTGGATAGGTTTGTTGCTCAATTGGATCGGCTGATTAGCTCTACGCACAGGGATTACTGTAGGACATTGGAAGCATGGGAAACACTGGGAGCATACAACCTTGCAATACCTTCCGGGTGCGACGAAACAACCGCTCGACTATTTCGATCGAACGTCAAGATTGCAATCGCGTTCTTGAAGTCTCCTCATTTTGGTCGGCAAGAGAGATCCCAATCCGCATTGCCACGCCCGTTACTTGGCCAATGATTTCGGCCTCGGTAGGAAATGCGAATGAGCGAGTCTTGACCCGCGACAGAGGATGAGCAATCAACAGTAATCTGTCGCCGAGGATTTCGCACCAGCCGCAAACGTACTCATTTCGTAAGCCAACAAAATATATCGGACGGTCAAATTCGGAACGGAAGGGGCCAGCGTCGTGGCTTTTCACATCAGGATCAATCTCGACGAACGATCCCGGCCTTAAAAGTGGATAGAGTGTATAGTCCCTAAATCCTACGAAACCGTATAATCGATGCCGCAAGTCGAGATGTTGAATGAATTCGAGGGGAACTCTTCCCCACATTTCTATCATGCGGGAGAGCAAATTCGTTTGCCCTAAATTCAGAGCTGCATCGAAACGTACAGGAAGTTCCATCCCTTCTGGATTTTGGTCGTGCGTGGCCTCATTTTGCGTCAGGTGAGTTCTTGGAATTGGAACACGCGCGTGAAGAATGCCGATTTTTTTCAAGTCGACGCCGTATAAGCTTATGAGACTCGAGTAATTTAGCCCGTAAATGCAGGCAAGCGTGAAGAGCTTGTAGATACTGGGTAGAGCCGTCTTTTCATTCTCAATTTGTGTCAGCCACGGGCCGGAAATCAAGAACTCGTTGTTACCTTCAGACTCAGCAATGAGCTTGCTAAACAGCGCCACCTCTCGCGTGGTCAATCCCAGTTGTGTACGGACATATTTCAGCCGTTCCCCAGGGTCGGGCGTCTTGCTCATCAGTCGTGGAATGTAATTAAGCGGCAAGGACGGAAGCGGTCTCTTTTCTGTATCAAACTAGCTGCAGGAAACTGGTCAGTGTACCAAAGATTCGCGCGTGGAACTTAGATTAGCCGTATCAATGCCTTTGAGACGCGTGCTGAAGATGGTGAAAAACCTCTCGACGCCTGGGATGACGTAAGCCAGAGTGCGCTTGGCTTTAAAGGGACCTAGTAACCAAAACAGAAGCAAAACGGAGTTGCAAACAGCCGTGAAGAGAACATATCGCAGGCAAAGCGTCACTTCCAAACGCAGCGACGACGACGCCGTACAGGCGGCCAGCCGCAGATGAATGTTCATGAGATAGCGAACTTGCTTTGTTATCTTCCGAAACCAGTGCATCGCTAGCATTTTGCGTTCTTTTAAAAATAAACGCCGGACATCGGTTTGCCCTGAACGACTAACGAAGTCTAGATCGTCGTTCGAGAGAATTCGGTTGATTGCAGTCGTTTGGATGAGGATGGAATCGAGCGCTTCGCGCGCCTTCAAAAAATCATCTACTGAAACTGCTCTTCTGTCTCTGCCCCATAACTGGATCACAAGCCGAATACACAGGATTAATACGAGTATCCCAGCTAGCAGAACGGGGATCCTGGTCACGGCCTTATCGCCCTTGCCAGCCGATGGGCAGCGCGGGCGATCACCGCACGCGTTTTGGCTGCAAAGAACTCATAATCGTGTTCCATTTGTGTTTGCGGCTGCGCTGGTTGCGTCTGAACGGACCAAAGAGTCGAGCACCAGATCGCAAGGGTCATCATGTAGCACGCCGGGACTAAACTCCGCAAAAAGACCGACGATTCATTGCCCGTGTACAGGAAAGCGAAATCCATCAGATTGATGCCGATCCAAAATGAATACCCGATGGTCAAGCCGAGCAGATTGCGCCCAAACGCGATTCCGTATCGTACAAAGAGCCACAACAGGACAATAAGGAGCGTACCCTCAAGTAATCGAAGATCACGGCCTAATTCCGCGATGGCGTGATAAACAGATGTAGATCCCCGCTGCAAGACGTCCACTAACACGTAGAAAGTCGTAAGAGCGAAGGCAATGACCAAAAAAGTTTGCGTAAAACGTACGATCCCCGGATTGTGCCGTACCGATCCCCGGAAGATCTCCATTATGACCGCGAAACTGGCTACGATGGTGATCAGTTCCGTAGGCCAGTACAGGTTTGCATACAGGTTCGGGGCGAATGTGTAGCAGACCAGGCACGCTAAATCCTTGGCCAAAACGCAGCCGATATACGCGTAAAAAAGTGGATATTTTCTGACAAGGCCCGCGAACCCACGTATGAGGAGGGCAAGCTCCAACGCAATGGAAAACCACCAAACTAAGCTCGATAACATCACATCCCCGTTTCGACTTGCTGGATAGTAACACACAGAAAAAAGAGTGGGGGGAAGGTTCCTACACCTTCCCCCTTTTAGGTCGGCCCTTATCTAACTAGACCACATAACTGCCAGACGTGAACCGAGGCGGGACCGGGGGCATGGGGCTACCACCGTCCGCAACGAACTTCACAGCGGTTCGAGGTGGTATCGGGGGCATGGGGCTACCACCGTCCGCAATGAACTTCACAGCGGTTCGAGGTGGTATCGGCGGCATGGGGCTACCACCGTCCGCAAGCAACGAAGGAACTCCCCATGGGTCGTCGTTTCGTGCGTTGTCCCAAACGGGATTTGCCAACACCAGCGACGTGAGAATGACCGGAAACAAAACGTAGGGTCTTGGAACTTTCATTGCGCCTCCTTAAGGCTCGAAATTCGGGCCGTATAGCCCGTGAGCCAAATGGAAGCACGGAACGCCCTGGGAAAGTATGACGATCGGTTACAGTCGGAGGAGGTCGATTGTTATAGCAAGCAGCGGGAGATTCAGACGTGCGACGCTTTTAAATCTACTTCCAAGACACTAGCGGTTTCGTCCTGCCGGGTTATTCGTGAGCGAATGCAGGCGACTTGCAAGTTTTGGTCCCAATCTGGGTGACACACGATGATCTTGGTCGTAAGCGTCCCATTTTGGTCTTCTTCACAAATAATCAGGACCGATTGCCAAACTTCTTGCGTTTTGTTCCTGCTAATCGACTGACTGACGGCAACCGACAACGCATGGTTCTTTACGCGAAGCTGCCCATTGGGGCTGGCATCACAATGAACCTCGAACTTAGGGTCTTCCATCTGTTCTTCCCTCTTGCGGAACTTGATGTTACAAGCGGCAATCCTCACGTGCAATCAAATCGCCTCGATTGGGGAACTCAGCAAATTGCCCAAGAGCGGTCTAATTCTTGGTTGCCCATTATGTAGTTGCTGGTCTCGCATTCTACCTTGGGTCGGTCTCCAGTTGTTCGGACGGAAGCATTTCGTCGAACTGCTTGCTCTAGCGAGCAAAAACGAAAAGAAATCCACACGCCTCTGTTTGCTTCGTAAGCTTCTCCTCATCTTGGACCAAAGCCTTCGGAGGAACAATGTTGATGACGAAAGGCCAGATTTACAGATGCCAGAACCGTCACTGCAACTGCGAAATCACAGTGACTCGACCGTCGATCGAAGGCTCCTCAACTCTTCGATGTTGCTGTGGTGCTACAATGAAAAAGCCATACTCACAACCCGTATTACAAGAGTTGCCTTCTAACGTTCTTGTTAGTCACACAGCTGACGGAGCCTGAACGCTCGCTGTCACGGTGTTCTGACTACTCTAATGCGAGACGTTCTGATCCCATTACTTGTGGCATCGCTTGTAATTATCGGGTGCGTGTTGTTGCGCGATGGACTTTCGCAAGTCGAACCGAGCCAAACTACCAAAATCGTTGGCGGGGCAAGTTGCCTTTCTGCAGGATTCATTGGCTCATTCCTTTCTCTTAGGAATTGGTGGAAATGGAGGAAGGTCTTGAAGGAAATACACTCGGATGAATAGTCCACTTCCCAAGGGAACCACAATAAAGATCCACATTGCTGCCGGGACTACCATTTTCCTGGGCACGGGGAGCATGGTTAATTCTGCCCAGCCAGGCGTGCGATGTTGAATTTCAGGATATTGACCCGCACTACCGAGCCGTGCTGAAGCATGGCTGCTAGCAGCCAAGATCCTACCTCTCGGAAAATCGAATGAGCGCATCCGCACCGGACCTACAATCGTTTCTTGATACCTTAGGAACCCTTGGCGCCCTTTTGTCGCTGGCTTTGGAACAGGTGCAGGATGCCCCGGGATGAATTCGTATTGAATGCAAATGAGAAACAGTCCGGGGCATTCGAGCGTTCAGTTATCGAAGTGCGGCTTTGTTCGGAGCGGTTGGAGAGGCAGTTCAACCGAATAGAGTATCTGGTCGCTAAGCGACTCACTGTGCCTGATTGCTGTACCAAGCAGGCACAAGTTTTTCCCCACTCCCCAGCGCTAAAAAGCTAGAGTTCGCGCACTTCGGTCCTGATCTAATCAGAAGCACAGCACATAAAAACCCGCGGTCACCAAAGAGGGCCGGAGTCCAACATTGTTTGCATCTGAAAAGGAGCGAAGGCCGTAAACCGAATCGATGACTGCTGTAGTGCGCCGCGAGATCGAATCATCGCGAATACAACTAATCTGAATTTATTTGGATAAGTTGAAAGCCCGAATCAGTGACGCAAAAGCATCGGCGGATGGGCGTTGCTTTCGCCAAGGTCGACGGTAATCAGATCATTGTTCTGAAGAACGGCTTTGCGATTTGAGCCGCGCGCCTAAGAACACGAGCATGACACCTTCACCGAACAAAAATGAATCGGGCGGGTCTGCGTTCATAAGCGTTGGCGACATGCAAAATGTAGCGCCTTCCCTGGAAAAGAGAGACCAAGAACTCGCGACGGAGCTGCGCCGCATCGAGAGGCGGGATTGGTGGATCTGGGCATATACGATTTTCGTCATTCTACTGCTCACCCTTGGCATTATTTCATTCACACTGCCCGATCTGTTGAAAGGTGCAGAAACGTACTTCAGGATGAAGTTCGCTGAAGCCGTTTTCGGCCTGACTGCCTTCATCGTGCTGTTCAATCTCTACATCGTATATCAGCAAGTGATCATTAAACGTCTGCGCCGCCAACTGGCCGAGAAGCAGGGCCACTCGGATATCCTAAGAAATCTGGCTTTAATTGACCCATTAACTGGCTTGTACAATCGACGTTTTGCTCAACAACGCCTTGCCGCCGAGGTTTCTCGATCTGAACGAAAAGGGCATTCACTGACCCTGATAACGCTGGACCTGAATAATTTCAAGCAAATCAATGACACTCATGGCCATGCCGCAGGGGATCACGTCCTCCAGAAATTTGCCTTACGTCTGAACAAGGTGATCCGAGGATCGGACCTGGCCGTGCGCCTGGGCGGGGATGAGTTTCTAGTCCTTCTCCCGGAATGTACCTTGGAGCAGGTCCAAACGGTTTTGGGACGTCTCGGTTCGATTGAAGTGGAGTGGCAGGCTAAGCAGATTCCCGTTACGTTCTCCGCAGGATGGCGGCAATACCAAATGGGAGACCGCCCCGACGAACTCCTCGAGAAAGCAGATCAAGCATTGTACGCACGAAAGCGAGCGAGCAAAGAAGCCGCTCTGGCCGCGAGCTCGGCGGATGACAAAACCGAGCCGCTCCACATTTTGGTCGATCTGACATGCCCGCTTTGCAATAAGGGGAATCTCGTAGCGGTAGATGCCCGTTCCGACGCGAATAGTGCCGCCGGTCCCGAAACAGTGCAATGCGCTCACTGCAACCAACCCTGGCATGCACCGCTGTCCGGGGCGATAACCGCCGGCCCGTTTCCAAAGTGATCTCCCTAACCCATTGGCGCGAGTTTACGAACCCCTTGGAAGACTCCTAGAATCTCAAGATCCAACTCGACCGGCAGCCGACTGCCCGGCGGTAACAGCGTAGCTAGATTGATACTCTGCTGTCATGATTGTGTACGAGTGAGGACAATTTGTCAGGTACTTACGAGGATTCCACCGACTGAAATCCCTGCCGCTTCAACGACTTCCAGGTCATATCTCCTCTCAGATATTGCCACAATCCCTGGAGTCGCCAAACCATGTGCATCTGTCGATAAGGAAAATGTTCGAAGAAACAGCAGCTAACAAGACGTGCCACGTCTTGCCAATCGTTATACCGCTTGTACGTAATTTCTTCCTGCAAAACCGATCCAATCGAAATCACCGTCGCAAACGCATATCCAAACATCAGGAATTGCAGGAACAATTCCCGGCTCAGAACCCCCAACCACGCGGCCGCTGCAATCGTGAAAATTCCCCCAACCTCCAGAATAGGTGCCATCAACTCGAACAACCACAAATAGGGAAACGCAAAGAATCCAATCCTTCCATAGCGGAACCGGAACAGCATGTCCCGGTTGTCCCACAGAACCTGTAACAATCCTTTTTGCCAGCGGGCGCGCTGCCGGCCCAATGATTTCAGATCCGATGGTGCTTCGGTCCAACACATCGGATCCGGAACAAATTGGATGCGATAATCAGCCCCCTTTTGAAGTAAGTATCGATGCAAGCGCGCCACCAAATCGAAATCTTCGCCGATTGCATCCGGCCGATATCCTCCCACGGCGCGCACCAAGTCCGTTCTGAAAACGCCGAACGCACCTGAAATGATCGTCAGCATGTTTGCTTGCGCCAGGGCTTCTCTGCCGATTAAGAAGGCCCGCAGGTATTCTACGACCTGAATCGCTTCAATCCATTTGCGCGGCAGCCGCACACGTGTCAGTTGCCCACCTCTGATTTCTGACCCATTCAGCACGCGAATAATGCCGCCGACGGCCACCACGCGCTTCGGGTCTGAAAGCACGGGCAACATGATTCTCAGCAGCGCATCCCGTTCCAGCACCGAATCCGAATCGACGACACACACGTAGGGTGAGGTCGTGGCGTTCAGTCCCGCATTCACCGCGTCCGCTTTACTCCCGCCTGCCTTCTTGTCAATGACAACCAGCCGCGGGTCCACTTCGCTGCGGTAAATAGCTTGCACATCTGCGGTTTTTGTTTTTGGAACGTAAACGGACCGCACCGACCGAAGCTGAAACTCATCCCTTATTTCTTCAAGCGTGCGATCTCCGGACCCGTCATTCACCACGATGAGCTCGATATCTGGGTAATCGATCTCTAACAAGTTGCGCACCGCGACGCGGATCGATCTTTCCTCATTATGTGCGGGAGCAATAATGGTAATCGGCGGCGCAAACGGAGACTGTTTGATCCACTGAATGGGATGGCTTTGCAGCATTTGCTGGTGCGCCGCAGTGGTCTTCAGCGCAACGATCAACATCACTAGGTACGCGAAATTGCTCGCAAGGTAATACCAGAAGAGGACGTGGTTCGAAATCTCCAGAAAGCGGATCATGGCGCGACCGGCTTCGCTGAAACACCCACCGTCTCCGCCGAATGCGGGAGGGACAGCACACCTGTGCGTAGCACCTCGCACAGGTGGTTTTGTCGTTCCTCGCCCAGGTCTCCCGCGTCTTGAAGTTCCGCGTCCAGTTTGCCGCGTAAATCGGCATTGTCTAAGGCGGCTAGAAAAGCGTGCAGACCATAACGGTCCCTCAGTTCCACCACTTGGTCAAAAATCAAGCTCAGATCGCCGCCGATGCCTACAAGTCCTTCTGCCGCTCTTAATCTCACTAAACGATTTGCATCCCGAAGCCCGGTGAGCAGAGCAGGAATTGCGCGAGGGCTCCCTAATTTACCCAAGCTCACCACAGCGCGCAGCCGCACAAACCAGACTGGGTCTCGCGCGAGTTCGTTCAATACCTCGAATCCCAATAGCGAGGGCGAATTCGACATGGCCCTCGCGGCCGCCGCACGCAACTCTTCCAGTTCATCCCCGGCGAACTGGACTAGGTCCAGACTGAGGGACGCGCTTGCGATCTCGCCCAAAACTCGGCCCAATACTTCGCGCACGCTTCCTTTGGCGTTGCGCACATAAGGCATCAGCAGTTGCGGCTGTTCCCCGCAACACTGGATCAAGGCGTTTTGTACCGGCAGCGCTGGTACTAACAGACCCGTCTCACTCAGCCATACCAAAATCTCCTGGGCTGCCTGAGGAGACGAGGTCCGCCCCAATCCGCGCAAAGCCGCGAGACGGGTTTCCATGCTTGGGTCTCGCAACCCTTCGGCAAGCGCCGGTATCCCCTCTGGAGCCCGTGTTCGGCCCAAAGCGACTAGTGCGCGCATTCGCCTCCATCCAGTGAACTCGCGCGCTTCGAGAATGCGCTTCTGGATCAAGGCGCTTGTGCGAAGGAATCGCAGTAGTTGGGCGGCCTCATCAGGACCGGCCGCTTCCAGAGCGTCCAAGGCAATCGTTTCAACGATCCGTCGGTCGAAGCTTTTTTTGCGCCAATTCGCGTACGGAATTCTCCCGGAAACCACCTCATCCCACTTCTGCCGGAACTCGAACGTTCGCCTATCCAACTTGGCAAAATAGCGCCTTCGGTACGCCCTTCTGAGCAGAATGAACGCCAGCAGCAGCCCGTCCGCGACCAATGCGGCGAGAATCGCTTTGGTCACAACGGCCGCAGGCCCAAGCCGCCACAACCTGCTAAAAATGGATTCCATAGCCGAATCCAAAGTTAGTGTCCGTTCTGTTCTGCGTTCGCTTTTGGTAAGACGCGTAACCCGTGACGTCTTGGTGCGCTGCGAACTGAAATCGCAGCCCGCCGCCATATGTTTGTGAGGCGAAGCTTCCGATTTGATCGACTTGCGCAAAATCCTCGGTGCCGGCGGCGTAAAGCAAATTTCCGCTGAGCCGCTTGTCTGACCATTGCGCCAGCGGGAAAGCGATCCGGCTAGCACCGGAAGAACGCCATTCCGCACCACTTCCAGAGAAAGCGCTGCGTGCGCCGGTCGCCGTTACGGAAAAAGTCCAGTCCCGCGGTAAATAGACAATCGTACTTACGCCCAGCGTTAGGATCCGTGCGGCTTGGTACCAATACCAATGCTGCCCATAGGCAAACTCGATTCCACGCACCCATCCTGTCTGGCTGGGTTTCAAACCGCGGTCCAAATCAAAAAAAGCCTCCCTCTTTGGAATGACAGCCTTGTCATGCCCGACGGCGCCGCCCGCTGTGATCGCGCCCCAATTCGGCAGCCGCGCGGTTACACTTCCCACAAATTTCCCTGCTTCCACACCGCCGCGCTGGTATGTGTACATGCCAACATTTGTGGCCCATTGCCGGCTCCACCAGGACACCAAATTCACCGATTCGTCGTGATTCGCGCCCGCGAAATTGAACAAATCGTTCTCCTCCCCCAACCGCAGCTCATGGTTGGTCTCGGAATCGAAGGATCGCAGCCCACGACGCGCCTCGATACTACCGGGGTCCAGCACTAAGGCCTGCCGAAACGCAAGCTGCGCTTCCTTGCTCTCGCCGATCGCGTGCAACACATGGCCCCGAGCGGCCCGCAAGTCTGCGCGTTTGGGGTCCAGTTCCACGGCTGTGTCCACCGCGTGCAGCGCTTCTTGCGTCTTGCCCTCGCGCAAGTACACCTTCGCCAATCCGAGCCAATTGTCGGGATCTGTTCGGGAAATTTGAAGAATCTTGAGGTATTCCGTCTCGGCGTCCGCCAGATGCCCCGACCACATCAGAATTCGTGCGCGCCATGCTAGCACGTCAACATCCAGTGGCGTGCGCGCAATTTCTCGCTCGACGAGTCCCAACGCCGAGGCCCAATCTTGCTCCTTCGCAAATTTGCGAACCTGTACCTGCCATTCAGGTTGCTGGTTTTGGCCAGCCGTCGCGTTCAGGGCAAAAAACATCGCCGCGGTAGCCATGATTACCCACCGCCACATACCGGCCTTCCGCTCTCGCTGATGCACGCAATTTCGACACACTGCCATACTTGATAGGACTGCAATGCCGACGCCAATTCTTGGGCAATCTTTTACGCGCGTTCCTAGGGGAAGGCATTGTTCATCAGCTACTTACAATCGTCCCAGACGGCAGCAAGCACAAGGAGGCCACCCGGCAGTGCGCCGCGTCGCACAAAAACGTCTCAATTTGAGTTGCTTGATATAGCAAGCAGAAGACATATTCGCCGTTTGAGCAGATTCGATCGTTGCGTATTTTGGTTCGCAGGCGGCGATTGAGCGAACGACGATCTTGCGGCCGCCGAATTTCTGCGGTTCGCAATTGAGTTACATTCACGCGATTTTTGACGCAGCGTTAAAGTGGAAGCGCGAACATGATCGGGCCGATCGATACGCCGCACGATTGCATTTCCATCGCTTTGGCCGAAACGCTCATCGCACTCTCTGAAAAAACGAAGCGGATAGCAAAGCGAGGAACGTCGTACGTTCAAGACTGATCACCCAGCTTTCCATCAGCGCGCTGAAACATTTCCCCTCCGTGGACCGGGGAAAAGAATCATTAGGACACGGGTTCAAATACCAGTATCGAGGCTTCCTGATCGCCCACGTTCGGGTTTGTTCATAAACCGTCTAAGACCACTCTTGACTCCGCATCGGCTCTGGTTGTTCTTCCCAAAGATTTCAGGCGCCAGGCATTCCTATTGCAGGACCCAGGTGCCGGTTTTTTCAAGGAGCCGGAATGCGTACCGCGGGTAAGGCGTTTCACTGGCTTCGGAGCGCACCATTCGAGCCTTGCCGACAAGTTGTTCACTTCCGCTCCTTAGAAAGACTTGCACAATCGAATCCTTGGGCAGCACCGCCGTGCAGCCGCATAGAAACGATGAGAGGCCGACGTTTTCCGCGACAGTCTCTTCTTCAAATGGGTTGCCGTTTGCGTCACTGCCGCTGAGTTTCATGGGGACACGAAGTCCTACACGGACTTCGCTGCGGCGCTCCTCACGTTTGGCGCCCAGAACCTTTGCCAAACTAGACTTCAAGCCATCGAAATCGATCGGCTTTTCGAAGTAAGCGGTAGCGCCAAGATCCTTACAAAGCAACTTAGTGGTGCTTCCGGCCTCTCCGCTAACCACAAAAATCGGGATCAATTGCGTAAAGGTCATGGAGGCGAACGTGCGACATAACTCGAAGCCGGAAAAGCGGGGCATCCGTAGATCCAGCAAAATGGCGGCAGGCTTATTCTGCATCGCCAAGGCAAGGGCCTGCTCAGGATCGCCGGTGTCGATGATCTCGTAGGTATCCGAAAGGTTTAACCGCATGAGCCGGCGCACCGCCGCTTCGTCATCGACGACCAAAATTTTCTGCATTGCGTGACAGTCTCCTATTTGGAATCAGTGCCAGCGCCAGCAAGGATCGGCTTTGACGCCGAGACTGATGCTGACCCCGTGCTATCCAGGACTTCGCGGACTTTGCGCGCCAAAGTTTCCTGAGTGAATGGTTTGTGCAGCAAGTGCGTCCCTGCTTCAAGCACTCCATGGCCTGCGATGAAGCTATCCGTGTAGCCCGACATATACAGCACTTTCATCCCGGGCTGCAGGGGTGCAAGACGTTCGCCCAAAACTCTTCCATTGATTCCAGGCATGACGACATCCGTCAGCAACAGGTGAATGGGACCGGAATGGCTGCGAGCGACCTCAAGTGCTTCCGTTCCGTCTGCGGCGGTCAGGACGCGATATCCGCTATCTCGCAGAAACATGTTGGCCAGTTTTCGCAGCGCCTCAGCGTCTTCGACCAACAAAACGGTTTCCGAGCCGCGGATGCTGGCCGGCTGACCGGTTTTCGCCTCCACCGCCGAAACGGTTTGGCCAACGCGGGGGAGGTAAACGGAAAAACACGCCCCCTTGCCTTTTTCGGATTCGACCGCAATATACCCTCCGCTCTGTTTCACGACGCCATAGACGGTGGCCAAGCCAAGCCCCGTTCCCTTGTCGCGCTCTTTAGTGGTAAAGAAGGGCTCGAAAATTTGTGACTGAATTTCGGGGTCAATGCCGGTGCCCGTGTCCCTAACGGCGAGCATTACGTACAGGCCGACGCGCGAGCCGGGATGTTGACGAGTGTAGGCAAGATCAAGCTCCACATTAGCGGTTTGAATCGTCAACTTGCCACCATTGGGCATGGCGTCGCGGGCGTTGACCGCTAAATTCATGATTACCTGCTCGATTTGACTAAGGTCGGCCTTCACTGGTGATAGTTCCGGGTCGAGGTTTAGCTCTAGCGCCACGTCTTCCCCGATGAGGCGCGGGAGCATCTTTTCCATGTCCGATACAAGGGTATTAAGATTCACGATGACAGGTTCAAGCACCTGTTGGCGGCTAAAGGCCAGTAGCTGGCGGGTCAATGAGACCGCACGCTGGCTGGCCTTCTCAATTTCCTCGGCATGTTCAAACAACGGATTCGCACCGCCAAGGCTTCGCTTCAGCAGTTGGCTGTAGCCGATAATCACGCCTAGAAGGTTATTAAAGTCGTGGGCAATGCCGCCGGAGAGCCGCCCGACCGCTTCCATTTTCTGCGCCATACGGAGTTGCCGCTCCAGCACGCGTCTTTCGGTGACGTCCTCGGCGAAGACTTCTAGAAATGTCACCGCGCCAGCCTCATCCTTTACCGGCCAGCCGCTGCATCGCACGGTAATCGGCGCACCATCCTTGCGCTTCCAGTCGAGTTCAACGTCTTTGAAGTACTGATCCTGACGAACCGTCTGAATCAATTTTTGATGCTCGGCGGAGTGGCGATAAATGTGAGTTCCGAGATTGGCTTGAAGCAGGTCCTCGCGCGAATCATAGCCGAGCATTTTCTGGAGTGCGGGATTCGCCAAGATCAAATTGCCGTCAACGCTTGCCCGGTAGATGCCGTAGGGCGCGTCTTCGACCACCGATCGGAAACTGGACTCCGAGCGCTCCAACGCCTCCGCAGCTCGCTTCCGCTCCGTAATATCACGATTCACGATTACGAATTTTTCAGGTTCGCCTTTGGCATTGCGGATTACGCTTGCTGTGGATTCCAGTACTCTCCATCTTCCATCCTTATGGCGAATGCGATATTCCAAGGGAAGACCTATGCCGGTGCGCTGCGCTTCCTCGCCAGCTTGTCTTACACGATCGATGTCCTCGGGATGGACCTGAGCAAAGGAGGACGACCTTTTCAGCTCGTCGAGTGAATATCCAAGAACCTTCTCGTAAGAAAGGCTGTTGAAAACCCGGTTCCCCTCCATGTCGACGACGGCGATCATGTCGGCGGCATTTTCTGTGATCAGCCGGAACAGCTCCTCTCCCTCGATTAGTTTACGGCGCATCCGGTGAATTTGCAGTTGCTGGTATAAGGTGTAGATGTCGAAGATAAGCACGAGAGCGACGAGGCCGCGCACCGCCTGAGGAAGCAGTGAAGAAACGTCCTCTGGTTCGCGCACCAAAAAGGAAGCCAAGCCGGCCGTCAACAGCAACGTAACGATCACGGCAGCCGACCACAGAAACCATTCGCGCCGTTCGATTCGGCCAATGTTTATACTGGTTTGGGTTGGCATAGCGTCTTTTTCGTTGTGTCTTCACGACCGGGATCATTGGCATAATGCTGGAGTTGCGTACTTACTTCTCGCGCCGCGTTGCGCTCGTCAGTGGATGCGAAGCTCAAACAGCCAGAGTTCACGAAAGTACTGATCTGCACGCTTGCGGCCTCGTCTCGAATGGCTACCCACTTGCTGGCCGAAATAGCGAGGAACGCGCGCACGGCGGTCGAGTCAAACAATTTCCCCGCTGCGCCCTGAATTTCGTCGCGCGCTACCTCGAAGGGCATAGCGGAACGGTATGGCCGGTCCGAGGTCATGGCGTCAAAACTGTCGGCGACAGCAAAGATCCTGGCGCCTAGCGGAATTTCCTCGGCCTTCAACCCTCGCGGATACCCGCTACCGTCGCATCGCTCGTGATGTCCAAGAATGATTTCTGCGGCGTCCGCGAGAAATGGAATGCCTTTGACCAAGTCATAGCCGATCTGCACATGATGCTGCATCACCTTGCGCTCTGGATCGGTCAATGCACCGGGCTTCAGAAGAATTGCGTCAGGCGTGGCTAGTTTCCCGATGTCGTGCAGCCACGCTCCCATGCTGAGGTTCCGGAGGTCCTTCTCCAGGCCTCCGATGGCGTGCGCAATTTTGATGGAATACCAAAACACCCTGCGTGAGTGGCCTGCTGTTGGGCCGTCCCGTAGGTCAATGGCGCTGCCCAGCGCTTCCAGAGTCGCCGAATAACTGTGCTCCAAGTGGGCCATGGCCATTTGAAGCTGGTGCGTGCGCTCGGCGACCATCTCCTCTAAATGGCGCCGGTAATTTTCCAATTCTCGCTGGAGAGCTTTCTTCCGGAAGGCACGTTCCAGGCTGGCCAAAACCATCTCCAGCTGAAAGGGTTTTAGAAGATAATCGTCAGCGCCTTCTTTCATGGCCTCGACTCCGACGCGGACATCATCCACACCTGTGGCCACCAGAAAGGCCAATTCGGGGTATTTGCGCTGTACTTCAGCCAGAAGCTCCAGACCCGAGATCCCTGGCATGCGCAAATCCGAAATCACCGCACTGAACGATCCATTAAGCAAAACGTCGAGGGCCGCTTGAGCATTGGCCGCAGTTTGGTTTGTAATTCCCGCTTGCGAAAGCATCACTCCGAGCATTTTTCGGACAGCTGGTTCGTCGTCAACGATTAAGACGCGGCCTACTGAGGGTTTCATCTGGTCGGGTTTCGCACGTTGGGCGAATTAATCGTTCGTTCAAGGACAAAACTTGAGCGCGAACGCCTATCGCCACGTACCGAAATCACTGAATTACACGCATTTCGTGATGCGATCCGACCCAATTCCACAGTAAGCTCCACCCGGAAGCCAACGCCAACGTCGTTAGGGCCGATTCGGTATTAAGGCTTATCCAATTTCACACCACAACCACATCAAGCTTGGAATTTTCCCGTAGGCTCCTTGAACCGGGTACCCTCGCTGAATCAGTCACGATTCGAGGATCTGCAAAATTCGTCCCTTGGTGGTTAGCGGAATTTTGTCAAACAACAGTCCCGACGTGGGCTTATTCAATTATTTGCTTGCTATACCAAGCAGTTAAGACCTTCTGCCGACCATCGAAAGGGTTGTTAGTGTTCACCCACTTTACCCATCATTCGTGGAGAATCCGGGAGTCTGTCCGTCAATCACTGCAAGCGCGTTCGTGGAGCGCTTGAACTGGCCACGCACCATGCAGTATTCCCCGCTGTTGCGTGCCTCCAAGGCCAGACCGCCGTAGGCCCACAGTTGTCGCTTGGTTCGGAATCGGTGCGGCGTCTGAATGAGTGCGAGCAAGAGAACCGCCCGAATAGGACCGATCGATGGAATCTGACGTAGCAACCTCGTTGCGCCGTGCTTCCTGCCCTCGGCCAATAGATCCCGCCGCGCTTCCTGGCGCAACGTCCGCAGCGCGTCGAGTTGTTGGTAGTAAAGTTCCGCCCGGCGGCGCACGCCGGCTTCGCTGATTTTCGCCAGCCATTCGGCTCGATAACGCGGTGCATAAACTTGCTGACTGGCACAGGGGATGGCCCAGCTTCGGTAGATCGCCTGCAAGCGAGTCATCACCCGCGTGAGATCTTTCGTGATCGTCAAATAGCTGCGCGCCAGCTCCTTTACGGTTCGTACCCCGTGTGATAGACCGGCCGCAGAAGGTTCGAGCGCAGCAGTTCGGCGAGTTTCCGCGAATCGATGCGATCGCTTTTGTTGCCGACTTTCAGCAGTGCATTCTTGCGGATCGCAGACCACCACTTGCGTGACGTGGGGCTTGAGCAAGTCGTGCAACCAGGCCGCGCAGGTGCCTTCCTCGAAGGTCACATGCAAGCTGCCGCGCAGACCGTCGATAAACTGCAGAACCGTTGTTGCTTTCGTTTCGAGGATGGACTCCATCACCAACTTGCCGGTGGAATCCAGAACAGTCGCGGAGATCGTTGCCTGATGAACATCGAGGTCAATATACTTAGCGTCGTTCACGAGGGTGCTCCTTTCTGTAGGCGATGATGCGAACGATCAAAACCTACTCTAGAGGGACGCCCTTTTATAATTCGTTTACCGGTACTGATTCGCACAGCTGCTTAGACCGCTGGCGTGACAGCGCTGCGTGAATAGGTTTTACAACAGCTTACAAGACGCGCGGGGACTGCCAAACGCAGCGCAAGTCATACAAGACATATCAAACTGTGGGTTCGGTTGTGGGTTGAAGCGAAGTCGGGCTGTGGGATCGGCAATCGGTTTCAGGCACTGACGTCGCGTTCTTGTTCCCCCGCGACGAGCATATCGATGTCGTGCGTTTCTAGTATGCGCTTTGAGTAACCGCTGAGCGCAACGCGAATCATCGGCTTACCTACGTTTACGGTGGTGGTCACATGCTCCGAAAATTGGCGCCGAAGCGCCGGAAAGAGAGGCGCAGAAAGGAGGTAAAAAACAAACGATAATCCCGCTGGAATGCAGAGCCGGAGCCAATGCTCGGCCCTCAATAATCTCCTTCCGATCAAAAGAGACTATGGGTATGGCCCGGCCACGGACATTTTCAAGGATGATTTGCCCTGTATTCTTGGAGCCTTCGGTATAGTGTTGTCCTTCCGATACCAAGTATGCGAGCAGCCTTGAGCGTATTTCCACTCGTTTGGACCAGAGCCTTGAGTATGGACCGCCTCTCGGTGGCGTTGAGGGTCTCGGTGGCCTGAGTATTGGCAATGAATTGGGGACTATGCAATTCTTGGGAAGCCCATTCCGCGACTGCACGTCTACGATTATCTTGGCTCCAAAGTCTGAGTTCATCCAACATGGCTACGATATTTATGTTGAGCAACTTAATGTTTTCGATAAGCAGATTAATAGTTTCTTCGGACGCCATCTGTTTGTTATTGCTGGCATTCACGCCAGTGACTCCGTTGAGACGAAAGCCGTCGCACTCCCGTGGTGCATCATGGAACAGGTAGGTAACTTTGGAGCAAACGTACTCCGGCAATGCGCTTCACACGCCGGGAAACCAACTCCGTTAGGACAGGTGGCGTATGAGGTTTCTTCATTTCCGCACCGCAAGAGCATCGAGGCTTCTTGCTATTCGCGGACTCGATAAAGACGGTGACCTCACAAAAACAGTCAGGGTTCGGACACTTATAAATCTGGCGTTTGCTCACAAAGTGGATTCTGTCAGGCCAAAGTGTCTGCGTGCTCTTATTTCAGAATTTGCTTGCTATACCAACCAGCCCTCACCGAAAAAGAAAGCAGTACGTTGGATTCAATACTTCTCCGGGCTGCGAGAACGGCGACGAACTATTTCGCCAGGTGCTTCGCCGCGGAACGGAATACCTTCGACAGCGTCGCAGCACGGACGTCGAGCAAGAGTTCACTTTATAATGGGTAATGCCTATCGAGACATCATGGCATTGGCTGCTGGCCAGCACGGCGATACCTATACCGACTCGGCTACCTACGAACCAGAAGACGCAAACGCCCGAACCAAGGCCGTTGCAGAATACCGCGCTGGCCTGCTGCTAGACGAAAAATCCGATACTTCCAGAATCGCTAAAGAGCGTTTACGTTCGCTACAGGCTGACGAAGCTCCTGATGATACGAGCTTTTATTGCCAGATGTTGGATTAGGATGTTTTGGCCCTTTCTTCCCTCGACCAGCACCGAATCGGCGATTCGCGTCACCTGATGTGTCGTCCTCCCGTTTACGCAGCGATTGCGTTTGGATACGGGCAACCCGGAAGTCAGCAATTACTTCTTGTTTGCCGACAACTCGCGGAATTGACCTGCTGGGGAACTTACACCTAGAGTTGCGTCGCACGGTTTTTCTAGGAGGATGCTGGCGCCGGTGGGCGCTAAGTCTTATCGTTGTTGTAACCACTAACGATGGCAATCGCACCGCTGATTCCAGAAATCACTGTGATACGCGTAGATTGGCGAAGTGCGCGATCGTTTCGGTTCCAACCCATAAGGCAATCTTGCCTTGCGCTTGCTTGAGGTCGTTGACGACTAGGGCGGGTTGCGGCGCGCCCTGCACGTACAAGCGCGCCTTGTCACCATGCACTTCGATCTTCAGCTTGGTCCATTCTCCCGGGACGACGTCTGC
>Ga0137418_10000112_pt1 | contig 59277 bp, 46 predicted proteins | sample CZODoug3_1_2_16f_FD_122242 | JGI IMG/M metagenome (GOLD analysis project Ga0137418, IMG submission 122242) | Vadose zone soil fungal communities from Angelo Coast Range Reserve, California, USA - CZODoug3_1_2_16fungal (Hybrid Assembly) | ecosystem: Environmental > Terrestrial > Soil > Vadose...
GGTGATTCTGACGGGACCAGGAGAAGAGTCGCAAGTGGACTACGGCACGGGCGCCATGGTCCGGGATCCGCAGACCACCAGCAGCCCGTTGACAGCACTGCTGGACGGGAGCAAGCTCCCGCCATGGCAAACGCAGACACCCCGATCCCCAAATTCAAGGCCTACGCAGATGGTGAGCCGATTCCTCCGGTCGATCCGGAGGACATCAAACGGATGTGTGAGTATGAGCGCACTCACAGCCGGGTGGGGGCCAATGGTTGCAAATGGCTGCAAGGTCTGAAAGCAGCGATTAGCCCCGAAGCAGATTTCTCAGATGTTTCGAGCCGTCACGGAATTGTAGAAACCTTGACTCGCTACAACAAGGGCCAGCTCATGGCCCCATGGCACCAGGGAGAGGAACTGCACGAAGCTGTCTTCCGCATCGCAGCGACCTTCCCACTCCGGTATCTGAAACATAAGAGCTACATGATCTCTGGAGACGAGCACTTCGGGTTGTCCCTTCGAGGTTATCTTAGCTCTTGCGAGTTTGGAGTGTCATACTCAGTCACCACCGTTACCTTGGCGACAGCTTTTGCGCCAGGCTTTTCCTCACTAGTCGCAACGACGTGATAAAGGCCCACATGTCGGGGAGCTGTGTAAATTCCATCTTCGGTTATGCGCCCGCCGTTGCGCTCTTCAACCGCCCATCGTATTCCAGTGCTCTGAGTGCCTTTAACCACGGCTTCAAAAGTCTGCGTTTGTCCAACGTGGACAGTCGCCTCAGGCGGATCGATGGTTACGGAGATCGAGTGCTGCTTGACACTTTGTCGTGGAGTCAGGGCGAAGGGAAGGGTAGAGAATGGCAACAGGAGGGCGACGGTTAGGACTGTCCGAAAGTGGCTCATCGAGATGGGCCGCCTCCTCAGCGCAGTTTACCATTCAGCGCATTCCTTCCGCGAGGGGCTTTCAAGTGGTCAAGTGGTGCCAGTCAGCTACTCGAAAGAACGTAGTTGTTGGCGATCACGGTAGGGACAACCATGTGCGAACTGAAAGCTGTTGGAATGATTGTCTGAAGGAGAAAAAGCAAAACACTATCAGACCGTGCGTACCATCACACGTAGCCTACGAGGTAGGAGCGGGGCAACAACAAACCGTTCGAAGCCCTCGGACAATGTACCCATACCCGCAAGGGTAGCATCGAAGCCGCGAGGCGACGGGCAACAAGGTTGCAAACCTTCGCATGCAGCTAAACTCCTTTGCATTCGTGGCTAGCAATGATAGCATTGACAGCATGGCGACATTAACGATTCGACAACTTGACGAGAAAACCAAGACCCGGTTAAGGGTCCGTGCTGCCCATCACGGACGTTCGATGGAGGAGGAGGCTAGGGAAATTTTGCGCTCAGCTCTAACCGCGTCGTCGCCAGTAAGGGGGAACCTGGCGGAGACCATTCACCGGCGATTTGCGGCGTTTGGCGGGCTCGAATTTGAGTTGCCGCAACGCGACGCTATGCGGAAGGCTCCAGGATTTGGCGAATGATCATCCTCGACACGAATGTGCTCTCAGAGCTCATGAGGCCCAAGCCCTCTCCTCGGGTTGTGGCATGGGTTGCGAAACAACCGGCAACAGAACTCTTTACGACGTCAATCACAGAGGCGGAGATCTTTTATGGAATTGAGCTGCTCACCAAGGGCAAACGCCGCGAGGGGCTGCTGGCGGCGGCGGAAGCCATGTTTGCCGAGGATTTGGCGGGCCGCATCTTCGGGTTCGAGAGCGACGCAGCGCGAGTTTTCTCTAAGATTGCCGCTCACCGCCGTGTGCTCGGCAGACCTATCACGCACGCGGATGCGCAGATCGCGGCCATCGCCCAAGTGCGGGGAGCCAAGTTCGCGACGCGGAATGTTGCAGACTTCGATGATTGTGGTCTTGACCTTGTTGACCCCTGGAATGGTTCGTGAAACTGTGCTTTGAGGAAGCCAAAACGGCAGGTGGGGCGTACGGGACCCCAAGAATGTAGGGGCGCTGCCGAGCGCAGTCCGGGGTCTGCGACACCTTCGAGGGGTAATGCGCCCCCCTCGGTCGGGCAAAATCATAAAGTAGTACTCTCCCCTGGCACCCGGCCCCTGTTTAGCCACTCGCCTACCCGCGCAAGTCTCTCGATGGCTCCGCAGCCAAATCAGGCGCTCACGTTGTGAATCTGAGTATGCAATTCGGAGTGCTTGACAAAGGCGAGGGGTGCCGCGATTTTCGAGAATATTGTGGATCAGCTGGCACAGCGCACACCAAGGCATCAACCGAACTACATTGAAGTGTGGGTCGAGAAAGACGCGGTCATCGGATCCCTCAAAGCCTTGCGCGACAAGCGGGCCGTGTCTCTCTTTCCGTTTAGAGGCAATTCAACGACCTCGCTCGCCCGAACCAACAGCAACATTGGCCCCTTCCCGTGTCGCCCCCGATGCTGTAAGTATTTCCATCCGGGCCAAACTTTGAGTTCTCGGTCTCTTGCCCTGCAAAAAAGACAGGAAGCACTGGCAAACAACGGTGAGCTCGACGACAACCTTGTCTACGAGCCGTGCGGGAGCCCGACCCGGCCAAGCAGATGCTGATCGGTTGCCGAACTCAACCGGATGCTGCAGCGCTCCGAAAAAAACTCGGCCTCTTCCGCTGGATCGTACCCTGAAGCAGCACCCATCCGGTGGGTTCGCTTTGTTTCGCTCAGCTCTATCTCTTCCTTACTTCTTGAACTTCCCGCCTTCGGTCTGTTCCTGCACTGACGCGCGAACAATCCGCGCTACATTGCCTTCCGTACCGGACTGGTAGATAATCCATCCCTCGCACACTTGTTCTGACTCGAGGATATCGACATGAGATTGAAACTGCTCACTCCCCTTTTGGTGATCGTTTTTTCTTTGGCTACGTTGGCACTCGCCCAAGACGTGAAGTCCGACGTGGACAAGACCGCTAAGGACACGGCCGAAGCCACCAAGAAAGCCGCCAAGAAGTCTGCACACGCCACCAAGAAGGCTGCCGGAAAGACCGCGGACGCGACCACGGACGCGGCCAAAAAGACGGGCCACGCCACCAAGAAAGGGGTGGACAAGACGGTTGACGCCACTGAAGACGCCGCTAAGAAAACCGGGCACGCCGTAAAAAAGGGCGCCAAGAAAACTGTCGACGTGACCAAGGAAGGTGCGGAGAAAACAAAAGACGCCGTTAAGTAGCAGACTCGACAACCGGCGCCCGCGCCAGAATATTTGGGGCGGTCCGTGCGGAGGGCCTCCTCACCCGTGAAGTTGACGCGCTTCCAACGCAGCGAGCCGCTCTCTGTTGCGCGAGGATGCCCCGGTGACTGGAAACTTTGCGACCCATCGTGCAGAGTCATTGACCGATTCTGGCGGCGAAAGGTCTGCCTTCCCTGCTCCCAGCCAAAACATCCCGGCTCTCCTACATCGACTGGATGCGTGGCCTCGCCTGCGTCCTCATGTTCCAGACACATTGCTACGACGCGTGGCTTTCGCCCGAACCTCGTAAGACAACTTTCTTCCTATACTCGCAACTGGGTGGTACGTTTCCTGCTCCGCTGTTCCTGTTCCTTGCCGGTATTTCCTCCGCACTGGTCACGGACAAGCTCCTGCTGAAGGGGCTCCCCCCGGGGCAGAGTGCCCGCACCACCATCCGCCGCGGCGCGGAAATCTTTGCTCTCGGCCTCCTGTTCCGGTTGCAGGAATTCCTCATCGCGTGGGGATGGGCTCCCTGGAGCGACCTGTTCCGCGTAGACATCCTCAACACGATCGGCGTTTCCATGATGATGATGGGAGGCGTCTGCTGGATGGTTCTGTCCGCAGGCCGTGAGGGCCCCAGCCGGTTTCGGCTCGGGATCATGGCGACGGCCGTCGCGCTGGCCATCTCTCTACTGACACCTCTCCTGTGGACAGCCTGGCGGCCGAACTGGCTTCCCTGGCCGATTCAGTCTTACATCGATGGCGTTCATAACCTGGGTAAGCCGCAAGCTTGGCTGTTTCCCGTCTTCCCTTGGACGGCGTTTGCATTCGCGGGGCTGGCGGTCGGCTTCCTGCTGCAGAGCGATTGGACACGCCGGCACGAAGCCCAGGTATTTCTGCTTGCGGGCATCGGAGGCGTGGCCTTGATCGAGACGGGGCGGTGGCTCGACGCGCAACCGCGACAACTGTATGCCATTTACGATTTCTGGCACACCAGCCCGAATTTTTTCTTGATCCGGGTCGGGCTGTCGCTCATTGTTCTGTTCGCAAGCTATGTGTGGTGCCGCTGGGGCGCGGGCCAATGGGGATTCAGCCCCCTGATCCAGTTGGGACGAACTTCGCTACTCGTGTACTGGGTCCATATCGAACTGGTGTACGGGCGATTCTCCATCCTGCCCAAGCACGCAGAAACCATTCGCGGCGCGTCGTCGGGCCTTGGGATAATCTTCTTGATGATGCTCGCGCTCTCACTGGTACGTACGAAGCTGAAGGGACGTGCTATCGAAGCCTGGGAATGGGCCTGCCACCCCAAGGAAAACCAGCGCCCTCTAGCGCGCTCCTGAGAGAGCTCGGGATTTGCGTCAGCGCCCTCCCTCTCCCTCATGGCGTACCGCACACGGCTTTGCCGGCCCATGCGCTTGCAGGCTGCGGTTCCGCCACGGGACCGCCCCCGCCTCTCGTTTCACCCAATTACTGCGTTCCGGCAAAATCGGCGGCTGCCGGGTGGCCCGGAAGGCAGTCGCCGTTTCCTCGCGCCGGGTCGTCCGCCACAGCAACCGGCCGCCCCGCAGGGCGGACAGGCGTGCAGTGTTTCCAAACTCTCTTTCCACTTCGCACGCAGTGCGCGGATTTCCTCGCTAACGCTCTTGTTCACCTGGCGAAAGTGCTTCTCCATCGCTCCCCGGGCGGCGTTAATACACGCAGCGCAATTTCACAGCTTTCCGCGCAAAACACTCCCGCACACGGGGCGGAAATATTGGCCTGGATCATTGTGATCCCCCACCAGCTGCTCGAACATACGCGGTGAGAAAGTGCCTGGTGCGCGGGTGACCTGATTGTGGTAAAGCTCCAGCGGATTGATGGAGCGGCTGCCAAAGTCACCGTCCTGCGCTTAAGGACTGAACCGCCTACGGACCGAAGACGCAGGTAGACCGCATTCTCGCGCGCGTGCCTTTCCGGTGGTTTCCATCGGCATCACACCCCCTGGTCGAGCCTAAGCACCCCTCGCGGTACAGGTAGGTGAGGAAAGAGACAAAATTCAAAACGAATTGCATAACGATTACATCCGGTGGGAAGACAACTGGGTGATGGCGTTGCCCGCGAGTTTCAGCGCGACCCCCCACTGCTGGCGCGCCTTCGCCTCATCGCGTCCGTAGCCGAACAGGTAGAAGGTCAGGTAGAAACCCGCGCGAACGTTTTCGTTCTCGTGGTAGTAACAGCGCCGCAATAGGAGCTCCGCCGACGCCGGGATGTCCGGCACGCCCTTCAAGAGCGCCGTCAACTGCTTCATCCACTCCTCGTGGTCAGGGAATGAGAACCGTGCCTCCCTACCACTGAACACCAGATCCACGTAGCAGCCAAACTTCCACACCGCACCGAAGATTTCCTCCTCCGGATTCAGTTCAGTGGTGGCCCACGCATCACACTTGGCGCTCTCCAAGACGCTCCTGGGAGAATTTATGACGAAGAGGAAATCCCTGAGTTCACCGAAGTGCACCGTTTCCTCGATGTGCGCCAGCGCTTCCGGTTGGCGCTTCAGGTCGTAGTATCGCGGACCGCCATCCGGCATCGCCCAGGGGACTTCAAGCGTCTCATCGTCACGACCGAGTTCAATTGCGAAATCAGCTTGCAACGGAAGATCTCTGGAAAAGACGGGAAGAGACACTGGACCGGCAGAAGGCAACCGATCGGTTGCGACTACCGGTCCTCGATCCCATCGCTTGACTAGCGAGCCGGCCCGGTCTGAGGTGCAGCCTGGGGCGCGGGCGTGCCGAAGTTTACCTTGGGCACCTCGCGCGATCCTTCCGCCGCCTTGAAGTAAGCATCGTTCGGCTTGAAGCCCGCCCACCCCGCGAAAATGTTGTTCGGGAACTTCTGGATGTAGGTGTTGTAGTCCTGGAGTGCGTCGTTGTAGCGCTTGCGCTCGACCGCGATCCGGTTCTCTGTTCCCGCCAGTTCATCCTGCAAGCGCATGAAGTTCTCGTTCGACTTCAGCTGCGGATAATTCTCCACCAGCACCAGCAGCCTGCCAATCGCGCCGTCCAGCTGATTGTTGGCTGCGATCTTCTCCGAGGGGGATCCCGCCGACAGCAGCGCCGAACGTGCCTTTGCGATATCCCCGAACACGGTTTGCTCCTGGGTTGCGTACCCCTTCACCGTTTCCACCAGATTCGGGATCAGGTCCGCGCGCCGCTGCAGCGTGATGTCCACCTGCGACCACGCGGCCTTCACCGCCTCGTTCTTGGTCACCAGCGTGTTGCGGACGCCGACGTACTGCCCGAAAACGACCAGCGCAATCAGCGCCAGTATGATCACTACGATTAAACCTTTGCTCATATGGCTCTCTCCTCAATACAAAGTCTGGCGACCTCTTACGACCGTCGTGGTCCGGGCGAATCCAGCATTCTATCGACGGCGGCCGTCACTTGCTCAACCGCCGCCAGGTAGCGCCCCGCGACCTCCTGCACAAGAAACCGTTTGGGATCGGCGCGGTGTTCACGAATGTCTAGCAGATGCTCAAACGGGCTCGCGTCAAAAGACAGGTTGGCCGCCAGCGCCTGCACCGCTGCGCGCCGAGTGGCCGGCACCGGTTGCTCCTGCGCGATGAGCGCGTGGCGAAACAAGGTCGTGAAGGAGGGCAGGGAGCGCAGAATCAAATCCCAGGTGCGCCTCTCGTCGCTGGCACTCAGCAACAACCGCTGACGAAGCAAGATGAGCTTTTCGCGAAGCTCATATTCGAGCTGTGCCCGGTGTAGTTGCATAGGGATCTGCAACGAAGCGACTGGGTCGGAGCCGAATAGCACACGATGGTGCCGCTGCATGTCCGTGAACTCGATCGCGAACACGTCCGCCGAGCGCTCCAACTCCGGACGCGTGATCAGCAGCGGCGCCGAATGGCTTTGCTTCGTCCACCACTTGACCGAAGGCGCGAGTGCCAGCAGCTTAGGAAGTGCCGTGTCCTTCAGTACACAAAGCAAGTTTATGTTGGAGTACTCGGGATCGTACTCGCCCGAAACCGCCGAGCCGTAGAGAATCAGGCTCTCGAGATTCGGCTCCGCAGCCTGCCTAAGGCGTGTGACGAACTCGCCGATCTGTTTTTCTGGAATCAAGTTTTCAGGAGCCATGACATCCCTCAATCCATCCCACTACCAACTCCCGCCCGCTCCCCCACCACCCGTGCTGCCCCCGCCGAATCCACCGAACCCTCCTCCGTCCCCGCCGAATCCGCCACCGCCCCATCCTCCCCCGCCATAGCCCCCACGGCCACTCCCGCCCAACAAGAACATGTAGAAGAGCAGCCTGCGCAGAGGCGGCACGGCCAGCACGATGACAAAGACCACGAGGAGGGCGAGGATCCCACCCGGCGAGATGCCCGTGTTGGCACGCGGCGCAGGGCTGACGGGCGCGATCCGACGCGGCTGCGAGGTTGTGATCTCAACGCCGGCGTCTTTCGCGATCACGTCGACCACGCGCGAAGTCAGCAGACTGACGGCGCCGTCGTAGTCCCCGCGCTTCAGGTACGGCACGGCTTCGCGTCCGAACCCGCCAACCTTACCGTCTGGGAGAATCGCTTCCAGGCCGTAGCCGACGTTGATGTAGTAACGGCGGTCTTGTACGGCAAGAAGGATCAGGACACCGCGGTCTTTCCCTTTCTGCCCGATGCCCCAACTCTGATAGAGATCCACCGCGTAGTTGAAAATCTCGGCGCCGTCGGTGGACTTGACCGTAACCACTACGACCGATGCCTGTGCCTTGTCGAGGACCTGGCGGCACATCTCCTTCAGTTGCGCGATGGTGGATGGACTCAATACTCCGGCAAAGTCGTTGACGCAATCGGTGGGCTTCAGGGACGAGACGGGCTCCGCGGTCGCCAGCGCGCCCCATGCAACCACGGCCAGAATCACGCACAGACATTTCAAAGGCCGTCGCATCGCGGAGATTGTACAGGAACCGCAAACCCAGCATCGAGTCGCGAGGAGCGAGCAGCCAGCAACCGATCGATGCGTGTCGGGTACTCTCCTCTCGGTGCTCGATACTCGGTGCTCGCAACCCGGCACTCTCTAGCCTCAGAACCGGCGCAGAAATTCCACAACCTGCTGTTCGGCCCACCGCCCATCGTAACCGTTAGCCTCGGCAAGAAATGAGCAGTGGCCCCCGTCCGCAGCCTCGATGAATGAAAGGTTCGGATTTGCCGCAATCTTCCGCCGCGTCTCCGGGGTGAGATGAACGAACGGATCCGTGGCAGAGTGCAGGATCATTCCCGGCACCGCAATGCGATCCACAACATTGGATGCCGCAGCCCGCTCGTAATAATCCACCGCGCTGTGGAAGCCGCAGTAGTACGCGGTCACCTGGTCGTCGAATTCCCGCAGGCTCCTCACTCCTCGCAAACGGCCCACATCAAAATGATCGGGGAACAATTTCACTTTGTTCCGAAATCGGTGACGCAGCTTGATCATGAAATACGCTTCGTAAATCCGGTTGCCGGGAAGATGCAACGCATCGGCGGACGCAGCCAGATCCATCGCCGGGCACACGGCAGCGACGGCGCGAAATTCCGGAGGCGCTTCCCTGCCCCACTCTCCGGCCGTTTTTAACACCAGGTTCCCGCCCATTGAAAATCCCGCCAGCGCAAAGCGCGACACTTTGTCCTGCCCGACCAGGCTGCGTGCGACCGCGGCCACATCGCCCGAGAGACTCGAGTTGTACAGCGTAGGCGCGAGGTGATCGGTGCCGCCACAATTCCGCTGGTTCACGCGCACCACGTTCATCCCCGCAGCCAATCCCTTCTGGGCGATGCCGACCATGTAGCCCGAATCGCTCGAGCCTTCCAGGCCGTGCACCGCCAGGACCGTCAACGCGCTGCGGCGATCCGGTTGCCAGTGGCAATGGATGAGAATCCGTATGCCGGGAGCAACCTCCACATAGCGATCTTCCGCGTCAGGGAGTTTGATCTTTCGTATCAGGAAGAATCCCGCCAGCGTTTGCAGGTGGCCTCCGTGCAGGAAGCGGCGCGGCTCGAAGGCGGGCGGGTGGAAGACGGTTTGCATGGGGGCCACACTCTGATTTTAAATAGAGATGGCGGGTTCGTGCCGCCATGCTTTCGACGGGAGCGGACCATGCCCATCTTCGAGTACATCTGCCAGGACTGCGATCACGACTTCGAAGCCTTGATATTCGGCAGCCAGAAGGCAGAGTGTCCCAAGTGCCATAGCAAAAAGCTGGTGCCTCAGCTCTCGACCTTCGCGGTAGCCGCCAAGGGCTCGTCGAGTGCTTCGCCTGCGGCCGGGGGTTGTGGCTCATGCGGGGATCCCCGCGGGCCAGGGGCGTGCTCCTTGCGCGGGCTCGACTGACGCCCAGGTTTGCACCAGGACACTGGCTCCCTCTCTCTCTTGTTCCAGTGACTTTCGAAACCGGCGATGAGTGACCGGTGTTACTTTGCACGACACCGGAAAATGCGTACCCTCGGTCCATCATCTGGGCTGGCCTGGGGGGCGCATGGACCGTCGGCGGGAAACGCGGGTGGACACGGCGCTGCCAGTGCGCATCTGGGGTGTGGACAGCCACGCTCGACCCTTCATGCAACTGGCCCGCGTGCGCAACATCAGCAGCCAGGGAGCCGTGCTGCAGAACGTGCGTTCGCAGATCAACCCCGGTGAGATCCTCGATGTGCAATACGACGGCCAAAAAGCTCAGTTCCGCGTGGTCTGGACCGGCCGACCCGGGACGATGGACGCGGGTGAGATTGGCATTGAGCGGCTGCCCGCCGAGCCCTACATCTGGGATTTTGACCCAGCACGTTGCGCGCAATTCGTCGGAAACGGCTAGACGCAGAAAAGCGGAGCAGCCTTCGCCACTCCACTCCCAAACTGAGAACCGCTTCTAAGTCCCTTCGGACCACCCTGCCAAATACTCTTCCTGCTCGGACGTTAACCGATCAATCTTGATTCCCATCGATTCCAGCTTCAGCTTGGCAACGCGCTTGTCGAGCTCGGCCGGGACCGTGTAGACCGTTTTCTCGAGCTTGTCATGGTTCTTCACCATGTAGTCGACCGAGAGTGCCTGGTCGGCAAAGCTCATGTCCATCACGGACGGCGGATGCCCTTCCGCAGCGGTCAAGTTGATCAGACGGCCCTCACCCAGCAGGTTGATCTTGCGTCCGTCCTTCAAGGAGTATTCCTCGACGAAATTGCGGGTGGTCCGTTTGGAGGACGCCATCTTCTCCAGCGTTGGAATATCGATCTCCACGTTGAAGTGGCCCGAGTTCGAAATAATCGCGCCGTTCTTCATCACTTCGAAGTGCTCTTTGGTCAGCACGTTCTTGTTGCCGGTCACGGTGCAGAACACGTCACCGATCTTGGCGGCCTCAGCCATCGACATCACGCGGAAGCCATCCATCACGGCTTCGAGAGCTTTGGTCGGATCGATTTCGGTGATGATCACTTCAGCGCCGTTGCCGCGCGCGCGGCTGGCGAGTCCGCGCCCACACCAACCATAGCCAGCCACCACGAACTTCGATCCTGCCAGCAGGAAGTTCGTCGCGCGGATAATCCCGTCAATCGTGGACTGGCCGGTGCCGTAGCGGTTGTCGAAAAGGTGCTTGGTGTCGGCGTCGTTGACCGCGACGATCGGATAACGCAGGACGCCTTCTTTCGCCATGGCGCGCAGACGGATCACGCCGGTGGTCGTCTCTTCCGTACCGCCGATCACTCCCTCCAGCACGTCGGTGCGCTTGGTGTGCAGCACGCTGACCAGGTCCGCGCCGTCGTCCATGGTGATCTGCGGCCGGTGATCAATGGCCGCGATGATGTGCTGGTAGTAGGTGTCGTTGTCCTCGCCCTTGATGGCGAACACCGGGACGTTGTAGTCACGGACCAGACTGGCAGCCACATCGTCCTGGGTGGAGAGCGGGTTCGACGCACATAGAACCACCTCCGCGCCACCGTCGCGCAGGCAGATTGCCAGATTCGCCGTCTCGGCAGTGACGTGCAGGCAGGCGGAGATGCGTATGCCCTTGAGGGGCTGGTTCTTGATGAATTCCTTGCGGATGATCTGCAGGACGTTCATCGACTGGTTGGCCCAGTCGATGCGCTTCTTCCCCATATCCGCCAGGTCAAGATTCTTGACGTCGCAGTGGACTTGCGTCGGTGTGGTCGACATGCCTCTCCTATTGCTGATTGCGGCCAGATTTGAAGTACCGGTTCAAAGCCTTGAAAACCAGAATACACGAGCACCCCGGGAAACACTCGGGCGCCAGAATCTTCCAGCGCCGAGAACGCTGAGGTCGCAACCTCTGTGAACTGCTCTTCGCGTTCTCGGCGGCAAATTCGTTTTCGCTAACGCCTCGCCGCCTGCAGCGCGGGCTCGCGCAAGCCGGCTTCGGTGGCCAGCTTGGCTGCTTTATCGATCGCTTCCCAGGTGAAGTCCCCATCGTTGCGGCCAAAGTGGCCGTAGGTCGCGGTCTTCCGATAGATTGGACGCCGCAGGTTGAGGGATTCGATGATGCTCTTGGGAGTCAACTGGAAATTCGCCCGCACCAGATCCGGGATGATGCCCGGATCGACTTTCGCCGTACCGAAGGTTTCGACCAGCACGCTGACCGGTTCCGCTACGCCGATGGCGTAGGCCAGCTGCACTTCGCACTTGTCGGCCAGGCCAGCCGCCACGATGTTCTTGGCGATGTAGCGCGCCATGTAAGCCGCGGAGCGATCCACTTTGGTCGGATCTTTACCACTGAAAGCACCGCCACCATGACGACCCATGCCGCCGTAAGTGTCGACGATGATCTTGCGGCCGGTGAGGCCGGTGTCGCCCATCGGTCCACCGATGACGAAGCGCCCGGTGGGATTGATGTGGTACTTGGTATCCGCGTCGAGCAGGTTACTCGGGATGACCGCCTGGATAACGTATTTCAGGATTTCCGCGCGCAACTGATCGTTGCCCACGATCTCGGAGTGCTGGGTCGAGATCACGACCGCATCCACCCGGAACGGTTTCCCGTTGGCATCGTATTCCACGGTCACTTGTGATTTGCCATCGGGGCGCAGGTAAGGACAGAGGCCGTTCTTGCGAACTTCGGTAAGACGCTGAGTCAGCTTGTGGGCAAGTGCGATCGGGGTGGGCATCAGCTGCGCGTTCTCGTTCACGGCGAAGCCGAACATCATGCCCTGGTCACCGGCGCCGCCGGTGTCTACGCCCATCGCAATGTCGCCGGACTGCTTATTGATGCTCGAAATCACCGCGCAGGTGTTGCAGTCGAAACCGTAGAGTGCGTTGTCGTAGCCGATCGACTGAATGACGCCGCGCACCAGCGTCTGGAAGTCGACGTAAGCCTTGGTGGTAATTTCTCCGGCGATCACGACCAGCCCGGTGGCGGTCAGAGTCTCGCAGGCGACCCGGCTGGTCGGGTCCTCCATAAGGCAGGCGTCCAGTATGGCGTCGGAAATCTGGTCGGCGATCTTATCCGGGTGGCCTTCGGTCACCGATTCGGAAGTAAACAGGTAGCGATTTTTTGCTGGCAAATGTGTCTCCTTAGCAGCAGTTATCAGGACGTTCCAATATGGCGGGAAAATCAGAGCACCACGGCCGTCTTTTCGCGCATTTTTCGCGTCTATCGAAGTCTGTAAAAAGCTACCAGAGAAGGGTAGCGGCGCGCAACGACTTTGGACCGAGGTGAGCCGTTCATGGCTTAGCGGTCAAACTCGCCCTGCGGATGGCAACAGGAGCCAGTCGAATGGTCCCCCACTTACAGAAGAACGCTGAGAAACGCTGGCGATCAGGGTGCCTACCGGGTCGCAGCGGAAGGCCTTGGAGGCGGAGGCTGCAGGCCATCCGGATGAAACGTGAGGGTCTTCACCTTACCGTACTCGCCTTGGACTGGCAGCCTCTTGCCGTTGAAGAAAAAGTCCAGAGCACCGACGCTGCCCGCCTTCACCACGACTTCGCGCCTCGCCTCCAACACTTTTTGGGCAGGAGCGACGAACGTTGCCTCAACGGGTGGCTTGCCATCAACGACCATCGAGGCCCAACACTGTTCCGAATCATCGTTTCCCCTGAGCACGACGGTGAAGGTTCCCGGTTCTCCCGCGGACGCTGGCGTCAGAGCCGCGGCTCGTTGGACTGCTTGCGCGGCGGACAAGGCCTCGGAACCCGGTGCGGGCACGGGTACAATCGGGTACGGAACCGGCGGCCCAGTCGCGGACGGCCGCGCATGCTCCGCCGATGCGCTGTCCACTTGTCGGGGGGTTTCTACGCGCTTGCCCGCGTTCTGCTTGGCGTCCCCCTGGGGCGGGGTTTCTCCCTGATTCTGATTCACTCGTTGCTCGCGGTGGTAGTAGCTCCAACTGGCGAAGGCAAGCGCAATCAGCAGAAGCGCTGCCGCCAGGAGTCCCCACGGAATCTCTCGAACTGCGTCGCGCCGGCGGCCTTCGCGCACAAGCTGGATGCGAGGTCCGGGCACGGGCTCAGGTAAGCGCTCGGGCGGCTTGGCAGCGGCTTGCGCATCCGCCGTCACGCTGGGCCCACTCCCGCCAGCAGCGCTCATGTAGTCGGCGATGGCCTGCTCTTCGTCGATGCCCACGTGGCGAGCGTAGGCGCGAATAAAACCCTTGTTGAAGATGCCGCCGGGAAGCTGGTCGAACTTTTCCTCCTCCAGGGCACGGAGCAGACGGGTACCGATCTTCGTGGTAAGAGCGATGTCATCGAGCGTGATGCCACGTTGCTCCCGCTCTTTTCTCAAACGTTCGCCGAAGGATGCCATTGGACGCCAGCTCCCGGTCCGCCCATCGTCCTACTGACGCATACTAAACATATGTTAGGCGCCCGGGAAGGGGGTTGTCAGAATTTGCTGGAAAAACCGTGAGCCTCATCGGTTTGGAGCGCTTTGCGAAGGCGATTCGCTCAAGGTCCTTGAGACACGTGGCTTTGCGGATACTTGTTACTTAAGATCGTTGCCCGACGTTCTGAACGCCGCATATAATTTGAACACTTCCGCCCGCGCAACGAGGGAATCTGTGCATGCCTGAGGCCACTGGAGCCGACCGAAAGCGGCAGAGTCAAGAACTCAATATTTTCCACGATGTGGCCAAGGCCCTGACGTCGTCGCTGGACCTCGATTCCATTCTGCAAACCATCATGGAAAAAATGGCGGAATACTTCCGTCCCGATACCTGGTCGCTGCTCATGGTGGACGAGGACCACAACGAACTGTACTTCGCCATTGCAGTCGGAGATGCGGCGGAAGCCTTGAAGGACGTCCGCTTGAAAGTAGGCGAAGGGATCGCCGGTTGGGTCGCCAAGAACGGCGAACAGCTGATCGTGCCGGATGTTTACACCGATCCTCGCTTCGCCAAACGCATCGACGAAGTTACCCAGTGGGAGACCCGCTCCATCATCTGCGTACCTTTGAATTCCAGGCACCGCGTGTTGGGCGTGATTCAACTCGTGAACGTTGATATGAAGGGCTTCGGAGATCAGGAGATCTTCTTCCTGCAGGCCTTGTGCGACTACGCTGCCATCGCGATCGAAAACTCTCGCGCCGTCGAGAAAATCCAGGAACTCACGATTACCGACGACTGCACGGGCCTCTACAACGCCCGTCATCTTTATAAGACGCTCGAAACCGAGGTCTACCGCTCGTCGCGTTTCGGTTACGAGTTCAGCGTGCTGTTCATCGACCTGGACCACTTCAAGCAGGTCAACGACACCCATGGACACCTTATCGGCAGCAAGTTGCTCGCCGAGATCGGCTATCTGGTCAAAGCTCAGCTGCGCTTGATCGACTACGCGTTCCGCTATGGCGGGGATGAATTCGTCGTGCTCCTGCCCCAAACTGGAAAAGACCAGGCCCTAAACGTCGCCAAGCGCCTGCGCGACGCCCTGCGCGCAAGCATGTTCTGCAAAGAAGAAGGCTTGAACCTGAACGTGCGCGCCTCGATCGGGCTGGCGACTTATCCGCATGACGCCAAGTCTCCTCATGACGTAATCCGCCAGGCAGATGAGATGATGTACCTCGTCAAAAACACCACCCGTGACAATATCGGGATCGCCCAGCGCGGAGTGATGAAGTAGGAAGAACAGCCCTTAGCGTTGGGCTCGTAGCGTTGGGCGCGGGGCTCTTCAAAACGAAACCTGTTTTGGATATTGTCACTCCGACCCGGGAGGGAATCTGCTTCTCCTCGGCGCCGCCCGTCCTCGAAATCACTTCTGTTTCTCTCTCTTTTGCAGCTCGATCGGTGTGTCAGGCTTGTACTGCCCAGCCGAGGGGTCAGCCTTGAAGGCCACGCTGTTGGCCGGAGCGTTCGGATTCACCCCAAAATCCCACACATAGAGATTCATTCCCTCTTTGCCTAGCATTTCGACCACCGCGTATTCTCCCGTAGCCAGGCTTTCGGTGGGCGTAAGCTTCACCCAGCCGCCGGTGATGGGCTGCGCGGTGCTGGGCACGAACTTCGCGTCCTGGCTGATCTTGCCATACACGGCGATCTTGATATCGCCAACCACCCTCTTATCGCCTTTTGTTGCCGCGAGCCGCACAATGCGAAAGCGTTCTGTCGGAGACAGCGGCTGGTCCTTCGAGGAGGCCACCGGCGGGGCTTCAGTCTCTTCCCCCCGATCAATATTGATGTAGAGGGACGGAACCGTAACGTGCGACTGTACGGGCGCGTGCTTGCCGGGCACCTCGACCGTCTGCCTGGCACTGGCCACGGGGTTGATCGTCGCCCGCAGAACGTTCCCCTTCATGTTCTTGTTCACCGAGCCGCCCCGCTGATCGATCGGGGCCAGTTCAGGCTGGTTGTCGTAGGTGTCCAACAGGAAGACGCCGCTCCCCTCCGGGAGTCGCAAACCCGGCGCCACATGCGGAGAACGAGCCTCCTCTGCCTGGCGATCCGCTTCCAGTTCCTTGTCGAGGTCCGCCGCCTCGGGAGTGGAAGCGCCCGCCGCCCGGTCCTTATCGTATTTCTCGGTGGCGGGCCAGTCGACCATCGACTTCGGCAACTCTTCCCATTCTCCCCGCTCCGCACTCACATAGCGGACGCGGTCACCCTTCACTTGATATTTCGTGACCGACTGGTAGGAGCCATCCTTCAGGATGAGGCGCTTGGCGAGGTCCTGAGCCTGGGCGGCACGGCACGCAAACAGCAAAACAGTCGTGCAGGCCGCAAGCCAGATTGCCAGGGAGAATAGGAGACTGCGCATAGGCCCAACCCACTGATTCGGATGCAACCCCGTGGTCGTCAGATGCTTACCCCGCCAGCTTCCAGAATTCTCCCATAAGTCCGACTTCCTGAAACACCGATTCCGATTCCACGGCGCTTTTCGGCCGCCATTGCGGGCTCAAGCGATCGCCGTACCACAGCTGGGCAAGCTTCCAACCCTGGGCCAGCGAGAGCGCTCCCCCTCGAGGCCGATTCCACTGCCCGCACCAGCGATCGACGTGCTGTTCCGACCGGAACAGGAGCATGGTCTTTCACGTAAAAGCCACGTCCTTGTACCACTCTCTGGCAGGCACGGCGATGTGGATCAACCCCTTGCCCGACAGCAGCTTTCCACCTTTCACCTCCACCGGCATCTCCGAGTTGCAGCACCCGCAGGAAGCCTCGATGCGCGCATCTGCACCCAGCATGGCCGGAATCCCAAGGGCATCCCAGATGCAATTGCCAAACCAGGAGCTTGTGCCAACCTTCACCGGAAATGCGGTGGGGATCGAGGAAAACGGAGCCGCGCGCCAGAGTTCGCCATTCTCCTGGAGCATGAAGGCGTGGCTTTCGCTCAAACGCTCCAGGCTGCTGCGAACCCGCTTGCTCGAGCAACCCAGGGCTTTCGCCATTTCTGCAATCCTCGGGGACTTCCCGTGGCGAATGATGTAGCGATATACCAAGAGCCGCAGTCGGGCGTCCAACTTGTCCAGGGCAAGTTGCGGGCGTGCGGCCATGGCGGAAAGTCCTCCGGAAACATTATCCCGTATTGTGCAGCCCGGCGGCGATGCCATTCATGGTGGCACCGATCGCGTAGTCAAGCGGAGGGTCGGCCATCCCGCTGCGTTTGCGGCGCAGCAGGTCCACCTGGATCAGGCTCATCGGGTCAACATAGGGATTCCGCAAGCGGATCGACCGAAACAGAACGGCGTTTTTCTCGAGCAATTCGTTCTGGCCGGTCAGCGAGAGAATGAGATTTCTCGTACGCTCGAATTCTTCGTGCAGCATGCCAAAGACGCGATCGCGCAGACTCTGGTCAGTCACCAGGCCGCTGTAGAGTCGCGCAATCGTCATGTCCGCTTTGGCCATGGCGATTTCGACGCTGCGCACCAGGCCCGAAAAAAGGGGAAAGCCCTGCATCATCTCCTTCAGCAATTGAGCGTGTTCCGCGCTGCGCCCGGCAAACCGATCGAGAGCGTACCCCACCCCGAACCAGGCGGGAACGGCGTGCCGGCTCTGCATCCAGCCAAATACCCAAGGGATGGCGCGCAGATCTTCCAGGCTGCGGTTCTCTGCGCGGCGCGCCGGCCGCGAGCCAATACGGGCGTGCTCAAGCTCGTTGACCGGCGTCGCCTGCTCGAAATATTGGAGGACTTCGGGGTTCTCCGCGATGTGCTCCCGGTAAAACGCGAAGGCATCCTGCGACATGGTCTCCATCGCTTCGTCCCAGCGTTGCGCCACTTCCGGGGGCGGCCGGTTCGGACTCACCAAGGCCTCCAGGCAGGCCGCAATCATGATCTCCAGGTTCCACTCGGCGAGCACAGGATCGGAATACTTCCAGGTCAGGACTTCGCCCTGCTCGGTGATGCGAATCTCACCCGAGAAATCGCCCGCAGGTTGCGCGAGGATGGCCGCGTGCGTGGGCCCCCCGCCACGGCCCACCGTCCCACCCCGGCCATGAAAGAGCCGGAGCTTCACCCCACTCTCACGCGCCGCCTCGTGCAAATTATGCTGTGCCTTGTGCAATTCCCAGGTGCTGGTGAGCATGCCGCCGTCTTTGTTGGAGTCCGAGTAGCCGAGCATGACTTCTTGCTTTCGGCCCCAGGAATCCAACAGCGGCCGATACTCAGACGACTTCCACAGGCGGTGCATGACCGCGCTTGAGGCTCGCAGGGCCTCGATGGACTCGAATAGGGCCACCGGCATCAGACCAGGGTCTTGCGCTGTCCCCGCGACCGACACGCCACCAACCGAAGCCAGGCGGATGACCGCGAGAATGTCCTCCTCCGACTGCGTATTGCTGACAATGAAGTTCCGAATCGCTTCCGGCGCATGGCTTTTCTTGAGTTCCGCGATCGCGCGGAACGTCTCCACCAGTTCAGCGGATTGCGGTGACAGGTTCCCCGAGCCGCCCGCCGCCACCCCGGACGCGATTTCCGACAGGCCCTGTGTCAGCACCCGCGCATGCTGCCGGATGTCGAGCCCATGCAAGTGGAAGCCGAACGTAAGCACCTTGCGCAGGAGTGGATCAATCAGTTGGACCAGTCGCTCGCCCCGATTGGCGCACAAGCTCTCCGCCATGATCACAAGGTCGTTCTTAAACTCGCGCGCCGACTCATACGCATGAGCGTGCGCAGACGAATCCCGGCTGTAACGCAAACGCGCCGCCACAAAATCCAGGAAGTGCCGATAGAGTTCGGCTTCGGTGATGCGTTTCCATCGGGAGTGCTCTTCACCCAAACTCGATTCATACTCCCGCACCCGGCCCACCAGCGCCTCCGAGGCGCCGATCCGGCGCAATGACATGCTCAGCTGCCCTCCCAGACGAGCGATCTCCGCGATGTAGTGGTCGATGATGACGTGGCGCGCCATGCGCAGCGCGTCCCGCGTGCAGGAGGCGGTCACGAACGGATTGCCATCGCGGTCCCCCCCGATCCAAGAGCCAAATTCGAGGACTTCGGGGATCTTGCCCTGGTCCGGATCTAAGCCATACACGTCGCGCACCGCGTCTTCGAGCTCGTCGTAGAGCCGCGGCAGCGTCTCGAACAGCACCATCGGGAAATAATCGAGCCCCATGCGGATTTCGTCGCCGACCGTGGGCTTCTTCAGCCGCACTTCGTCGGTCTGCCACAGTGCAGTGATCTCCGCGAGGATCTGTGACTCAGACTCGAGTGCGTCCGCCCGCGACAAGGGCACCTGGTCCAGCCGTTCGAGCAGGCGCGCAATCCGGCGCCTTTTCAGCCGGATGGTATGGCGGGTGATTTCCGTGGGGTGCGCGGTGAACACCGGCGTGACCCTGACCTTCCGCAAGGACTCGAGCGCCGGGCCAGCCGCCACCCCGGCCGACCGCAGTCGGGCCAGCGTGCCGCGAAACGACCCTTCGGCGGGCGCCCGTCCTTCCTGGAGCCGCGCGGCACGGCGGCGGCGCTTGCGATGATTTGTTTCGGCCAGGTTGGTGAGCTCGAAGTAGATGGCGAAGGCCTTGGTGATACGGTAGGCGTCGTCGACCGAGAGACCGCTGATGACCTCGCGTGCTTGCGCCATCAGCCCATCATCGAATTCACCCCCAGCTACGCCAGACGGGTGTTGTTCCCGGTGCTGGATGAGCAGGCGTCGCAACCGTTCGACCACCTCATAAAAGCCTTCGCCTTCCTGCTCGACCAGCACCCGGCCCAGCAACATTCCCAGCGAACGCACGTCGCGGCGCAGAGGAAGTTCTTTGTCAGGATCGCTGCTGCTGGCAGTGAGTTCGGCGAGCCGGGCGGACTGGTCGTCATCACTCCACAGCGAGGTGTCGGCCATAAAGCATTTTATCGGAACCTGGAGAATCCGGTTCTGCGCGGATGAGCGCCTTATGGCAGACTCCCAGCGCGGAGTCGGACTTTTCGAAACATCCCGGCACGACCACTGGATGCGCCCACGCCTCGGGTCCGGCGCATGAGACTGCTTAGCCCGGCTGCGCCTTTTCGACATTTAAGATCGACGATCGCGATGGCCCGGTCGAGTTCACCTGCGATCCTAAGCGGCGGGGCCATGGAGTTCTCTCTGCTTCTTAGAAATGTGGGCCGGAGATCGCGAGAATCCGTTTCCATCTCCAACCTTTTCTGGCATAATTGATCGTGCACCCCAGCCTGCACAATTTTCCAACCAAAAATAAAGTGAGGAAGCGATGTCGGCAAAGTACATCTTTGTGACGGGCGGAGTTGTGTCTTCTTTGGGCAAGGGCCTGGCGGCTGCCTCGATCGGGTGCCTGCTCGAAAGCCGCGGGCTGAAGGTCAACCTGATGAAGTTTGACCCCTACCTGAACGTCGACCCCGGCACCATGTCTCCCTTCCAGCACGGCGAAGTCTTCGTCACCGACGACGGCGCCGAAACCGACCTCGACCTCGGCCATTATGAACGCTTCACCCACGCCAAGCTCTCCCGCGACAATAACTGGACGACCGGCCGCATCTACGAGCAGATCATCGCCAAGGAGCGCCGTGGCGACTACCTCGGCAAGACCGTCCAGGTCATTCCGCACGTCACCAACGAAATTAAAGCCGCCATGAAGAAGGTGGCACAGGACGTCGACGTTGCCATCGTCGAAATCGGCGGCACGGTGGGCGACATCGAATCTTTGCCCTTCATGGAAGCGATCCGCCAGATGCGACAGGAATTGGGGCGCGAGCACACCCTTTTCGTGCACGTCACGCTGGTGCCGTTCATCGCGGCCGCGCAGGAGTTGAAGACCAAGCCCACGCAGCACTCGGTGAAAGAACTTCTCAGCATCGGAATTCAGCCGGACATTCTCCTCTGCCGCACCGACCGCTTCCTGGCCAAAGAAATCAAGTCGAAGATCGCCCTGTTCTGCAACGTGGCGGAAGAAGCGGTCATCACGGCGAAGGACGTTGCTTCCATCTACGAAGTCCCCTTGGTGTTCTCCCACGAAGGTGTGGATACGCTGGTGTTGAAATACCTGCATCTGGAGTCCAGAGACCGCGATCTGTCGCAGTGGGAAGAGATCGTGCACCGGGTGTACAACCCGAAAGCTGAAGTGACCATTGGGATCGTCGGCAAGTACGTCGAATATGAAGATTCCTACAAGTCCCTGAAAGAAGCGCTGGTGCACGGCGCGCTGGCGCACAATCTGAAACTGCAGGTGAACTGGGTTGAGGCGGAGGGCCTTGAAGCCGCCGACTCGAGCTACGAGGCGCAATTAGAAGATTACGACGGAATCCTTGTACCCGGCGGGTTCGGAAAGCGCGGAATCGAAGGCATGCTGGTGGCGATCCGCTACGCGCGCGAGAAAAAAGTTCCCTACTTTGGAATTTGCCTCGGCATGCAGACCGCTTGCGTCGAGTTTGCGCGCAACGTTTGTGGACTGGCGGAGGCAAACTCCAGCGAGTTCGATCCGGCTACCCCGCATCGCGTGATCTACAAGTTGCGCGAGTTGCGCGGTGTCGAGGAACTGGGCGGCACGATGCGGCTGGGGGCATGGCCCTGCAAGATCGAACCGGGAACTTTGGCCTACCAAGTCTACGGCCAGACCGAGATCAGCGAGCGGCACCGGCATCGCTACGAATTCAACCGCGAGTACGAAAGCACACTGACGGCGGGTGGCCTGCGGATCTCTGGATCGACGCCGGACGGCACCTATGTCGAAATGGTGGAGATTCCCGGGCATCCTTATTTCATCGGCTGCCAATTCCATCCGGAGTTCAAGTCGAAGCCGCTCGAGCCCCATCCGTTGTTCAAGGCATTCATTGGTGCGGCGCATGCGCACGGTGGGCAGCGCCGCGCGGAGAAGCGGGCAGCGGAAGTCGAACTGTTCCACCGTCCGGAGAAAATGGGAAAGCGGTAGCCCGGCCGCGCTTCGGGTTTCAAGTTTCGAGCGGTGCGAGGGACGCAGAGAGTCGTGATCGCTCCGGTCACTTGAAACCTGAAACTCGAAACTTGAAACTTCATGGCCATCAGCTTCCAACTCGATAATGTCCGCATCGGCTCTGGCACCCTCTTCCTGATCGCCGGTCCCTGCGTCATCGAAAGCGAAGAGCATGCCATTCGCATGGCGGAAATCATCAAAGGGGTAACTCGTTCTTTGAACATCCCTTTTATCTTCAAAGCGTCCTACGACAAGGCGAATCGGACTTCGCTGAAGAGTTTTCGCGGGCCTGGCCTGAAAGAGGGGCTGCGCATTCTGCGAAAAGTGAAAGAAGCAGTACACGTCCCAATCCTCACCGACGTGCACGAGACCAACGATGTGCCCACCGTGGCCGAGGTCGCCGACATCCTGCAGATCCCCGCGTTTCTCTGCCGCCAGACCGACCTGATCGTAGCCGCGGCACTCAGCGAACGCGTTGTGAACATCAAGAAAGGACAGTTCGTCTCCCCTTGGGACATGAAGCACGCGGTCGACAAGTGTCACGCCTCCGGCAACAAGCGCGTCTTCGTCACCGAGCGCGGTTCGACCTTCGGCTACAACAACCTGGTCGTCGACATGCGTTCGCTGGCCATCATGCGGAAGTTCGCGCCCGTGGTCTTCGACGCAACCCACTCCGTACAGCTGCCCTCAGCCTCGCACGGAGACGACGACGGGCGCGCCGTGAGTGGCGGCCAGCCGGAGTTCATCCCGTTGCTTTCCCGTGCCGCCGTGGCGGCGGGTGTCGACGGCGTCTTCCTGGAAGTACACGACAATCTCAAGGAAGCCAAGTCGGATGGGGCGAATGCTCTGGACTCCCGAAAGCTGCGCGGCGTGTTGAAAGAGTTGCTGGCTGTGCAGAAGGGGTTGGCAAAGGCGCACGCGACACCCTAAGCCCGCTCCGCCGCAGATGGGCGCGGGTCAACCCAGTTCACTCAGGCGACGCCGGCACCCTGTGCTCTGGGCGGCTTTCTCCCGAGCCTGAATCTGTTACCCTCATCTGACCCGATCGCCTATGCACATTTTCGCGGCCATCGCCGGCATCCTGATTATTCTGTCCGTCCTGCTGGACGCGTTTGAAACGATCGTCCTGCCGCGCCGGGTGCAGCGTGCTTTCCGGCTGACCTCATGGTTCTATCGACACACCTGGACTCCCTGGACCAGGCTTGCCCGCCTTATTCGCGCGGCCAACTGGCGCGAAAGTTTTCTCGGGTATTTTGGCCCGCTCTCGCTGATCATGCTGCTGGCGTTGTGGGCGATAGGCCTCATCTTCGGGTTCTCCCTGCTGCAATACGGACTGGGCGAGCATATGCATCTGGGCAATGAACCGATCACCTTCGGCGTGCTGCTCTATCACAGCGGGGAGACCTTCTTCACACTAGGTTATGGCGACATCACACCGGTTTCGCCGCGGTCCCGCGCGTTCGCCGTGCTGGAAGCTGGGATGGGATTCGCGTTCCTGGGCGTGGTGGTCGGCTATTTGCCGGTAATCTACTCGTCGTTTTCCAGTCGCGAGCTGGAGATCTCCCTGCTTGACTCGCGTGCCGGCTCGCCGCCATCCGCCACCGAACTTTTCGCCCGGCTCGGCTGTTGCCCCGACCCAACGGTGCTCGACGGCATCTTCCGCGACTGGGAGCGCTGGTCGGCCGACCTGCTCTCGAGCCACATCTCCTATCCCGTGCTCTGTTTTTTCCGCTCGCAGCACGGCAACCAATCCTGGCTGGGTACGCTCACGATCATGCTCGACGTGACTTCACTCGTGCTCGCCGGAGTTGACGGCATCGGAACCGAGCAGGCCAAGCTCACCTTCGCCATGGCCCGCCATGCCGCGGTCGATCTGGCTCAGGTCGTCAATGCGCTGTACGACCCGCACGCCCCCGAGCGGTTGCCCGCTGCTGAACTGGACCAGCTGCGCAAGACCCTGGCCGCCAGTGGCATGCGCGTCCACCACGATGACACCGCCGACCAGAAGCTGCTCAAGCTGCGCTTGCTGTATGAGCCCTACTGCGAAGCTCTTTCGCGACGCTTGCTGCTGACGCTGCCGTCGTGGACGCGCGCCGAGGACAAGAAAGACAACTGGCAAGGCGGTCCCTGGGACCGCGCCCTCCAGGCGAAGGGACTGGGCGAGAAGGTGCACGTCATTGACGATCATTTCTGAGGCCGACAGAATTCTTGCTCGGCCGCGGCTTGGTGGCGGCTTTCCGGCTTGCACCACAGGAAAACGCAGGCAAGCGGGTGGTTGCCGCCCCGCCTGGGGCATGCCAGACCTGGTTTTGGTAACATCCTCTTTCTCTTTCCTCATGAAACATGTGGGCGAAAACGTGGTGCGTATCGAAGCCGAGGCGCTGCGCGCGCTTGCGGACCGGCTCGCCGGCCCCATGGCGGATGCCTTCGAGAGCGCCGTCCAGTTGATGGATGCCTGCCGCGGGCGCGTGGTCGTCACCGGCATGGGCAAGAGCGGCATCATCGCCCGCAAAATCGCCGCCACTCTCAGTTCGATCGGAACACCGGCCCTGTTCATGCACCCAGTCGACGCAGTGCACGGCGACCTGGGCATGGTGGTGCGCGGAGATGTGGTGCTGGCCCTGTCGGCCAGCGGCGAGACCGAAGAGATCCTTCGGCTGCTGGCCACCATCAAGCGCCTGCAGGTTCCGCTGATCAGCTTGACCGGAGACTTGATTTCGAGCGGTCCGTCGGGCAAGGGCGCCCGCGCCACATCCCACAAACTCTCCACTCTGGCGGAGGCGGCAAACGTCGCCCTCGATTGCTCGGTCGACAAGGAAGCCTGCTCTCTCGGCCTGGCGCCGACCGCTTCGACTACAACCATGCTTGCCCTCGGCGATGCGTTGGCGGTGGCCCTCTCGGAAAAACGCGGATTCCAAGAAGAAGACTTCGCCAACCTGCATCCCGGCGGCAAACTGGGCAAGAAGCTTGCGCGAGTCGAAGCGCTGATGCACAGCGGCGATGCCATCCCGCGGGTGCTTGCGACTACGAAAATGTCCGATGTGATTTACGAGATGTCGCGCAAGAAGCTGGGCATGACCACGGTAGTCGAAGGCGACAAACTTCTGGGCGTGATCAGCGACGGCGATCTGCGCCGCCTGCTCGAACGCCGCGGCAAAGACGTTCTGGACCTCGCCGCAGGCGAGTGCACGACACGGAACGCCAAAACCATCGATCCGCGTGAATTCGCGGCCACGGCATTGGCGATCATGGAAGAAGAGAAAATCACGTCGTTGGTCGTGGTCGACGGGAACCACAAACTCGCAGGCGTCCTCCACCTGCACGACCTGTGGGGCACGGAAATGATGTAGAGAAAAATTTGGTAATTGGGGAATCGGTCATTTTGCAATTTAAGAAGCGCGCGCGAGGAGAAATTACAAGAATACCTCGATTGCCAAATCACTCCATCACGAGAGAATCTCATGTATCACTACGATCCGAACACGGCGCTGGAAGAATTGACGGAAGACGCGACCCTGCCTAACCCGGTTCACGTGCGCGACATGATTCTGCGCCGGCAGCTTACGCCCGACCGGTCGCTCGAGCTGAACCGGTTGTTCGTCGAATACCAGAAGTTTTTCGGCGAGACCCAGAAGCTGGGCAGGGAAATCCTGAAGCGGCTGGCTGCTTGACTCTGAATTCAGATGGGCACTCTCCCCAGGGGCACGATGAACTGAATGCCGTCGACCTGTTTACCCTGGAGCCGTTCATCGTTGGTGACGAAAAGATCCAGCTTGGCGTTTGCAGCGCAGGCCAGCTGTAGGGCGTCCGGAGCCCTGAGCGATCGCTCGGATCGCAGTCCGGCGTACACTTTGGCCGCTTTCACATCGAAGGGAATCATTCGACATGCATCGCTGGTCCGGACTCTTCATCCCCACTTTGCGCGAAGCCCCGGCGGACGCCGAGGTCGCCAGCCATAAATTCCTGGTGCGGGCGGGCTATATCCGCCAGCTTGCCGCCGGAATCTACTCCTACCTCTTCATGGGACAGCGCTCGTTCAACAAGATCATGAACATCGTCCGCCAGGAGATGGACACGATCGGCCAAGAATTCTTCCTGCCCGCAATCCATCCGCGCGAACTCTGGGAGGCCAGCGGCCGCTGGGCCGTGATGGGCGACAACATGTTCCGCCTGAAAGACCGCAAGGGCGCCGAACTGGCGCTGGGCATGACCCATGAGGAAGTGATGACCGACATCGCCCGCAAGGAACTGCGCAGCTACAAGCAATTGCCGCAGATCTGGTACCAGATCCAGACCAAGTTCCGCGATGAGCCTCGGCCGAAGGCGGGCTTGCTGCGCGTGCGCCAGTTCATCATGAAGGACGCGTACTCGTTCGACCTCGATGCAGCCGGGCTCGATGTCTCCTACAAGAAACACTACGACGTCTACTGCCGCATCTTCGACCGCTGTGGGCTGAAGTACCTGGTGGTCGAAGCGCACTCGGGCGCGATGGGCGGATCGCAGTCGCACGAGTTCATGGTCCGTACACCCGCGGGGGAAGACCTGATCGTGAGCTGCGAAAAGTGCAACTACGCCGCCAACCTGGAGAAGGCGACGTCGAAGCTCGCTCCGGTCGAGGACTTGAAGCCCGAAGGGGACGGCCATCCGCTCGAGGTCCACACCCCCGGGCAGAAGACGATCGATGAGGTTGCACGCTTCCTGGGCGTCTCGCCGAAAAACAAGATCAAGACGCTGGCGTTGATGGCCAGTGAAGTCGACGCGCAGACCGGCAAGACGAAACCGCGCGCCGTCATCCTGCTTCTGCGCGGCGACCACCAGATGAATGAAGCCAAGCTCTCCACCGCGGTCGCCGGGCGCGAAACGCGCCCCATGCAGGACGAAGAGATCCAGACGCTGTTTCACTCGCCCGCCGGCTTCCTGGGACCGCTCGGGATCGAGTGGGCCAAAGGCTTGAACGACGGCGATAAGCCCATCCTGATCGTCGACCAGGAGCTCAAAGGCCGCCAGAACCTGATCTCGGGCGCAAACAAGGAGGACTACCACGTCAAGAACATCACGCCCGACGTGAATTTCCATCCGACGGTCTACGCCGATTTGCGCAGCGTGACCGCCGGAGAAGCCTGCCCCAACTGCGGCGCGCCGCTGCGCATCGATACCGCGGTAGAGATCGGCCACATCTTCAAGCTGGGCTACAAGTATTCGGAGTCGATGGGCGCGCGCGTGCTCGACCGCAACGGCAAGGAAGTCACCCCGATCATGGGAAGCTACGGGATCGGCATCGAGCGCATCCTCACCGCCATCGTCGAACAGAACAACGATGAGAACGGGTTCTGGCTGCCACCCCAGGTGGCCCCCTTCGAGATCGTGGTGGTGCCCACCAACGTTTCCGACGACAAGGTGCGAACCACCGCCGAAGACATCGCCCGCCGCCTGGAAGCCACCGGCTTCGACGTGTTACTGGACGACCGGGACGAACGGCCAGGGGTGAAGTTCAAGGACGCTGACCTGGTGGGCATCCCCTTTCGTGTCAACGTGGGCAAGAAAGTTACCGAAGGCACTATCGAAGTGGTTCAGCGCTCGACACGGGAAATGCGCGATGCTAGCATCAGCACAATTACCGAATATTTCGAGAAGTTGCTGAGGCCTGCCGACTGAAGCTTTCGTCTTCGGCGCCATGCCCGATATGGGAAACGCTATGGGCACCATCAAGCTGATTCTGGTACTCGCACTGCTCGGCGGGCTGGTGTACGCCAGCGCGGAACTGATCCCGCCGTATTTTGCGAACTACCAGTTCCAAGATACCCTCGACTCCGAGGCCCGCATGGGCACCTACAGCACCAAGGGCGACGACGTCATTCGTGACGCGGTCTTCCGGAAGGCCCAGGACTTGGAGATTCCCATCACGAAAGAACAAATTAAGGTACAACGCACCGGATCTGGCGGGGCCGGAGGGGGCGTCATCATCGAGACAGACTACACCGTGCACGTCGATCTGCCAGGCTATCCCGTGGACTTTCATTTCCACCCTCAAAGCACGAACAAAAGCGTATTCTAGCCCGAGCGTTCCCGACTCCACTTCTTGCCCTCTCGATCCGGCAGGCTGCCGACCCTACCCCTTGACAGGGTCGCGGCGCAGGCCGCAATTGCCAGCCGTTACTATTTGTCCGGGACATGCGTAACGTTGTTGCCCGGCGATCACGGTCCTACTATCTGCACAGTGGAAAAGCCTGCTCCATCGACAGGTTGTGGGCAGGACTTTTCCCGGAAACCGGTTAGGAAGCTGGTTCTCAGGAACGCTTCCCAGAAGAAGACCGGTTAAGGCACGGGTAATGAAGACGAAGGGCAACAGTTTCTCTTTCTTCCTGACCATTCTCACTCTGGGGGGCACGCTGCTGCTCAGCGGCTGCGGCTACCAGTACAAGTGTCGGGTCACGTTCGGCTCCTCCGCCTGCACGCCTTCGGGCGGTGGTATCAGCAGCGGCGGTGGAGGAACCGCCACCAGCACAGCGTTTGCCTTTAACATCGTCGACTCGGGCTCGATCAACGGCATTTCGCTGACTACGGGAAGCAATGCGGCCTTCGAGAACATAGCAAACTTCGCCGCGCCTACCGTGCCCCAGAGCGACATCAGTTCGGAAATCGTCATCGCACAAAAGAAGTTCGTGTACGCCGTGTTTCCAGACACCCAGCAGCTTTACGCTTGGTCGATCGATTCCACAACCGGCAACTTGACGTCTCTCAGCGGCAGTCCGTTTAGCATCGCTTCCCTGGGGGGTCTGGTTTTCAACAGCGCGGGCGTCAACCTGGCTTCCCTGGCCGTCAATCCCGCCGGAACTCTCCTTTTCCTTGCGGATGCCTCGGGCGCGCAGATTATCGTGTATCAGATTGACAGCACGGGCGCGCTCACCCCCGCCCCGGGGTCTCCAGTTTCTACCAGCGGCATGATCCAGCCCTGGAATTTGTATTTCGACGGTTTGGGAAAGTATCTCTATGTCACGAGCGGACCGGAAGGCCAGGGACAGAACCTGGCAGCCTATTCCGTCCAGTCTTCGGGTGCGATCGCGCTGGTGCCCGGAAGTCCGTTCCCCCTCAACCTGTGGCAACTGCAGGGGGATCCCGGTGGCCAATACATGATCGGGATCAGCGGCCGTTCCGCGCAACTCAACGGACTGCCTGACGATCCCAGTCTGTACGTCTTCGCTATTCAACAGAGTGGCGCGAATGCCGGGGCGCTTACCGAGGTGACCGGCTCCCCGTTCACCACTTTGTACGTGCCTGTTAACCTGGCCGTGCAACCGAACGCCACCAACGGCAATTTCGTTTACTCTTTCAGCATCAATGGCGCTGGTTACAATCCGATTGAAGCTTATCAACTGGACAGCTCAACCGGAGCCCTGAGCGCCCTGCCGACGTCGCCCTTTAGCAATCTGACGACTTCGCCCTGGGGACAGTTCGACCAGAGCGGGGCATACTTGTTTGTCTACACCGCCCTGGGCAGTACCGCGCAGCTGGGCGTTCTCAACGTGACCTCGGGGACCGGCGGCCTGACGCAATCGCTCGCGAACGTGCCGCTCACCAGCGGAGGCTACTTTGCCGTCACGGATTCGCAATAACAGCGGGCCCACGCCCACGCCCCAAGGCCCGGTTCGGTGCCCGGGCGTTCGGTTCTGCCCACTCGCGTTACAATAGTAGTTCCGCCAGACGCGTACCCCGTTCTCGGGTGGCCGTTGGAAACGTGCGAAAGTACGTTGGGGTGGAGAAATGGTTTGTGCGTTCCCGCGCCTTACAGAGCGGGGGCCGTGCGCTCGTCGAACCGTGGCTATCAGACTCAAGATCCCGAAAGCGAACGGCAAAGGAAGGACCGGCAAGGGAATCCTCCCGCGCGATCCGCTCGTTCGTGCTTCGCTCATCGGTTTCCTTACGCTGTCCATGCTGGTCGTTGGCGTCTTCTCCTACTTCTACGTGAAGTACGACCGCGTCATTGAGAAGCGGTTCAGCAACCCCGTCTTCAGCAATTCCGCCCGAATTTACGCCCTTCCGAGAATCATGCGGCCTGGCCAAAAAGCCGAACCCCGCGCCGTGGCGGCCGAACTGAGACACGCAGGTTATTCCGAAAAAGAGGGCCAGTCGCCGCTCGGCAGCTATCGTCTGCTCGGCAGCGGGATCGAGATCACCCCCGGCCCCGAGTCATACCACAGTCCCGATCCAGCCCGCATCGTCGTGCATGACGGCAAGATCCAAAGCATCACCAGTCGCGGCAGCGAACTGTCCGCCTACGAACTCGAGCCACAGCTGGTGACCGCGTTGTTCGACGCCGAGCAGCGCTCCAAGCGCCAATTGGTCAAATACGACGAAATCCCCAAAATGATGGTGGACGCGGTCGTGTCCATCGAGGACCGCCGCTTTTTCGAGCATGGTGGCGTCAATTTCATGCGCTTGGGCGAGGCGCTCCTCATCGACGTCACCCGGCAACGTCACGAACAGGGCGGATCCACCATCACGATGCAGCTTTCGCGCGCTTTCTTTCTGACGCCCGAGAAGACGGTCAAACGCAAGCTGTCGGAGATCATGATCGCGCTCGAACTGGAGCAGAAGTTCAGCAAGCAGCAGATCTTCGAATTCTATGCCAACCGTGTGGATCTGGGTCAGCGCGGCTCCTTCACCATCAGCGGTTTCGCGGAAGCATCCAAGTCGTATTTCAACAAGGACCTGAAAGACATCACGTTGCCCGAGGCGGCGCTGCTGGCTGGCTTGATCCAAAGGCCGAGTTACCTCTCGCCCTATCGCCATCCGGAACGCGCGCTGGAACGCCGTAACACGGTGCTGGATGCGATGGTCGAAACTCACGCCATCCCCAAGACGGAGGCGGAGAAAGCCAAGGCCGCGCCCCTGAAGCTGGCTCCCCCCAACGTGGAAGCCAGCGACGCTCCCTATTTCATCGATCTGGTGCGCGATACGCTCGTCAACAAATTCAACGAGCGCGAGCTGAACGACCAGTCCTTCCGCATCTACACCACCCTCGACCCCGACCTACAACGCGCCGCGGCCCAGTCGGTCGAAGCGGGCATCAAGCTGGTGGATGACCAGATCACCAGGATGCGCACCCGCAAGGTGAAAGTCGGCAAGGGAAAGTTCGAGACTCATGTGGCGGCTGGACCGCAGGCCCAGGTTGCCCTGGTGGCGCTCGATCCCAATACGGGCGCGGTTCTGGCGTTGGTCGGCGGACGCAACTATGGCCTTAGCCAGCTGAACCACGCGGTCGCGAAACGGCCCACGGGCTCCATCTTCAAACCGTTCGTTTATGCGGCGGCGATGAACACCGCACTGGACGGCACCACCACCGTGATGACGCCGGCTTCCGTGGTCGACGACTCCGCCTCGACTTTCGCTTACGGGGACCAGATCTACGAGCCCAGAAACTACAAGGAGGAGTACCACGGCCCGGTCACCCTACGCTATGCGCTGGCCATGTCGTTGAACAATGCCACCGTGAAGCTGGCCGAGCAGGTCGGTTACGACAAAGTGGCCGACCTCGCCAAAACGGCGGGCATCACATCCGTGAAGGCAACCCCTGCCATGGCGCTGGGCGCTTATGACGCCACTCCGCTCGAGATGGCCGGAGCCTACACCGCGTTTGCCAATGAGGGGATCCGCACCTCGCCGATTCTGATCACCTCCGTTCGCAATTCGAAGGGAGATATCCTGCAGGATTTCAAGCCCGACAGGCGGCCGATCATGGATTCCCGGATTGCCTACGTCATGACCGACATGATGGAGGGCGTCGTGAATTTCGGCCTCGGGTACTCGGCGGTGCGCGGCCGCGGCTTCCAGGCTCCCGCCGCCGGCAAGACCGGCAGTTCCCACGACGGATGGTTTGCCGGCTACACCAGCAACATCCTCTGCGTCGTTTGGGTCGGCTACGACGACTACAGCGATCTGCATTTAAGCGGAGCTCAGACCGCCGCGCCCGTCTGGACCGAATTCATGAAAAAGGCCGGAGCACTGCCCCAGTATTCCGACATGCGTGCCTTCAACCAGCCTTCCGGCGTGGTTGACGTGCAGCTCGACAAAGTCACCAACCGACTTGCAACTCCTTCCTGTCCAGAAACTTACACAGCAGCCTTCGTTGCCGGCACGGAGCCTCGGGAAACCTGCGACCAGTCCAGTGGCGTGGGTGGCTTCTTTTCTCACCTGATGGGCTTGGGGGACAAACCCCTCCCGCCAGCACCCGCTGGCGCCCAGAACCCGGCCGATGGGCAGCCCGCCACGGACCCGGACAAAAAGAAAAAAGGTCTTTTCGGCAAGATTGTGGGTATCTTTAAGGAGGACAAACCGGCGCCCCAGCCGTCCAAACCACCGGACAGCGGGGGAACCGAACCCCACTAAGGGGCGACGCGGTCGAGCCCGACGCTCGGGCGATTGGGACGGCAGCCACGTCCGCTGCACCGTTTCAGGAGGTACCTGTCATGCCTCTCCGCTCACCGAGCGTTGCCTTCCTGTTGCTGTTGATTTCTGTCAGCGTTCGAACCGCAGCTGGTTTCTCAGCACAAGTTCTCCCTTACACGGACCAGGTCCAGACGAGCCCGCCTCCCATCCGCGGCGTGGAGCCCCCGGCCCCGGATGCAACGGCCGACGCTCTCGAACGCCAGGGCGACGATCTGCGTGCGCACAAGCTCTACCTGGATGCGGTCGACTACTATCGGGCAGCGCTGGTCAAGAAGCCCCACGCATCCGCCTTGTACAACAAGATGGGTATCGCCCAATTGCTCATGCAGCGTTGGGTGGACGCGAAGAAGAGTTTCGAACACGCGATCAAGCAAGACCATGACTACGCGGACGCCTACAACAATCTGGGCGTGATCTTTTACATTGGCAAGAAATACGGCAAAGCGATCGATCGATACAACCAGGCAATCCGGTTGAAAGACGATGCGGCCTCCTACTACAGCAACCTGGGCGCCGCTCTGTTCTCCAAGAAACAATTCGACCAGTCCGTCCTGGCGTATTCCCACGCCCTGCAACTCGACCCTGACGTGTTTGAGAGAATCTCAAGGGCCGGAGTCGCTGCCCAGATGGCCAAGCCGGAAGATCGGGCGCACTACGATTACGTGGTCGCGAAGCTGTACGCCAAGATGGGCGTCACCGACCGATCGCTCGAGTACCTGCGTCGAGCGATGGAAGAGGGATACAAGAGCATCGATAACGTCTACAAGGACGAAGAGTTCGCCGGCCTGCGAAAAGACCCGCGCTTCACCGAGCTGATGACCGCGCGGCCGCCGGGAATTTCCGACTAGAATGGGCGCTCGAATGCGCTCGGCGAGCCAAAGGTAAAGTTTTGTAAAACCTGATACCTCGCAGCCGTCTCCGGGTTAGATTAAGTCAATAACTCCTGAAAACAACAGGGTGAGTAAGGAGAAACGGTAGCCCACCGATTGCCGACCCGAGCACGCCCCAAGCAGGCAATCGGTGGGTTTTTGTTTTTAGCTTCGAGCTGCCAGCTCTGCGCCTTCCTAAGTTCCTGAATTCCCCGCCCAGTCGCTTTCTTCAGTTCGAGTCTCGTCCCTTATCACTTAGAAATCGTCGGCGGAGTTGAGCGCCCGCAGCTCGCAGCTCCAGAGCCCTGCTTCGGAGTCCGCTCGGGACTCCGCTCGCAAACATACTCGCTCACCACGCGCTTCCACTTGTTCTGCGCTTTGAGAATGTACTCGACGGCATCACGTGCCGCGCCCTCTCCACCGGCATGCTCCGTCACCATGTGCGCTTCCGCTTTCACCTCCCTGCGCGCATTCGCTACGGCAATCGCCAGGCCGCAATTGCGCAGCACGGGCAAGTCGATCACGTCGTCGCCTACGAACGCCGCTTCCGAAGCCGACAACTTCTCCCGTGTCAGAATCTCACGGAAGCAGGTGAGCTTGTCCTGAATCCCTTGGTGCACATGTTCGAGCTTGAGGTCCCGCGCTCGCAAAGCCACGGTTTCCGAGATGCGCTTCGTGATGAGCCCGGTCTTGATCCCAGCCAGTCGCGCAAGTGAGAACGCCGTGCCGTCATGCGCGTGAAAACCCTTGGCCTCGATCATGCTCTGGCTCAGCAAGCCAAAACCACCCTCATCGTCGTGTTTGGCCGCGTGTTCCTGGGTGCTCTGTTGGGCGCCCGCTGGTGCTGGGAAAATCCAGATCTTGCCGTCGGTAAGCACGCCGTCTACGTCGAAGAGGATGAGCTTGATTTTCTTGGCGCGGGCTTTGGACATCGCACCGGGATTCTAGCACTCAGCCACTCATCCGGAATTGATCGCGCCCTTTCACTCAGGCGAACATTTTACGAAACTCCGAAATCCGGATAAAATACCGGGAATGTCCCTGCCTGTTCCCAGCTCCTTGTCTTGGGCCCATCCGCTGTTGCAGGAGTGGTTTGTCCGGCGCTTCGGGACGCCCACCGAGCCCCAGGAACAGGGCTGGCCGCACATCTGGGCAGGCCGCACGACCCTGATCTCGGCGCCCACCGGCTCGGGCAAGACCCTGGCCGCATTTCTCGCCTGTATCGACCGCCTGGTGCGCAAAGCGCTGGCGGGCGATCTGGCGGATCGCACCGAGGTCCTGTACATCTCGCCGCTCAAAGCGCTCGGCAACGACATCCAGAAAAACCTCGAAGTTCCGCTCGGTGAGATTCTGCAAATGGCAGGCGAGCGCGGCCTGCTGATGCCCGAGATCCGCACCGCCGTCCGCACCGGCGACACGCTCATGCACGAGCGCCGTGCCATGCTGAAACGGCCTCCGCATATCCTCGTCACCACCCCCGAGTCGCTTTACATCCTGCTCACGGCCGAGAAAAGCCGAGCCATCCTGCGCGATGTAGAAACCGTCATCGTCGACGAGATTCACGCTGTAGCCGACGACAAGCGCGGGGCTCACCTCGCGATTTCGCTGGAGCGGTTGGAGGCGCTAAGCAAGACTCCTCCAGTTCGCATCGGGCTCTCGGCCACCCAGAAGCCGATCGAAGCCGTCGCCCACTTCCTCGCCGGCAACGGCCGCAAAGATCCCGTCATCGTGAACATCGGTCACAGGCGCCAGCTCGATCTGGCGGTCGAAGTGCCTCCCAGCCCGCTGGGGCCGGTCGCCTCCAATGAAATGTGGGACGAGATCTACGCCCGCCTGATCGAATTGGTCGAGCAGCATCGTTCCACCCTGGTCTTCGTCAACACCCGCCGGATGGCCGAGCGCATCGCGCACCAGCTCGGCGAACGCATCGGCGAAGACCAGGTCGCTGCACACCATGGCAGCCTGTCGCGCAAATTGCGCCTGGCCGCGGAGAAGAAACTGAAAGACGGCCAGGTGAAGGTGCTGGTCGCGACCGCCTCGCTCGAACTCGGCATCGATATCGGCACCGTCGACCTGGTGGCGCAGATCAATTCGCCACGGGCGATTGCGGTCGCGCTGCAACGGGTCGGCCGATCCGGCCACTGGCGTGGAGCCGTCCCGAAAGGACGGTTCTTTTCGACCACCCGTGATGATCTGCTGGAAGCCGCCGCGCTGGTGCGTGCGATCCGGCAGGGCGATCTTGACCGCCTCATCATTCCCGAGTCTCCGCTGGATGTGCTGGCGCAGCAGATGGTCGCCGCCTGCGCCGCCGAGGAGTGGGGCGAAGACGAGCTGTTCGAGCTCATCCGCCGGGCTTATCCCTACCGGAATCTTAAGCTCGAAACCTACCACGCTCTGCTCGAAATGCTCTCCGAAGGCATTGCCGCCAGGCGTGGCCGCTTCGGCGCCTACCTGCACCGCGATCGCGTGAATCGAAAACTCCGCCCCCGCCGTGGAGCCCGGATCGCGTCCATCACGAGTGGCGGCGCCATCCCCGACACAGCCCTGTACACGGTAGTCGCGGAGCCGGACGGCGTCGTGGTCGGCACGGTGGATGAAGACTTCGCCGTGGAAAGCAACCGGGGCGACATCATGCTGCTCGGCAATACGTCGTGGAGGATCCGCCGCATCGAGACCAACGCCGGTCGAGTGCTGGTCGAGGACGCGCACGGCGCGCCCCCGAGTGTTCCCTTCTGGCGCGGCGAGGCCCCGGCGCGCACCGAGGAACTCTCAGCCCACGTCGCCGAGCTACGCCAAAAAGTCAGCGACCTGCTGGCGGACACCTTCCCGCTGGGCGTGTCCCAGAACAATCCGAAAGTCGCAGCCGCAGTGCGATGGCTGAAGCAAGAATGCGGCCTCGACGATTCCGGCGCCGAGCAGGCGGTCGAGTACATACTCCAGGGACGCGCAGTCCTGGGCGCGGTGCCGACGCAAACCACGGTGATTGCCGAACGTTTCTTCGACGAAGGCGGCGGCATGCAACTGGTCATCCACGCCCCCTTCGGCGGACGCATCAACAAGGCCTGGGGTCTGGCGCTCCGCAAACGCTTCTGCCGCAGTTTCAACTTCGAGTTGCAGGCCGCCGCCACCGACAACGGTCTCAACATTGCTCTGGCGGAGCAACATAGCTTCCCGCTGGCCGAGGTCTTCCAGTTCCTTGAAGCAGAAACGGTGCAGCCCATCCTCGAGCAAGCCTCGCTCGCCTCGCCGATCTTCGGCACGCGCTGGCGCTGGGACGCGTCCCGTGCGCTTGCCCTATTGCGCTTCCAGAACGGAAAGAAAGTCCCGCCCCAGATCCAGCGCATCCGATCCGATGACTTGCTGGCCTCGGTGTTTCCCGACGTAGCCGCCTGCCAGGAGAACATCCCAGGCGACATCCAGATTCCCGACCATCCGCTGGTGCACGAAGTGATGAAAGACGTGCTCACCGAAGCGATGGACGTCGAAGGCCTGAAGCGCCTGCTCACTGGAATCTCCGACGGAGCCATCCGTTGCATTGCCGTCGACACTCCGGTTCCCTCACAGTTTTCGCACGAGATCCTGAACGCGAATCCCTACGCGTACCTCGACGATGCTCCGCTGGAGGAGCGGCGCGCCCGCGCGGTTGAGATGCGGCGGGTTCTGCCGGAATCCGTCCTCGAGGAAGTCGGCAAACTCGAGCCGGCCGCGATTGCACAGGTTCGCGAAGAGGCTTGGCCCGATGTCCGGGATGCGGACGAATTGCACGATGTGTTGCATACCCTGATCGCCCTTCCCGAGGACTGCCCCAGTCCGTCGAGCGGGAAGGAAGCGTCGCTCGCAGCCACGGGTGCAAATGCAACCGATCGGTGGAGCCGCCAGTTTGAGCGTTTGCTCCTGGAAGGACGCGCCGGCGTAGCCACCATCCCGTATCAAGATCTTCTTTCCGGACAACCCCGAAACCCGCGGCGCTACTGGGTTTCCGCCGAGAAGGCCGCGAACTTCCGCGTGCTCTTCCCGAATGCGGATTTCCAGTCGACGCTAGCTGAAATCGCCGTGGCCGCTCCCCCCTACGACGATGCCCTGCTCTTGGTCGTCACCGGCTGGGTCTCGCACCTGGGCCCCACCCGCGCATCAGAACTGGGCCGCGTGCTCGGATTGCCCGCCGCTGAAATCGAAAAAGCTCTGCTCCGGATGGAAGCGAGCGGAGCTGTCCTGCGCGGCAAATTCACCGACCCCAAAGTCGAAGAGACGGAATGGTGCGATCGCCGTCTGCTCGCCCGAATTCACCGCCTGACGGTCGCCACCCTGCGCAAGCAGATCGAGCCCGTCACCGCCGCGCAGTTCATGCGCTGGCTGTTGCGCTGGCAGCACGTTGCACCCGGCACACAGCTCGGGGGCGAGCGCGGCGCGCTGGAAGTTCTGCGCCAGCTGCAGGGCTTCGAAATCCCCGCCAACGCCTGGGAACGCCAGATCCTCGCGCGCCGCATCGCCGACTACGATCCCAAGTGGCTCGACCAACTTTGCCTCACGGGCGCTGTAGGCTGGGGACGCCTCTCGCCCCATCCCGCCACGCTCCAGGATTCCGCAGAAGGCAGGCGCCGCGTGATTCCTACCAGCGTAGCGCCCATCACCTTCTTCATCCGCGAAGAAGCCGACTGGATGACCCCGAAACATCCCGGCGCGGACCAGCCCGAAGCCCGGGGCTTGAGTCAGGGCGCGAAACAGGTGCTGGAATTCCTGCGCCAGCGTGGCGCATCGTTTTTCGCCGACATCGTCCGCGGGACCGACCAGCTGAAAGCCGAGATCGAGACCGCTCTCTGGGAGTTGGTGGCCGGCGGCCTGGTCACCGCCGACGGCTTCGACAACTTGCGCTCGCTGATCGATCCTAAGCGCCGCTCCGGTCACGGCAGCGGACGGACGGCCCGTCCCCGGCACAGCACCGGACGATGGGCCCTCCTCTATGCCGATCAGGCCGCCGAGCGAAACCGCGCCCACGAAGCCACCTGCTGGATGCTTCTGAAGCGGTACGGCATGGTCTTCCGCGACGTCCTCGCGCGCGAAACCAACCTGCCCACCTGGCGCGAACTCCTGATCGCATTCCGCCGTCTGGAAGATCGCGGAGAAATCCGCGGAGGCCGTTTTGTGGATGGTTTCCTGGGCGAACAGTTTGCCCTGCCGGTAGCCGTCGAATCCGTGCGCGCGATGCGGAAGCTCAGCCCGTCCGTTGAGACCATCACGATCTCGGCCGCCGATCCGCTGAACCTGGTTGGAATCTTGGTGCCCGGCGAGCGCGTGCCGGCCATCTCAGGCAAGACGGTCGCATTCCGCAACGGAGTTGCCGCGCCCCTGGCGTCGGAAACCGCAGCCCATGACGTGGCCGCGGCCGGGTAGCTCGCTCAAGAGTCTTCCAAAAATTGAAATCGGGGATCCGATGAGGGGGTCCCCCGGTGTCCCCGATTCAACACTGCCTAGCCAGACTGTTAAGCGCTTCCCCCGTCGCTTTTGCCAGGCCAGTCGTCGGCGTGTGTAGAAGCAATCCGATCGCCAAGCCTCCACCGGCATTCCTGAAGCTTGGTAGATCTCCTAGAAGTGATTGATAAATCATCGATTATGCTTTTCTAAAAAGGTATGAAGCGCTTTTTGTCGTTCTATCACTTATATTGAAAGGGACTATCCGATCGGATAGTCGTCTATCCGGGTGGATAGTGCACGACGTCTCGAAGCCGGCAGGTTCCGTCGAAGGATGCGGTATCCGGCACGGCAAGGATCTTGGGAGAACTGGCGTGAATCCCCGATTGATAGCGGTGTCCGGACCGTTGAAAGACTCGATCTTCTCTCTGCCCACAGAAGAATTGTCGCTGGGCCGGGACGCTTCCAATGGCTTACCCATCAGCGATCCGTCGGTCTCGCGTCGGCATTGTGTCCTTCGCCGTGGAGGCGCTGGCTTCAAGATCAGCGACCTCGACAGCCGCAACGGCACTCTCGTCAACGGTCAGGCTGTCAAAGAGCATTGGCTGCGGCACCAGGATGAAATTTCGGTGGGAGACTCCATTTTCGTTTTCCTCATCGAGGACGACACCGACAAGGCCGCAGGTTCAAGCCGCATCGTCGAGTTCGAGGACGAAAAGCCGACCCATGCCACTGCGGAAATCCGGCCGCAGGACGTCCTCTATCTCCAGCCCGACAAGATCCTGAGTGAACTGCCCGCCACCTCCCGGCTGGCCCGAAATCTGAACGCTCTCCTGAAAATCAGCCGCGCCGTACATTCCATCCGCGATCTCGACGAGTTGCAGGCGCAGATCCTGAGCCTGATTTTCGAGGTCGCTCCCGCCGAGCGTGGAGCGATCCTGCTCGACGGCACCAATGGCCGCGAGTTCAACTCCGTGTTCGGGCGAAATCGGGACACGGCCAACGACCGACCCGTGCGCGTCAGCCGCACGATCGCTCAACGTGTTCTCGCTGAAGGGGTCGCGATCCTCGGCTCCGACGTCCACGGCAGCAGCGGTCTGGGCAAAGTGGAGAGCCTGGTCGCCTCGCAGGTGCGTTCCCTGCTTTGCGTGCCCCTTACCGTCTTCCAGCGGTCCATTGGTTGCATCTATCTCGACACCGTCAACATCGCCAACCGCTTCAACGAGGATCACATGCAATTGGTAACCGCCATCGCGGGAATCTCCGTCGTGGCGCTTGAAAATGCGCGCCGCTTGCAGTGGCTCGAACAGGAAAATCAGCGCCTGATGACTGAAATCACCCTCGACCGCAGCCTGATCGGCGAGAGCCCGCGCATGAAGGAGATTTTCCAGTTCCTGGCTCGCGTCGCTCCCACCGAAGCGACCATCCTCATCGGCGGTGAGAGCGGCACCGGCAAGGAACTCGCAGCCCGCGCCGCTCATCGCAAAAGTCCGCGAGCGAACAAGCCCTTCATGGCGATCAATTGCGCCGCCATTCCCGAAAACCTGCTGGAAAGTGAATTGTTCGGCTACGAAAAGGGCGCCTTCACGGGTGCGAATTCCCAGAAAAAGGGCCGCTTGGAAGTTGCCGACGGGGGAGTCGTGTTTCTCGACGAGATCGGCGAGTTGGCGCCCTCGCTCCAGGTCAAACTGCTCCGCGTACTGCAGGAACGCGAGTTCGAGCGCGTGGGCGGCAACCGCCCCATCCATGTTGACATTCGACTGATTGCCGCCACCAACCGGAATCTCGAAGACGCGGTTCGCGATGGGCAATTCCGCCAGGATCTCTATTTCCGCTTGAATGTCGTCAGCCTGACCATGCCGCCGCTACGCGAACACAAAGACGACATCCCTCTGCTGGTAAGCTTTTTCGTCGAGAAGAATTGGAAAAAGTGCGCCACCAGGCCGAAACCTCTCTCCCAGGAAGCGCTTGACTGCCTGATGAACTACGACTGGCCCGGCAACGTGCGTGAACTGGAGAACGTCATCGAGCGGGCCTTGGTGCTGGGTTCGGCCGACGACATTCTGGCAGAGGATCTGCCCGAGTCCCTGCTCGAGCGCACCCCCGCTCTGGGCGCGCACGAGGCTACGTATCACGCCTCGGTGAAGGACCTGAAGAAGCGCCTGATTCAGAACGCCCTGGAAGACGCACATGGCAACTACACGGATGCGGCCCGCCTGCTGGGTGTTCATCCCAACTACCTGCACCGGCTCATCCGAAACCTTGACCTGAAAGAATCCGTGAAAACCGCCGCCTCGCCGCGCGGCCTGTCTCCGAAGCAGCCAGCCACCCGCTCCTGATCAGCGCGCCGGCGCCGAAGGCTTCGTCCCGGATTCAGGCAGGTGCAGGCGCAGCAGAACCGCCGGGTTCAGGTAGACTCCCTGCCAGCGTACGGCAAGGTGCAGATGAGGTCCGGTCGCACGCCCGGTCGCACCACTCAAGCCGATTGACTGACCCCGCTGCACGCGCTCCCCTTCCTTCACTTGGATTTCCGAGAGATGCAAATACAGAGTCAGCAGCCCCTGCCCGTGATCCAGCACCACGCAGTTCCCTTCGAAATAAAGCGGCCTAGCAAGGATTGCCGTGCCGCCGTTCACGGCCGACACCTGCGTGCCCGGCGCCACGCGGTAGTCGAGGCCCTGGTGAACGCTTTTTGTGGCTCCGTTGAATACGCGTCTGGTGCCGAAGACGTCGGAAACCGGCGCCTCGACCGGCGGCGAGAATTGCCCGGACCACTCGCGCTCCGGTGCGCTCTGGCTGAACGTCTGGTGTTTCACGCCCTGGTCTTCCTTGATTTTCTCCTGTTGCTCATGGCTCGGTTCCGTGAATTGCTTGGAAACCGTCAACTGCACCGTGGGATACTGCGCGCGCCCGACCACGAAGTCTCGCCGAAAGCTGGCCCGGCTGCCCGCCTCGGTGACGCCGTCCAGCGTGAGCGCATAGCTTCCGGGTTTGGTTTCGAGGCTGACCCCGGCCAGGGCGAACCACGTTTTACCGCCAGTCTGGTTGAAAACGATCTCATGTCCGAGCCATGTTCCCGTCAGCGACTTCAGCCGCGCAGGCGACGTCACTTCCAGAAAAATCGGAGCCCCGTTGACGACCCGGGACGGATTCGCGCGGACCACCCACATCGGAGCCGCCTTCGTCGCCGACGCCGTGGCGGCTCCCGCGCCGGCAAAACCAGCACCCGCCAAGATCCCTAGCAATAAGACACACAGCCATGCCGGGAATGACCCGCGTACAGTTTGGAAGCCCATGATTTGGAAGCCCATGATGATGATAGACAGAGCCTAGCACTCTCCTCCCCAGGCTATCATCCGATCGTTCCTAGGATTGTTCCATGGATTGTTCAGGGATTGTTCGTGGTGCCGGGAAAGCATGCCTGACGCAGGGCGGCGCCGCCACGGATTGATGGGACGGCCGCTTGCTCCAGTCCTGATTCTCGGTTCTCGGTTGGTGGCTCGTCGGCCTCCCCTCTCGGTTTTCATTCCTTTTTCGTTGCTCGCGATTTGCGCTGGCCTGCCCACAACGAATACCCTTGACGTGGTTCACGAGCAGTTTGCGAAAGGCGGTGCCTGGTGGCAGGTGGGAACCGGGAGCCGCGCACTGAGAACGGATTCCCATGTCCATCTTTCGTTTCTTGATGTTCCTCTCTCTCATTGTCTGGATCGGCGGCATTGTCTTTCTTTCGTTTGTCGAAGCCCCGACCGCGTTCTCGGTGCTGCCTTCGCGGCACATGGCGGGAACCGTGGTGGGACATTCCCTCGGCATTTTGCACTGGATGGGCTTGTTTGCCGGCGTCGTTTTCCTGGGCAGTTCAATGCTCCTTTCCAGCTTGAACACTGGTTCCGCCCAACCGGTGGCCGCCCGACATATCCTGGTCTGCGCAATGCTTTTGCTGACGGTGGTCTCCCAGTTCGGAGTGTCCCCGAAAATGACGGCGCTTCGCGCCTCGTTCGGAGACATTGACAGCGTTCCGGCCGACAACCCTGCGCGTGTGCAATTCGACTCGCTGCACGTCTGGTCGGTGCGATTGGAAGTCGCAGTTCTCGTGCTGGGACTGGTTGCGGCCTACCTCACTTCGCGGTCGCTGCCCTAGAGAACTTCTTCGCGCCCGTCTCAGAGCCTTGACCTTGCAGTCGGAAACTTTGCCGGAATCTTTGCGATTGCGGACCCGATCCGGCTTGGTCCGGTTGCAACCCTTCATTTATTCTGGAGTGTTTCATTCCCTGTCGCCAGCCCCGCTATCGGAGCTGACAACTGAGAGCTGACGGCCGAAAGCTGCCCTTATGAAATCAGGAATCATTGGTTTGCCCCAGGTGGGCAAGACATCTCTGTTCCGCATGCTGACCAAGGCCAACCTTTCCGCCCACGCCCTTGCCAACCCGCGGGAAGCGCATATCGGAGTTGCCAAAGTGCCCGACGACCGCCTCGACCGTCTGGCAGCTGTCTACCATCCGAAAAAACTCACGCACGCCTCCATCGAATACGTCGACGTCGGCGCCATTGGCCAGGAGGCTCTGAAGGAGAGCGGCTACATCGGCCACTTGCGCCAAGTCGACGCGCTTCTCCATGTGCTGCGCGCCTTCGAGGACGACTCCATCCCTCACGTCGGCCCCATCGATCCTCTGCGCGACATCAAGAACGTCGAATTTGACCTGATGGTCAGCGATCTCGGCCAGATCGAGAAGCGGCTCGAGCGCCTGGTGAAAGACCTCAAGAAGATGCGCTCGCCAGAACTGGAGAGGGAAAACGACTTGCTCCTCAAGGCCAAGGCTCACCTGGAAACCGAAAAACCGCTTCGCGAAATGGAAATGACGCCCGAGGACAAAAAGCGCATTCGCGGCTTCATGTTCCTGAGCGAGAAGCCCATGCTGTATGTGCTGAATGTCAGCGAAACGCAGGAGCTGGGAAAAGCTCTCGAAGGAGCCGTGGCCAAGTACAAGGTGACGGAAGTCGCCGCTCGCCCCAATGCCGGCGCCACCGCCATCTGCGGCAAAGTGGAAGCCGAACTCGCCGAAATGAGCGATGCCGACGCCGCGGAATTCCTCTCCAGCTACGACCTGACCGAGAGCGGTCTGGTTCGCCTCATCCGCAACACCTATCACCTGCTCGGCCTGATTTCGTTCCTCACCATTGGCGAAGACGAATGCCGCGCCTGGACGATTCCTGTCCACACCAGGGCTGTCGAGGCCGCGGGAGCTATCCATTCCGATCTTGAGAAGCACTTCATCCGCGCCGAAACCATCCGCTGGGACCAACTGCTCGAAGCCGGCTCCGAAGCCAACGCCCGCGCCAAGGGCACGCTTCGTCTCGAAGGCAAGGACTATATCGTGCAGGACGGGGACGTCATGCATATTCGGCATTCCGGCTGAAGTCTAAAGTACCGAGTCGCGAGTGCCGAGACCCTGGAGGTCGTAATCTGGAGATCCATGCATAACCGGGCTCGCGCTACCGGCTCAGCACTACCCGAAGACCGCATCGCGCGGCGGGAGGCGATGGATCTGGTCCCCGCAGTCTATGGCGCCACCGATCTTTCCCTGAGCTGCGAGGTCTATCGCTTGACCGATCCGATGGGAAGGGCAGCGGTTTCAATTCCCGGCAACATCGCCGAAGGGCCGGCGGATGAACTCAGCCGTCTCTTGAGTGGCCTCATCCTCTCACTCCAGGGCGATCCCCAAACCTGTCGCTCAGTGGCTGAGAGTAGACTCCATACTCACCAGGCCTGTACCCTCTATCGAAATGCGCTGCTCTGAGACAGAAAGCTCGCCACTCGCAACTCGAGACTGGCGGCTCGCTCGTCAGCACTCCGTGCTCGGCACTCGGTCCTTGGGACTCGCCGCATGAACCCCATCTTCACGAGCATTCTGCTCGGCCTCACTGCGGCCGGCGCCAACATCTTCGGAGGCGCCATCATCGTCCAGAGGAACTGGGAGCGCCGCTACCTTAAGTACTTCGTTGCGCTGGGCGCTGGGTTTATGCTCGCCACGGCGCTGGTCGAAGTCGTGCCCACCAGCCTGGAACTGGGCGGCCGCTACGCGGCCTTTCTGATACTGCTCGGCTACTTGATCGTTCACTTCTTCGAGCACACCGTCACGCCCCATTTCCACTTTGGCGAAGAAACACACCAGGACGAATTCGTGCATCCCCACAAGGGATACTCCGTACTCATGGGTTTGCTGATCCACACATTCTTCGACGGGATCGCCATCGCCTCCGGGTTCCTGGTTTCGAATTGGCTCGGTTGGATCATTTTCCTGGCCGTTTTCCTGCACAAGATTCCCGAGGGATTCACCGTGGCGTCGGTGATGCTGGCCAGTGGACGCAGTCGCGGATACGCCTGGGGCGCGTCGGTGCTTCTGGGGGCAGCCACGCTGGCCGGGGTGCTCATGATGGCGCTTTTCCGCCATCGGGTGGACGAAGGACTTCCCCTGGCGGGTGGCGTAACGATCTACGTCGCCGCCTCCGACCTGATTCCCGAGGTCAATAAGGAACCGGGTGTGAGGATGGCGTTGGTGGTGTTCTTAGGAGTGGGGTGTATGTTTTTGCTGGATCATTTTTTTCATGCACACTGAGGAACAGTTCTGAGGTCTCGGCGGACGCATTCCAATCGAAATCCTCACCTTTTTTCTCGAGATTCCTACTGGGCGGCGGTCTGAACTGAGACCTGGACTCGGAACTGTTACTCCACCTGATGTTTCGCCGTGTACCCGTCGCGCGCGTAGATCTGGACCTTTACATCTTTGCCCTTCTGGTCCCGCACCTTGAGCGGGCCGCCGTCGGGGGCGACTAATTCAACCTTCAGCTTGCGGTAGCTTCCGTCCAGCTTGGTATTGGTGGGGTGATAGGCGATTGAGTACTGGTTGCGAATGTCGCTGCCTACATCGTGGAATATCTCCGGCAGTTCGCCCTCAAAGCGCGGAAAGTAGGCGCGGCCCCCGGTGATGTGGGCGAAGGTGTTCAACTGGTTGTCGGCCTGCAGCCAGTCGGTGGTCATGATGCCCCCGGCGCCGCCCATCATGGCATCAATTCTTTCGCGATACGCGCGTCCGATGCTTACCGCATAAATCGTCACGTTCTGAGTATTTTTCAGTTTCTTGATGATCTGGTCGAGATTCAGCTTGCTGAAGGTGTCTCGGCCTGTGGAGATGAGGACGATGTACTTGCGGCCCTCGATCGTTTCTACCCGGTCGATCGTGTCATACAACGCGTCGAACAGGTTGCGCTCGGAGAAGCCGGGTATGCGCAGCATGTTGAGCGCTCCCATCACGGCGCGCTTGTCCTGCGTGAAGTCGGTCAGGATCTGCGGCTTCATGTCGTACGACACAACCGCAATCCAGTCATTCGGTTTCAGGGTGGCGGCGAAATTGTATGACGCATTCAGCGCTTCATACATGTAGTTCAGATTGGTCGATGCGTACTCGATCAGCATGACCGCCGTGATCGGCGCCGCCGATTGGTTGAAGTTTGAAATCGCCTGGGGATTGCCGTCTTCCGATATCCGGAAGTTCTCTTTCTTTAGTCCCGGCACAAACTGCCCGTCCTTGGTCGTGACCAGCACATCCAGGTTGACCAGCGGCACGTCCACCTTGATGGAGTAATCCGGCATCCCCTCGATCTTCTTGGGCTTGTCCGGAGCGGGCGGAGGAGGCGGCTCGTCTTTTTTCTTGGGGACAGCGTACGGGCCGACATCGCTGCCTGGCCCGCCGGCTTCCGGAGGGGCTTCCTGCTGGTTGGGATTCTGCTGGGTATTGGCGGGCGGCTGCTGGGACTGATCCTGGGCGTAGGTCCCGGTGGCCACCAGTCCGAAAACGCTGAACATCAGCACTGGCAACAATTTACAGAGGATGTGTTTACGCATGGTCCCCACTGCGTTCCCTCGACGCGGTTACGAAAGTAAACATTCTCTCGTAATATTCTTGATGGTACTATAGACGCAAAGCGGCGCGATTGGGATGTTTTGCGGGGCCCAACGCGCTCCTCCTCCCGGCAACGACTTGCCATCGTTCGGAGTCTAAATGGATTGCTGGGCTTGAGCCACAGGTCAGGCCTTCGGGGTAATTTCATGAGAAGAGTTGTTCTCCCGTTCATCGCTTTTTGCTGCATCTGCACCCTGGTTGCGGCCGGGGCCGAAACTCCCACTGCACAGCTGGCTCCCAAGACGACGGAAACGATTCCCGTCAGCCAGATTCACACGGGCATGCGCGGGGTTGCCTACACGGTGTTTCAAGGCACCAAGCCCGAGGCCATGGACGTCGAAGTCCTGGGCGTTCTGAAGAACATGAACGGCCCCAAAGGCGACATCATTCTCATCCGGCTGCACGGCGCCAAAGTTGAGTACACGGGCGTGGTCGCCGGAATGAGCGGCAGCCCGGTTTACTTGGATGGCAAACTCGCGGGCGCGCTGGCCTTCCGTATTGGTGAGTTCTCGAAAGAGCCTATCGCCGGCGTAACCCCGATCGCCGACATGCTCGAGATCAACGCCTTCGATAAGAGCCCGGGCGGAGCTTCGCCGTCCGCCAGTGCCGGGTCCGGAAATCGAGCGACCAAAACCGCCGGGCCGGGAGAACCTTTGAGCCTCCCCATCCAGAACTACGCCAACTATCTGAAGCCCATCGAGGCTCCGCTTGTGTTCAACGGGTTTAGCGAAGAAACCGTGAAGCTCTTCGCCTCGCAGTTCGCGTCGGCAGGCATCGTTCCCGTGATGGGGGCCGGTTCCGTCAGTGACGCGAAACAGCCCGAGCCACTCGAGCCCGGATCGGCCATCAGCGCGATTCTGGTGCGGGGCGACATGGACATCGCCGCCACCTGCACCATCACCTATCTCGATCCCCAGCGTCTGCTGGCCTGTGGACACCCGCTGCTGCAGTTCGGCAGCGTCGACCTGCCCATGAACAAGGCCGACGTACTGGCCACGCTTCCTTCGCCGCTGAATGCCTTCAAGATCGTCAACACCACCGAGCCGGTCGGAGCCTTCGTGCAGGACCGCCACACCGGCATCATGGGCCTGCTGAACAAACAGCCCGACATGATCCCGGTGACGCTGACCATCAAGAATGGCGACGCGACCAAAGAGATTCACTACGAAGTGCTGAACAATGCGCGCCTTAGCCCGGTGGCCATGATGGCGACGGTTTTCAACGCGCTGCATGGGATCAACGACTACGGCGAGGAAACCACCTACCGTCTCAAGGGCCTGATCAGCGTTAAGGGTTATCCGGACGTGAAGCTGCAGAACATGTTCGCCCCGACCGATTCCGGACAGCCAGCCGCGTTCCTGGCCGCGCTCTCGCTGGGCGATCGCTTTGGCCGCATCTACGACAACCCGTTCGACGTGCCTGCGGTGAAGGCCGTGAAGCTCGACTTCGACCTCGTCAAACAGCGCCGCTGGGCTCGGCTTGAGAGCGCGCGTACCGACCTGACGGAAGCCCGTCCGGGCGACGAAATCACGGTTGAGACCGTGCTGGCCCCTTATCGCGGCGATCGGGTGGTGCTCCAGATCCCGATCAAGATTCCGACGTCGGCCTCCAAAGGCCCCCTCCGTATCCTGGTGAGCGATGGCGATACGCTCGACCGCATGCGGCGCGGCATGCCCATGATGGCCCGCAAGCTCGACCTCGCTTCAACCATCGCGCTGCTCAACAAAGAACACTCCAATAACCGCGTCTATGTTTCGCTGCTCGAGGCGGATCCGGAGGCCATGGTGGCTGACAAGGTCATGCCCACCTTGCCGCTCTCCGTCATGAACGTGATGGACGGTATGCGGGGCACGCAGGAGATGGTGGTGCTGGGCGAGTCGCAGGTCAACGAGGCCGCGACTCCGCCACTCGACTTCGCCGTCGCCGGCGCGCAGGTGCTGACGATTACGATCAAGTAGCGTTAACCTTCGTGTCTCGCTGGTCCCGGGGCCGTGTTACTCTGAACTTTCCCGCGCCACATACTGCAGATTGAGGTACAGACTTGCACATTCACTCGCGGATGTTTGTCATCCTGCTCGCCCTCTTCCTGACCCCTGCCGCCTTCGCCGAAGGCACCCGCACGTGGGAACAATCGAAGTTCGAAGAACTCGCCAAAGGCACCGCCACCGGCGTCGCCATCCGCAGCGCGGGCGGCTTGGAACTCGCGCCAGCATTCAAGTCGCTCTACACAGCACCCTCGACCTACATCTGGTCGATCGCCTCCGATGAGGCTGGGGATATCTACGCCGCCGCCGGTTCGCCGGCGCGCGTGTATCGCATCACGCCCGAAGGCCAGGCCACGACCATCTTCGAACCGACCGAGTTGCAGGTGCAGGCGTTGCTGGTCGACAACCATGGCGTGGTCTACGCGGGGACCGCGCCCGACGGCAAGGTCTATAAGATCGAAAGACGGGCGGGACCGAAGGCCGACACCGCCAAGGCGAGTCCCCCGGACAAATCCAAGGGGCAGGTTGATCCCAACTGGACCTCTTCCGTGTATTTCGATCCTGGCACCAAGTACATCTGGGACCTTGCCCTCGACAGTTCGGGCGACATCTTTGTCGCGACCGGCGATAAAGGCGAGATCTATCGGGTTACGCCCAAGGGCGATCACTCGGTGTTCTTCAAGAGCGACGAAGCCCACATCCGCGTGCTGGCACTCGACCCCAAGGGGAACCTGATTGCCGGTTCCGACGGCAGCGGCCTCGTCTATCGCATCGCGCCTTCGGGCGAAGCTTTCGTGCTCTACAGCGCGCCCAAGAAGGAAATTACCGCGCTCGCGCTGGACGATGCGGGCAACATTTACGCTTCCGGGGTGGGCGAGAAGCGTCCCAGCTCCGGGATAATGCCGGGATTCGGGCAGCCCGCGGGCCCCACACCATCCACTTCCCCAGGCGCGACCCTGCCGCCAGGGATCGTGATCACACCGACGCAGTCCATGGTGGGGGGGATGATGAACTTCCCTGCGCCCGGGGCAGGCGCCACCGGCGGTTCTGAGATCTACCGCATTGCCCCCGACGGCTCCCCCACCCGCCTGTGGACGTCGCGCGAAGACATCGTCTACGCCCTGGCGTTCGATCCGCAGGGGCGTCTCCTCGCCGGTACCGGCAATCGCGGCCATATCTTCGCAATGAAGAACGAAGACGATTTCACCGATCTGCTCAAAGCGGGCGCTTCGCAGGTGACCGCCTTCGCCAAAGCACCGGGGGGCGGCCTGTACGCCTCCGGCAGCAACCTGGGCAAGATCTTCGTGCTGGGCCCTGCGCCCCAGACGGGAGGCACCTACGAGAGTGACGTCTTCGATGCGAAGATCTTCTCGCGCTGGGGACGCGCCGATTACCGGGGAACGGGAAACATCGAATTGTTCGCTCGCAGCGGCAACGTCGACAACCCCGACCGTAACTGGAGTCCTTGGAAGAAAATCGACAACCAGAGCAGCGAGACCGGTATTCCTGCGGCCCGCTTTGCGCAGTGGAAGGCAGTGCTGCACTCCGGAAGCACGGCGCCGCGCTTGGACAGCGTCACCCTCAATTACTTGTCGAAAAACATGGCGCCGGACATCGATGATGTCGGGGTGCAGGTCGCCGTCCGTTACCTGCCGCTTCCGAAGCCGATGGGCGCAGCGGTGGACATGAGCGGTGGGGCCACTGGGATAAACCCCGCCCTGCCACGCTTCGAGCCTCCCGTACCCACCTCTCACGACCGCGATTCCCTGGGCGTCAAATGGGTGGCGCACGATGACAATGACGATCAACTCACTTACTCGCTTTACTATCGTGGCGACGGCGAGACTCGCTGGCTCCTGCTGAAGGATGGCCTGACGGACAAGTTCTACTCCTTTGACGCTAGCCTGCTGCCCGACGGCGGCTACACCTTCAAGGTCGTCGCCTCCGACGCTCCTTCACATACACCCGGCGAAGCTCTCACGGCCGAGAAGGAGAGTTTGCGGGTCGAGGTCGACACCACTCCGCCGCGCGTCGAAAATCTTGCCGCCGCGGCTGAGGGCGACAAGATTCATGTAACGTTCCGCGCGGTCGACAGCTTCTCCGCCATCAAGCGCGCCGAGTACTCGATCGACGCCGAAGACTGGCAGTACGTGGAGCCGGCGGGTCAATTGGCGGATGCCAAGGCCGAGAGCTACGATTTCAAAGTCACGATTCCAGGGGATGGTGCTGGAACCGCGCCGTTCGCGGCCTCTCGAAGGGGGAAGAAGAACGAACCTTCCTCCGGACAGGTCGAGCACGTTGTGGTGGTGCGAGTCTACGACCGCTACGACAATATGAGCGCTGCGAAGACGGTGATTCGGGGCCAGTAGCGCGACCCTCGAGGTTGCGGTTCTCAGGCCTTAGAGCCTTGAGCCGCAAACAGCAGAAAGACGGGCCGCGCAGGACGCAAAGAAGAACCTCTTAGATTTCAGGCGTCGGTGGCCGAACTCGCCGGGTGGAGTTGATCGGCGTTCCTTAGGTCGGGGAACAGCCAGGCCCAGAGCGCGATCACAACCAGCGTCCCGACTCCACCCAGCACGACCGCAGGGACGGTCCCGAACCAGTGCGCCGTCAACCCTGACTCGAACTCACCCAGTTCGTTCGACGCTCCAATAAACAGCATGTCGACCGCGTTCACGCGCCCTCGCATCTCGTCGGGCGTGGCGATCTGCACCAAGGTCGCGCGAATGATGACACTGACCATGTCGGTGGCGCCCACCAGCAGCAGCGCGACCAGCGACAGGACGAGACTCCGCGAAATCCCGAATAGAATCGTGAACAGCCCGAAAGCCGCCACGCTCCACAACATAATTAAGCCGGCTCGTCCCCCGATCGGCCGATGCGCGAGAAACAACGCCATCATCGCCGCACCGACGCCCGGAGCACTGCGCAACAGCCCAAGTCCCCATGGGCCGGTTTTAAGAATCTCGCTGGCATAGACCGGCAGGAGCGCCACCGCGCCTCCCAGGAGTACCGCGAACATGTCGAGCGAAATCGAGCCGAGCACCACTTTCTCGCGCCAGACGTAGCGAAAGCCGGCCAACACGGTGATCAGGCTCATTTCTTCTGCGGGTCGAGCCTGGCTTTTCGAGTGGATGCGCAGGGTGGCAGCCAGGGCGATCAGGCTTGCAATGAGGGACGCTCCATACACCACGGATGGGCCGCGAAAAATGGCGTACAGGACTCCGCCCACGGACGGGCCCAGGATAAATGCGGCCTGCAACGTGCTCGCGTTCCAGGCGACTGCCTTTGAAAAGTACTCCACGGGGACCAACTGCGGAAGGAGCGCACGACTCGCCGGCCAGTTGAAACAGCGCACAATTCCGAGCAGGAGCAACACCCCGTAGATCAAGTGGACAGAACGCATATCGCGCAGTGTGATTGCCAGGAGCAGGCCGGAGCAGAGAATGAATCCGAAATAGCAGATCAGGAGCAACCAGCGGCGGTCGCGGCGATCGGCGGCGTGTCCGGCGACCAGGAACAGCAGAACTCCCGGCAGGAATTGCGCCAGACCCACCAGGCCGAGGTCGAGCGCCCGATGCGTGATCTCGTACACCTGCCATCCCACCGCCACCGATTGCATCTCCAGCGCCGTCACGATGAAGAAGCGGGCGACCTGGTACCGAGTGAAGTCGGGATAGGCGAAGTCGCCCGTGCCGGCGAGTGAAGTCTCCGATTCCCCCATTGGGTTCTACTTTGCCACAAACCGGGCGCGATGGAGCGACGGGCGGCCCGCGCCCGTCGGCGCTAAGCGTCTGACCCACGGCTTTCGCAGGGCAAGCCCGAATCGACCAGCTAGAATGAACTCGTGCTTGATCTGTTCCGCGCCCGAACGAGGGATTGGTCACGAGTGGTATCCGCGCACACCTGCGTCGTCCCGTGTATCTCGCTCCCGCAGCCCTTCCGAAGCCCGGTCAGGCCTACTCGCGTCTATAATCCCGCTTTGGCCAAGTGCTAGCCGACCCGTGCAATCTGCGGCCTTTCATGCGCTTCGAACTCTTCATCGCGACTCGCTACCTACGCGCCAAACGCCGTCAGGCGTTCATTGGCGTGATCACCGCCATCTCGGTGGTCGGGGTTGCTGCCGGCGTCGCCTCGCTCATCGTGGCGTTGGCCATCAACAACGGCTTCCGTCAGGACTTGCAGCAGCGGCTTTTGGGTTCAACTTCCCACGTAAACCTGCTGCGCGTCGAGAGCGACGGCATCCGGAACTGGCGTCCGCTCATCGACCGCCTGAGCAAAGAGCCGCACGTGGTCGCCGCTGCACCGGTGATCTATGAGCAGGTGCTGATCTCGCGCGGTCCGCGGGCCCGCGGAGCGGTGCTGCAGGGATTGATTCCTGCCTACCAGCGCAAGGTCAGCGACCTGCTCGACACCGTGAAGATCGGGTCGGTGGATGCCTTGGATGAGGCTCCGCAGGCCTCGGCAGCGCCGGCCGAAACGAAGGGCTTGCCAAGCTCACCTTCCGCAGCCGTGGGCGCCCGTGCCACACCGTCGGCACAAACCGAACCGTTGCCCGACTCCATGGCCGCCGTCGGCCAGCGGGTCGCTTCCATGCCGCCCATCATTCTCGGCAAAGACATGGCCGACGATCTGGGCGCGAGCGTCGGCTCGGTCGTTTTGGTGACCAGCCCTCAGGGCGAGCTGACGCCCTTCGGCATGGTACCCAAGTACAGCCGCTTCCGGGTCGTGGGGATCTTCAATTCCGGTTTCTACGACTACGACAGGTCGTGGGCCTTCACCCGGCTGTCGGACGCGCAACGGCTCTTCGGCCTGGGAGACCTCATCTCTGTGATCCAGTTCAAAGTGGATGACATCTACAAGGCTGACCGGGTCGCGAAAGATCTCGAACGGGCGGCGGGCAAGGGTTTCATGGCCACCAGCTGGATGGAGCAGAACAAGGCGCTGTTCCGCGCCCTGCGCCTGGAGCGCGTGGTGACATTCATCACGATCGGCCTGATTGTGTTCGTGGCTGCGCTGAACATCCTGATCTCCCTCATCATGATGGTGATGGAGAAGACCAAGGACATCGCGGTGCTCATCTCGATGGGCGCTCGCAAGGCGCAAATCCGCCGCCTGTTCGTGGCGCAGGGGGTTCTCATTGGTCTGATCGGGACCGCGATCGGTTTGGTGCTGGGCTATGCCCTGTCGTGGGCCGGCGCCCGCTACCACCTCATCTCACTCGCTCCCGAGGTGTACTCCATCGACTACGTTCCGTTCGCAGCGCGCCTGATCGACGGCGTGCTGGTGGCGCTGGTCGCAATCGGTGTTTCTTTTGTGGCCACCTTGTACCCTTCCTGGTCTGCGGCCCGCATCCTGCCCGCAGAAGCGCTGCGCTACGAGTAACGGCCGGGGCGGTACCAACGGGCGACTCAAGCAATCTGCACGGTTCGTTTTCTGGGCTTACCCTGCACGGACTTGCGACCTGTGACCAACGTCACATTGCACGGGTCCATATTGGGTATACAGTTTCCGGCATAGGAGCGTCTGAGTGGGGAAGGGCGGCATTCCGGCACGCCCCGTGGTCTAATGGAAACGAGGCAACCCAGATGCATCGAAGATTTGCTGGCGGTTTCCCCGCTGCCAGCTCGCGGGTTCGAACCGCTTCCTGTATCGAAGGAGAAGCCGGTTGCATCTAAACGCCAGGGAACCCTTGTTGCGGGTAGTAAATTTGAAGAAGGTCTTTCGCTCAGGCGAGTCGGACCTGGTGCTCTTTGAGAACTTGTCCTTCGCAGTCGAGAAGGGAGAAATGCTGGCCATCGTTGGCGAGTCAGGCGCGGGCAAGAGCACCTTGTTACACATCCTGGGCGCGCTTGAACGTGCTTCTCAAGGTGACGTATACTGCGCCAACTTGCGTTTGAATTCGCTGGCGGATGACGCCGCGGCGGATTTTCGCAACCGTGAAATCGGCTTTGTGTGGCAGTTTCACTATCTGCTCCCCGAATTCACGGCCCTGGAGAACGTGGCGATGCCGTTGCTGTTGCGTGGGCAGCCCTGGTCGGCGGTTCAGGGAGAAGCAACGCGCTGGCTGCGCGAGGTGGGGCTGGAGCAGCGCGGGCATCATCGTTCGGGAGAGCTATCCGGCGGTGAGCAACAGCGAGTGGCTCTGGCCCGGGCGCTTATCACTCAACCCAAGTTGTTATTGGCGGATGAGCCCACCGGAGACCTCGATGCGCGCACGGCCGAATCGGTTTTCGAATTGATTGCCAGATTACATCGCGACTATCAGCTTACTTCCCTCGTCGCGACTCACAATCTCGCTTTTGCGCGTCGTTGCCGCCGCGTGTTGCGGTTCCATCAGGGCCGTATGGAAGAAGTCGTACCGGAATCGCTGCCTGCATGAGCGGTGTGTGAGCTCCTGCGGCGCCGGGCGGAAAGGACGGGTGGCGGGTTTTGACTTCGGGGGCGAGTGGCAATGCAGAAATCGGGCCTGAGTGCCATAGCACCGGAGTGCCATGAGTCACTCCACCCATAGAAAAACGTTTCGGGGGGGTTGGGTTCGTGGCCTTTTGATTGCATAATGTTGTTAGGGCCAAGAGTTCTCGGGGGGGCAGCCGGTTCTGACTCCCAGGAGGGCTCAGGGGGAAGGGGCTATATGTTCGAACGCTACACGGAGAAAGCAAGGCGCGTAATCTTTTTCGCGCGCTACGAAGCGAGCCAGTTCGGGTCTCCCTACATCGAGACCGAGCACTTGCTACTCGGACTGCTGCGCGAAGACAAGGCCCTGACCAATCGCTTCCTGCGCTCTCATGCTTCGGTTGAATCGATCCGCAAGCAGATTGAAGGACACACCACGATCCGGGAGAAGGTCTCGACCTCGGTTGACCTGCCCCTGAGCAATGAGTGCAAGCGCGTGCTCGCGTACGCCGCGGAAGAAGCCGAACGCTTGTCGCACAAGCATATTGGAACCGAACATCTTCTATTGGGATTGCTGCGTGAGGAAAAGTGCTTTGCTGCGGAAATTCTGCATGAGCGCGGACTGCGGCTCCCGACCATTCGAGAAGAGTTAGCCCGGACCAGCCAGGAGAAAGCTCAGCCTCAGCGGCAGCGCGAGTCTTCCCTGCTGGCCGAATTTTCGCGCGACTTGACCCAGGCCGCGATGGACAGCCAACTCGATCCGCTGGTTGGACGAGAAGGCGAAGTCGACCGCGTCATCCAGATTCTCTGCCGTCGCACCAAGAACAACCCAGTGCTGATCGGTGAGCCGGGCGTAGGCAAGACCGCGATCGTGGAAGGCCTGGCGCAACGCATCGCGGACGGCGAAGTTCCGTCGTTCCTGGCCGACAAGCGCATCCTTGCTCTCGACCTCTCTTTGATCGTCGCCGGCACCAAATACCGCGGTCAGTTCGAAGAGCGCCTGAAGACCATCATGAAGGAACTGATGGAGTCCCAGAACGCCATCATCTTCATCGATGAGTTGCACACGCTGGTGGGCGCCGGATCGGCGGAAGGATCACTCGATGCTGCCAACATCCTGAAGCCCGCGCTTTCCCGCGGCGAGATTCAGTGCATCGGCGCAACCACTCCTGGCGAATACCGGAAGTCGATCGAAAAGGACCGTTCCCTCGAACGTCGCTTCCAGGCTGTGAAAGTGCCGCCGCCGGACGAAATTAACGCCACCAAGATTCTGTTCGGGATTAAGGATCGCTACGAGAAGTTTCACGCCGTCACCTATACCGACGACGCCATCAACTTCGCGGTCTCGCATTCGAACCGCTACATCCCGGACCGCTTCCTGCCCGACAAGGCCATTGACCTCATCGACGAGGCCGGGGCGCGCGTGAAGCTGCGCCAGACCTCGCTGCCAGAGGACATCACCGAAGTGCAGAAGCGCATCAAGTTCATCGCGCACCGCATGGACAACGCCATCGCGAACCACGAGTTCGAGAAGGCGCGCTTCTACTCGGACGAAGAACGCAAGGAACGCGAGAACCTGCGCGCCCTGCGTGAGAAGCACCACCTCGACGAATCTTCCGGCGGCGTCGTTGGCCGGGAAGACATTGAAGATGTGGTTTCGCGCTGGACCGGCGTGCCCATCATGTCGATCAAGGAAGAGGAATCGGCGAAGCTGCTGCGCATTGAAGAAGAGCTGCACCGGCGCGTGATTTCGCAGGATAAGTCGATCGTGGCTCTGGCCCGCGCCATCCGCCGTTCGCGGGCCGGGCTGAAGAGCCCGAACCGGCCGATTGGATCGTTCTTGTTCCTCGGCCCCACAGGCGTCGGCAAGACGGAAGTGGCGCGCACCCTGGCGCAATTCATGTTCGGCAGCGAGAAGTCGCTGATCCGCTTCGATATGTCCGAGTTCATGGAGAAGCACTCGGTCTCGAAGCTCATCGGCTCGCCTCCAGGATATGTCGGCTACGAGGAAGGCGGACAGCTCACAGAACGTGTGAAGCGTGCTCCGTACTGCGTCGTGCTGCTCGACGAAATCGAGAAGGCGCACCCGGATGTCTTCAACATCTTGTTGCAGGTGTTCGAAGATGGCCACCTCACCGACGGTCTCGGCAACACGGTGGATTTCAAGAACACCGTCATCATCATGACCTCGAACATCGGCGCGCGGCATTTGCAGAAGCGCGAAGGCTTTGGCTTCCAGTCGTCCAAGGAAGACATGGTCTCGGATAAGATTGAGGAGCTAGTCAAGGGCGAGGTGAAGCGCACTTTCAACCCTGAATTCCTCAATCGCCTCGATGAAATCATCATCTTCGGCGCGCTCAGCGAAACCGACCTGATTCAGATTCTGGAGCTGATGGTCGCGCAACTGAACCAGAACCTGGCGCAACGCTCGATAACCGTCACCGTCACCGACGAAGCCAAGCGTTGGATTCTGGCGCAGACGCTCAGCGACCGCAGCTACGGCGCGCGTCCTTTACGGCGCGCGTTGCAAAAATACATCGAAGACCCGCTCTCGGAGGCGCTCATCCAGGGCACCTTCACCATGCGCCCGGCCTTCATCGAGGTCTACCGCGACGGCGACAAGCTCTTCTATCGTCCAGTGGATTCGACAGAAACCGAAGGCGTGCTGCTCTACAAGGACTAGGGCTGAAAGTTTTTGAAAGTTTTAACCATAAGGCCGCCAGCTTCTTGTTGGCGGCCTTGCATTTTTCGTCAACGATGGGTGTCGCCTTGCCTCCAAGCGTCGGCTCTCCAGAAGGGATAGGCAGACAGCCGAGCTGACGCGGCAAAGAACACAACTCCAAGTAAAAGGACCCCAGGCACAACCACCCATCGCCCTTCCCAGCTATCCACGCCCGCATCCAGTATCTGAATCCATGCGGTCAGCAGAACCAAGGTGTTCAACATTCCGCGAGCCCTCAGTCCCAAGGCCAGCAGCAAGAACACGGCAAGCGTCAGATTGCGCGAAGCAAGATAGCCGGCGTAAATCCGCACCGCGCCATTCATGCTGTCGTGAGGTGACACGAGCATTGCCGGATTTACAAGAGCAATCAACCCGCCCATTGCCATGAGAACAGCGCCGATCACCACGATCATAGCTACCCACCAAGGTGTCGCCCCAGCTGTGTCGACGACGCCTCGGTGCCCGGTCGCAATCGCTGCAGTGTTCGGCTCAGAGTGGTTCACATTCGCCTCCGTCCCGCCTTGCTAGGTTGCCAAGCCGAGGATCGCCTGCAAGGTTGGATACGCCGTTCGAGAACGGAAGGTTCCCTGCCGCCGCTCGCGACAGAGCATTACCGGCTTGCCGTCGCGCTTCGACGGGCACCGAGAATCCAGGTAATCGTCGCCAGCATATCGTCGCCAGCATATTAATGTTCGGAATGGGCGGATTACTATAGCCCGTGAGCTGAGTTCTCACCGAGTCTCACACTTATCGTCGGCTAAAGGGCACGTCGAGGCCTGCACATCGTTTGCGGAGCAGAGCTTGTCGGGCGGGAAATTTCCTGCACATTCCGGTATCCCCCCTCGCCGGGCCGAGTTCGGGAAGCCACAAGGAGCTAGCATGGCGCTGCTGCACGGTTCTGGAGCGGCAAACGAAATTGGCGTTGCGGACGTGGTTTCCTCATCTGCCTGGTATGTCGAAAAGCTTGGCCTTCGTAAGGTGAAGGTTGAACCGGACAACGGCGAGGACTGCATCGCGCCGGGCTCCGACAAGGATGACTGCTCAATTTGTCTCGGGCCACGCTCGGGCTCCGCCGAAGAACTCAGCCCCGGACTCTACTGCTCCAGCGCCAAGAAAGCTCGAGAGTTTCTCGCCTCTCGCGCCGGTAACGGTCGGTGAGATTCAGCGGGACAACCAAGGTACGCACGATTTCGAGATGCGAGATCGGGAAGGTAACCTGATCGAGATTTGCAAGGAGCCCTAGGGCCTCCCGGAGATTCTGGTTTCATTCCGCACGTTTTTCGCCTAAAATTCCGCGCATCACGACTTTGTCGCTCGCAAGACCTTCTGGCCGGGAAGGAAGCGTCCTATGAAGCCCCAGTTGCTGTTTCTCTCCATTGTGAGCACTATTCTGCTCGGCCTGCCGGTTCTCGCATCTGGCCAGTCACCCACAGAAGCGCTCACCGGCTTCGACAATCTGAGCAACGGATTTTCCGATGCCGCACGCCGCCAAGCCGACCAGAAGTTCTTTG